>JADHED010002153.1_pt1 | contig 14187 bp, 14 predicted proteins | sample 8952041 | NCBI WGS metagenome assembly JADHED01 (sample SAMN16124423, study PRJNA663239) | bioreactor sludge metagenome | isolation source: sludge (control) | place: India:Bengaluru | collected 2018-09-08
AGCGCGTGGTGCGCTTTTGCTTCGCCAAGAAGGACGAGACGCTGCGCGAGGCGCTTACGCGGCTGCGCCGCCTGTAGGCCGTGCCGGTCCGCGAAGAGGCAGGTTGCACCTGATTCGATAGCTGCAAGCGCCCTTCAGACAAGTGATGGAGGCCGATTTCATACATGAGAACGCCGTCTCGGCCGCCCAGGCCGCCGCGAAGGGCTACCACGGCGTACTGCGCATCGGGTACACGGCGGCGGCGGCGTATGAGGCGGTCCCCCGGGTGATCGCCGCCTACCGGCAGCGCTACCCCCTCGTGGAACTGGAGCTTCTGGAAATGGTCTCCACGGAGCAGATCGTGGCGCTGCGCCAGCAAAGGCTCGACCTGGGCGTGCTCAGGCCCGTGCCCATCAAGGCACCTCTGCGCTCGCACTGCCTCCTGCGCGAATCCCTGGTGGTGGCCGTGCCGCAATCGCATCCGCTGGCGCTGTGCGACCGCATTGCGCTGGCCGATTGCGACGGCGTGCCCTTCATCGGCTTCGATTTGCGCAATGCGCCCTACTTCAACTCCATGGTGGAGGAGATCCTGCACCACGCGCACGTCGCCCCGCGGTTCGTGCAGCGCGCCACGCAGACGCATGCCGTGGTGGCCATGGTGGCGGCCGGCCTGGGCCTGGCCCTGGTGCCCGAGACATGCACGCGCATCCGCATGGAAAACCTGGCGTTCAAGCCTTTGCGCGAGCCCCCTGCGGTGGGGCCCGAGGTGCACCTGTGCTGGAACCGGGAATCGGACTCCCCCGCTGATCAGCCATTTCGTGGAAACCGCCAGGCACGCGCTGCAGGCGCCTGGCCCGGACGCACACCGCTGAGTCAGGCTGCCACGCACTGCGCGGCAGCGGCGCGCACGCAGTTGCGCCCCGCGCGCTTGGCGCGGTAGAGCGCCTCATCGGCCAGCGATATCAGCTACGCCGGCGAGCGGCTGCCGTCCGGCACCAGTGCCGACAGGCCGATGCTGACGGAGACGTGGACGGCATCCACGCCATCGACGGAGACGGGGTGGTTCTCGACGTCCTGCCGGATCAGCTCGGCGATGTGGAGCGCGCCCTCCAGGTCCATGCTGGTGATGACGGCGAACTCCTCGCCGCCGAAACGCGCCGCGGTGTCGCTGCCGCGCAGCAGGCGCTGCTTCAGTATCTGGGCCACCTGGCGCAGGCAGTCGTCGCCCGCCAGGTGGCCGTAGGTGTCGTTGAACTGCTTGAAATGGTCGACGTCGATCATGAGCAGCGCCAGCGGATGGCGGAGGCGGCGCGCGCGCTGCCACTCCTTGGCGAGGATGTCGTCGAAATGGCGGCGGTTGGCCAGGCCCGTCAGGCTGTCCGTGGTGGACAGCTCCTCCAAGCGCTGGTTCGCGAGCGTGAGAGCCTCAGTGCGCTCCGCCACGCGTTTGTCCAGGGTGGCCGTGAGCTCGCGGGCCGTCTTCAGGGCCGTCGCGAGCTGGCTGGCCAGCGTGCCGCCCATCACCACGATGGTGCTGGGTATCACGTAGGTGACGAAGTAGGTGCCCTCGAAGGCCGAGCGGCCGGTGAGCCGGAACCAATCGATGAAGCTGACCGCCACCACCGAGAAGAACGACAGCGCCATCCACAGGTCGGCCTTGCGGTGGGAGCGCCATGCCCAGCGGATGGCGGCCACGGCCAGCAGCGGCCCGAACAGCACGAAAGGCACGTACAACAGTGCGACGACGGTGCGGTTGCTGCCGCTGAGCCACACGACCGCGGGCCCCAGCAGCATGAACGCGATAAGCCCGCGCCGCGCCCAGGGCCAGTCGCGGCGGAAGAAGGACAGCACCGTGAGCATCAAGAGCGGCACCATGGCCTGGTTGACGCTGAACACGAACCAGCTGAAGAACTGCGGCGGCACGGGCGGCGCGGTGAGCGTGTAGTTGAGGTTGCTCAGCGCGATGGCCAGGGCCGTGGCGCCGAACCATCCATAAAGGCACTCCCCGCGCAGCGCCAGCGACACGCACAGCGCGATGCCTCCCATGCAGAACGCCGCCCAGGCCAGGCCGTTGGCCACGGTCACCTGCACGAACCGGCGCCACCCGTACGGGCCGTCGCCAAGCAGGCGCGCCGGCCCTATGCTGACGCTCGACAGGCCGTTCATCTGGCGACTGGTGGCGAAGATCTCGAACTCCAGCGTGTTGGCCCCGGCCCGCCATTGGCTGGCGGGCAGCACGAACAGGTAGGGGCGGTGCAGGCAGCGCAGCTGCTCCAGCGCGCCGAGGTCGCAGGCGCCGACACGTTCGCCGTTGAGCATGAGCCGGCCCGCCAGGCTCATCTTGGGTACGTAGACGCCCAGCGGCTCGTCCTCCGCGGCCGCGACGGCCGCCGCCGGCAGCTCGAAGTCCAGGCGGTAGCGCACGCGGCTGCCCTCGGGGGCGAAATCGGCGGGGCCGAGCACATGCGGAAGGCTGACCTCCTGCGTGCCCGCCAGCGAAGTGAGCACCGCCGCGCGGAGCACCTGGGACTGCGCCGCCTGGGCGCCGGCGCACGGCATGCCCCAGAGCCAGAACAGCAGGACCGGCCACCATCCGCGCCGGACAAGGGAAAGGCAGAAGAACCGTTGCATGCGTGGGAAGGCGCCAAGTACCCCGCAGTTCCGGGGGGTTCGCCGGTATCGGCAGGTAAAACGGCGAATTATCCTACGCGCCGCCCCTGCGGCCCTCCCGGAATCAAAGGAGCACGATGTCGTACTCCTCCGGGCCCACGGCCGTCTCGGCCTGCAGCGAGATCGGCTTGCCGATGAAGTCCGACAGGCCAGCCAGGTGTTGGCTCTCCTCATCCAGGAACAGCTCCACCACCTTCGGGGAGGCGATCACGCGGAATTCGCGCGGGTTGAACTGGCGCGCCTCGCGCAGCACCTCGCGCAGGATGTCGTAGCACACGGTGCGCGCGGTCTTGACCTCGCCCACGCCATGGCACGTGGGGCATGGCTCGCAGAGCATGTGCGCGAGCGACTCGCGCGTGCGCTTGCGCGTCATCTCCACCAGGCCCAGCTGCGAAAAGCCGCCCACCATGGTCTTGACCCGGTCGCGCGCGAGCTGCTTCTTGAACTCGGCGAGCACGGCCGCCTGGTGGTCCTCGCGCAGCATGTCGATGAAGTCCGCGATCACGATGCCGCCCAGGTTGCGCAGGCGCAGCTGGCGCGCGATGGCGCCGGCGGCCTCCAGGTTGGTCTTGAAAATGGTGTCGTCGAAGTTGCGCGCCCCCACGTAGCCGCCGGTGTTCACGTCGATGGTGGTGAGCGCCTCGGTCTGGTCCACGATGAGGTAGCCGCCGGACTTCAGGTCCACGCGCCGGCCCAGCGCGCGGGCGATTTCCTCGTCGATCGCGTAGAGGTCGAAGATCGGCCGCTCGCCCTTGTACAGCTGCAGCTTGGCCACCGCCGCCGGCATGAAGTCGCGCCCGAACTTCTGCAGCGCTGCGAACTGCTCGCGCGAGTCCAGGCGTATGCTCTGCGTCTCCTCGCCCACTAGGTCGCGCAGCACGCGCTGCAGCAGGTTCAGGTCCTGGTACAGCAGCGAGGTCGGCGGACGGCTCAGCGCCGCCTGGCGGATGCCGGCCCAGGTCTTGCGCAGATAGGCGATGTCCTCGGCGAGCTCCGCGTCGCTGGCGTCCTCGCCGTTGGTGCGCAGGATGAAGCCTCCGCCGCCGCCCGTGGACTTGTCGCCCGCCAGCGCCTGCAGGCGCGCGCGCAGCGCGTCGCGCTCCTCCTGGGGAATCTTCTGCGAGATGCCGATGTGGTCGTCCTGCGGCAGGAACACCAGCAGCCGCCCGGCGATGCTGATCTGGGTGGAAAGCCGCGCGCCCTTGCTGCCGATCGGATCCTTGATGACCTGGACCATCAGCGACTGGCCCTCGAAGACCTGCTTCTCGATCGGCACGGGCGGCTCGTTCTTGCGCGCGAACATGGGCGCCTCGCCCCCCTCCTGGCGCTGCCATACATCGGCCACGTGCAGGAATGCGGCGCGCTCCAGTCCTATGTCGATGAAGGCCGACTGCATGCCGGGCAGCACGCGCGAGACCTTGCCCAGGTACACGTTGCCGACCAGGCCGCGCTCGAGGGCGCGCTCCACGTGCAGCTCCTGCACGGCGCCGTTTTCGACCACCGCCACGCGCGTTTCCTGTGGCGACCAGTTGATGAGAATGTCTTGTTGCATGGGCTTTGCGAGATGAGGCGCCCATGATGCCCGAAACCAGCCCGCGCCACGGGCCGGATGACTATCCCCAAGCGGGCCGTTTCACAGCATCGTTGCCGCCTGCATGCCCCGCATCAGCTGCGGCTGCAGCGCCACCACCTCGCCCACCACGATGAGCGCCGGCGGCCGCACCCGGTGCTGCTGCGCCAGGGCGGGCAATTCCTGCAGCGTGCCGGTGATGCAGCGCTGGCCGGGCAGCGACGCCTGCTCCACCAGGGCCGCAGGCATGCTGGCGGGCAGGCCGTGGCGCACGAGCTGCTCGCAGATCACGGGCAGCGTGCCCATGCCCATGTAGATCACCACGGTCTGGCGCGGGCGGGCCAGCGCCTCCCAGTCCAGCGCCACCTCGTTGTCGCCGCGCAGATGGCCGGTGGCGAACACCAGCGTGGCCGCGTGGTCACGGTGCGTCAGGGGGATGCCGGCGCAGGCACCCGCCCCCTGGGCGGCCGTGATGCCGGGCACCACGTCGAAGGCGATGCCGGCCTCGGCCAGGGCCTGCGCCTCCTCGCCGCCGCGTCCGAAGATGAAGCCATCGCCGCCCTTGAGACGCACCAGGTTGCGCCCGCTGCGCGCCAGGCGCACCATGAGGTCGATGATGGATTCCTGGGGCAGCGTGTGGTGCGAGGACTCCTTGCCCACGTAGATCAGGTCGGCATCCTCGGCCACGTAGCGCAGCACCTCCTTGCCGACCAGATGGTCGTAGAGCACCAGGCGGGCGCCGCGCAGGGCCTTGACCGCGCGCAAGGTGAGCAGTTCCGGATCGCCCGGCCCGGCGCCCACCAGGGTCACGCGCCCCGGGGGAATGGGCATGCCAGGCGCGCCCGCGGCGGGTGCGGCTGTGAACCAGCGTGCATCTTCTATGAAGCTCATGTCGGCCTTTCTTGGCTGATCGTGGGGTGGGCTCTATTGTTCAAAGACCACACCACGCCCGTCCTTGAACCAGTTCAAGGACAGTTTGCAATGTCCGCGGCGACGATATGGTCACTCGCACAAAGAGGGAATGGACAGCGACCTCGCGAGATGGTCCCTTGCATCCGCAGGGGCCACCCAAGCGCTGATCCGCGACGCAGAGGACCCACAATGACAGCAAAGAGGATTGCCAGGCTGGTTGCGCTTGCGGCCGCCACCCTGGTGTCGGCCACAGCAATGGCGCAAGGCAGCAAGCCCGTCTCCGAGGCCGAGAAGAACTACCAGGCAGGCAGTTCGCCATTGGCCAACGAGCCCATGTACCAGAGCATGAACCCCAAGGCCCCGCCGATGACGCAGGCGGAGTTCGACATGGCTCGCAAGATCTACTTCGAGCGCTGCGCGGGCTGCCACGGCGTGCTGCGCAAGGGCGCCACCGGCAAGCCGCTGACCCCTGACATCACCCTGGCCAAGGGCACGGACTACCTCAAGGTCTTCATCGCCTACGGCTCGCCCGCCGGTATGCCCAACTGGCTGACCTCCGGCGAAATGGATGAGAAGCAGGTCGACCTGATGGCCCGCTACATCCAGCAGGACCCTCCCACACCGCCCGAGTGGAGCCTTGCCGACGCCAAGAACACCTGGAAGGTCATCATCCCGCCGGAGAAGCGTCCGACGAAGAAGATGAACAAGTACAACATCGACAACCTCTTCTCCACCACGCTGCGCGACACGGGCGAGGTGGCGCTGATCGACGGCGACACCAAGGAGATCATCAACATCGTCAAGACCGGCTACGCGGTGCACATCTCGCGCATGTCGGCCTCGGGGCGCTACCTGTTCGTGATCGGCCGCGACGCCAAGATCAACATGATCGACCTGTGGATGGAAAAGCCCGACAACGTGGCCGAGATCCGCGTAGGCCTGGAGGCACGCTCGGTCGACACCTCCAAGTTCAAGGGCTACGAGGACAAGCTGGCCATCGCCGGCTCCTACTGGCCGCCACAGTTCACCATCATGGACGGCAACACGCTGGAGCCGCTGAAGATCGTCTCCACGCGCGGCATGGTCGTGGGCACGCAGGAATACCACCCCGAGCCGCGCGTGGCCTCCATCGTGGCCTCGCACTACAAGCCCGAGTTCGTGGTGAACGTCAAGGAGACGGGCAAGACGCTGATGGTTGACTACTCCAACCTGAATGCGCTCAAGATGACCGAGATCGGCTCGGCGCCATTCCTGCACGACGGTGGCTGGGACTCGTCCAAGCGCTACTTCATGGTGGCGGCCAACAACAGCAACAAGGTTGCTGCGATCGACGCCAAGGACGGCAAGCTCGCGGGCCTGACCGAAGTGGGCAAGATTCCCCACCCCGGCCGCGGCGCCAACTTCATCCATCCGAAGTACGGTCCGGTGTGGGCCACGGGCCACCTGGGCGACGAGACCATCTCGCTCATCGGCACCGACCCCAAGAAGAACAAGCAGTACGCCTTCAAGGAAGTGGCCAAGCTCACCGGCCCTGGCGGCGGCGCCCTGTTCATCAAGACCCACCCCAAGTCCAAGAACCTGTGGTCCGACGCACCGCTGAACCCCGATCCGAAGGTCTCGCAGGCGGTGGTGGTGTTCGACATCAACAACCTGGACAAGGGCTACAAGACGCTGCCCATCGCCGAATGGGCCGATCTGCCCAACGACGGCGGCGCCAAGCGCGTGACCCAGCCCGAGTACAACAAGGCAGGTGACGAAGTGTGGTTCGCCGTGTGGTCCGCCAAGGACAAGGCCAGCGCCCTGGTCGTCGTGGACGACAAGACGCTCAAGCTCAAGAAGGTGATCAAGGACCCGCGCCTGATCACGCCGACCGGCCACTTCAACGTGTACAACACGCAGCACGACGTCTATTGATGCCGTAACCCGGGACTTCGCCATGGCACGCAACGCATTCCTCTCCCTCACTCTGGCGCTCGCAGCGGCGGCGGCGGGCGCGCAAACGCTCGCCGCCGCCCCCGCGCCCGAGCGCGCCGCACAGCTGGTGCGCATGGTGCGGCAGGACTGCGGCTCGTGCCATGGCATGCGTCTCACCGGAGGCCTGGGCCCGGCGCTCACGCGCCAGGCCCTGGCCGCCAAGCCTCCCGAATACCTGGCCGCCGTCATCATCCACGGCATCCCCGGCACGCCCATGCCGCCCTGGAGCGCACTGCTCAGCGGCACGGAGGCCCTGTGGATCGCTCAGCAGCTGGCCAGCGGTTTCCCCGAAGAAATGAGGAGCCAAGCCCCATGAAAAGGCGCTCCCTGCTGTCGTTCGCCGCCGCGGCCCCGCTGCTGGCAGGCGGCTGCGCAGCCACCTCCGCATCCTCCGCCACGTCCAAGGCCTCCGCCCTGCAGGGCACGGGCGACCTGGGCGTGGTCATAGAGCGCGCACGAGGCGCGCTCACCCTCGTCAACACCAGCCGGCGCGAGGCCATGGGCCGCGTCGAGGGCCTGGGCGACCTCTCCCACGCCTCGGTGGTGTTCTCGCGCGACGAGCGCTTCGCCTACGTCTTCGGCCGCGACGGCGCCCTGACCCGCGTGGACATCCTCGAACGGCGCATCACCCACCGCGTGATGCAGGCGGGCAACTCGATCGGCGGCGCCATCAGCGCCGACGGCAGCCTGGTCGTGGCGCAGAACTACACGCCCGGCGGCATCAAGGTGTTCGACGCGGCCACGCTGGAGCTGCTCTCCGACATCCCCGCCCTCATGCCCAATGGCGAGCGCTCGCGCGTCGTGGGCCTGGCCGACCTGCCCCAGCGCCGCTTCATCTACAGCCTGTTCGACGCCGAGGCCATCTGCATCGCCGACTGCAGCAACCCGAGGAAGCCCCAGGTCACCACGCTGGCAGGCATCGGCCGCCAGCCCTACGACGCCCTGCTCTCGCCCAACGGCCGCCACTACATCGCCGGCCTGTTCGGCGAAGACGGCCTGGCCATGGTCGATCTGTGGGATGCAGCACCGCGCGCGCGCCGCATCCTGGGGGGCTACGGGCGCGGCGAAAAGCCCCTGCCCGTCTACAAGATGCCCCACCTGCGCGGCTGGGCCATGGCCGGCGGGCGCGCCTTCCTGCCCGCCATCGGCCGCCACGAGGTGCTGGTCGTGGACACCGCCACCTGGGCCGAGGTCGGCCGCATTCCCGTCGCAGGCCAGCCCGTGTTCGTCATGGCGCGCCCCGACGGCCGCCAGGTGTGGGTCAACTTCTCCGTACCGGACTACAACCGCGTGCAGGTCATAGACGCGCCCAGCGGGCAGGTGATCGACACCATCGCGCCCGGCAAGGCCGTTCTGCACATGGAGTTCACGCCGCGCGGCGAATCGGTGTGGATCAGCTGCCGCGACGACAACCGCGTGCAGGTGTACGACACGCACACCCGGCAACTGCAGGCCAGCCTGCCCGTGGATGCGCCCAGCGGCATCTTCTTCACCGCACGTGCCCAGCGCATGGGTTTCTAAAGTGGGCAGGTTCTGATGCACACCGCACAGCCCCCTACCGACCTTGCCCTGCTCAATTCCTGGCAGCGCGACTTTCCGCTGTGCCGCGAGCCCTTCGCCCTGATCGGCCAGCGCCTGGGCCTGGATGCCGGGGAGGTGCTGTCCCATTACCGGCACCTGCAGCACCAGGGAAGCCTGAGCCGCATCGGTGCGGTCTTCGCCCCCGGCGCGGGCGGCGCGTCGCTGCTGGCCGCCATGGCCGTTCCGCCCGAGCGGCTCGAAGCCGTCGCCGCCATCGTCTCCAGCCACGCCGGCGTCAACCACAACTACGAGCGCGAGCACACCACCAACCTGTGGTTCGTGGCCACCGGGCCCGACGCCGCGCAGGTCGAAGAACTGCTGCGCGGCATCGAGATGGATACCGGCCTGCCCGTGCAGCGCCTGCCCATGCTGCGGCCCTACCGCATCGACACCGGCTTCGACCTGCGCGCCAGCCAGTCGCCCTCAAGCGGCGCCACCCACTGGGCGCAAACGCCGCTGCAGGCGCACGACCAGCCCCTGGCGGCCCTGGCCGAGCGGGGCCTGCCCTTGGTGCAGCGGCCCTACGACCATTGGGCCGAGCAACTGCAGCAGCCCGTGGAGGCCGTGCTGCACACCCTGCAGCGCTGGCTCGACGAGCGCACCGTGAGCCGCTTCGGCGTGGTGGTGCGCCACCATGAACTCGGCTTCACGGCCAACGCCATGACGGTGTTCGACGTGCCCAAGGGCGAGGTGGACGCCTGCGGCGAGGCCCTGGCCAGGGTGCCGGGCGTGACCCTGGCCTACCAGCGCGCGCGCACCCGCGACTGGCCCTACAACCTGTACTGCATGGTGCACGGGCGCGACCGCGACAGCGTGCGCGCCACCGTCGCGCGCGCCGTGGCCCAGGCCGGCCTGGCGGACAAGCCCCAGGCCATGCTGTTTTCGCTGCGCCGCTTCAAGCAGACCGGCGCACGCCGCTTCACCCCGCCTGCCATGCCCCGCACCCTGCCCATCCACCAGAAGGAGCGCTGCATGCTCACGCCCGAAGACGCCCGCCTGATCGACCATCTGCATGGCGGTTTCCCGCTCGTGGACCGGCCTTTCGCCGCCGTGGGCGAGCAGCTCGCATGGCGGTTTCCCGCTCGTGGACCGGCCTTTCGCCGCCGTGGGCGAGCAGCTCGGCTGGAGCGAGGAGCGCGTCATCGAGCGCCTGCACCAGCTGCTGGCCCAGGGCGTGCTCACGCGCTTTGGCCCGCTCTTCCAGATCGAGCGCGCCGGCGGCCAGTTCGTGCTCGCGGCGCTCGCCGTGCCCGAGGAGCGCTTCGACGTGGTGAACGCCGTGGTGAACAGCTTTCCCGAGGTGGCGCACAACTACCGGCGCACGCACCGGCTGAACATGTGGTTCGTCGTCGCCGCCGAATCGCCCGCGCTGGCCCAGGACGCCATCGCCCGCATCCAGGACGCGGTGGGACTCGAAGTCTTCGCCTTCCCCAAGGAAGAGGAGTATTTCGTCGAGCTGCGCCTGCCCGCCCTGCCCCAGACCGGAGAACGCCATGGCGCTGGATGCCTTTGACCGCGCGCTGATCGCCGCCACCCAGGGCGGCCTGCCCCTGGTGGCCCGCCCCTACGAGGCCGTGGGCGCCATGCTCGGCGTGCCCGGCGAGCAGGTGCGCGAACGCCTGGCGCAGATGCTGGCGCAGGGGCTGATCCGCCGCATCGGCGCCGTGCCCAACCACTACCGCCTGGGCTACACCGCCAACGGCATGAGCGTGTGGGACGTGGCCGACGAGCGCATCGGCGAACTCGGCCCGCTGGTGGCCCAGCTGCCCGGCGTATCGCACTGCTACCGCCGTCCGCGCCACCTGCCCGGCTGGCCCTACAACCTTTTCGCCATGCTGCACGGCACCAGCCGCGAGGCCGTGGAGCACCAGGCACAGGACATCGTGGCCCTGCTGGGCGACGCCTGCCGCGGGCACGATATCCTGTACTCCACGGCCATCCTGAAAAAGACCGGCCTGCGTTTGAAGGACTGACCATGTTTCGCATCAGCCAATACATGCGCGAACTCGCGCAGGCACAAGCCACAGGCGAATACCCCCTCACCAAGGACCGCAAGGCGCGCGGCCCGGTCGTCATCTGGAACCTGATCCGCCGCTGCAACCTCACCTGCAAGCATTGCTACGCCCTGTCCGCCGACCACGACTACGCGGGCGAGCTGTCGCTTTCGGAGGTGTTCACGGTGATGGACGACCTCAAGGCCTTCGGCGTGCCGGCGCTCATCCTCTCGGGGGGCGAGCCGCTGCTGCGCGCCGACATCTTCGAGATCTCCGCGCGCGCGCGGCAGATGGGCTTCTACACCGGCCTGTCGACCAACGGCACGCTGATCGACGCGCCCATGGCGCGGCGCATCGCCGATGCGGGCTTCGACTACGTGGGCATCAGCCTCGACGGCCTGAAGGCCACGCACGACAAGTTCCGCCGCCTCGAAGGCGCGTTCGACCGCAGCCTGGCCGCCATAGGCCACCTCGACGAGGTGGGCGTGAAAGTGGGCCTGCGCTACACGATGACGGCCATGAACGGCCACGACCTGCCCGCCCTGCTCGACCTGATGCAGGAGGTGGGCGCGCACAAGTTCTACTTCTCGCACCTGAACTACGCCGGGCGCGGCAACATCCACCGCGACAAGGACGCCCGGCACCAGGCCACGCGCGCGGCCATGGACATGCTGTTCGACCGCGCCTGGGCCGCCGCGCAGGCCGGCAGCATGGACGACTACGTGAGCGGCAACAACGACGCCGACGGCCCCTACCTGCTGCAATGGGTGCGCCAGCACCTGCCGCAGTGGGAAGAGCCGCTGCGCCAGCGCCTCGTGGCCTGGGGCGGCAACGCCAGCGGCCAGCAGATCGCCAACATCGATAACCTGGGCCACGTGCACCCCGACACCATGTGGTGGCACCACGACCTGGGCTGCGTGCGCGACCGCCCCTTCTCCGAGATCTGGAACGACGTCAGCGACCCGCTGATGGCCGGCCTCAAGCAGCGCCCGCGCCCGGTGCAGGGCCGCTGCGGCGGCTGCAGGCACCTGGCCATCTGCAACGGCAACACGCGCGTGCGCGCCCAGCAGCTCACGGGCGACTTCTGGTTCGAAGACCCGGGCTGCTACCTGACCGACGCCGAAGTCGGCGCCGCCTCCACGCCGTTCGAACCCGTTGCCAAGCGCCGCACCGGCCGCACGATCGAAATCGCCCATGCCTGACCTGCCCTGCCCTGCCCTGCGCGCCGCCGCCATCCTCGCCCTGGCCCTCGCCGGCCCCCTGCACACTGCCGCTCGCGCCCAGGCCCCGGATGCCCCCGCCCTGTACCAGCAGCATTGCGCCAGCTGCCATGGCGCGCAGCGCACCGGCCTGATGGGCCCGGCGCTGCTGCCCGAAAGCCTGGAGCGCACCCGCCCCGCCGAGGTGCTGCGCGTCATTCGCGAGGGCCGCCAGGCCACGCAGATGGCGGGCTATGCCGGCCAGCTCTCGGGCGCCGAGATCCAGGCCCTGGCGGACTGGGTGCGCACCCCGGTGGTGCCCGCGCCGCGCTGGGGCGAGGCCGACATCCGCGCCTCGCGCATCGCCACCCCGCTGCCGGCGGACGAGCCCGTGAAACCCAAGTGGGACGCCGACCCGATGAACCTGTTCGTGGTCGTCGAGGGCGGCGACCACCATGTCTCGCTGCTCGACGGCGACCGCTTCACCGTCATCACGCGCTTCGCCAGCCGCTACGCGCTGCACGGCGGGCCGAAGTTCACGCCCGACGGGCGCTACGTGTTCTTCGGCTCGCGCGACGGCTGGATCACCAAGTACGACCTGTGGCGCCTGCAGGTGGTGGCCGAGGTGCGCGCCGGCCTGAACATGCGCAACGTGGCCGTGCCAAGCCCGGCTACCTGGGCGTGCGCCGCACGCCGCTGTCCGAGCCGCTGGACGACTTCTTCTTCGACCAGAGCTACCGCCACGTGCTGGGCGCCACCCGCCCCCAGGCCGGCAAGTCCGAGGCCGCCAGCGCCCAGGTGGTGAACCTGGACGTGCGCCACAAGATCGCCGACCTGCCCATCGCCGGCATGCCGCACCTGGGCTCGGGCATCACCTTCGCGTGGCGCGGCACCACCGTGCTCGCCAGCCCGAACCTGGGCGGTACGGGCGTGGACGTGATCGACATGCGCAGCTGGAAGAACCTGCGCACCATCCCCACGCCCGGCGCCGGCTTCTTCATGCGCAGCCACGAAAACACGCCCTACGCCTGGACCGACTCGATGATGAGCAAGGACGCCAAGGACCGCCTCACCATCATCGACAAGCGCACCCTGGAGCCCGTGGCCGAGGTACGCGAGCCGGGCAAGACGCTCGCCCACATCGAGTTCACGCGCGACGGCCGCTACGCGCTGGCCAGCGTCTGGGAAATGGACGGCGCCCTCATCGTCTACGACGCTGCCACCTTCCGGGAAGTCAAGCGCCTGCCCATGGCCAAGCCGGTGGGCAAATACAACGTGTGGAACAAGATCACCCGCAGCGAAGGTACGTCGCACTGACGGCCGCCCACCGGCTCGCGCCCCGGGGTGGACCGGCATTCAGACACCGCAGTCCGGCGCCCATGCCGGACTGACGCCCTGCCGGCACGCATGCCGGCTCCTGCGGCCATGCCCTGGGTGCAAATCGCCGCCTGATTGACAGGTGTCATGGAAATGCACAAATATTTCCCACCAATACGGGTTATTACCAACAATAATCTCGCGCCATGGACATCCAGCAATTCGACATCCCGCGTTATCTTGCCGCCCTGCCGCTGTTCCAGGAAATGACGCCTGCCGAGCTGCAGCGGCTGGCCACGGGCTGCCGTCTGCGCCGCTATGCGCGCGGGGACACCGTCTTTCGCGTGGGCATGCCCTGTGAGGAATTCCATGTCACCGTGACCGGGCAGATCAAGCTGTTCGCCATCTCGCCCACGGGCCAGGAGAAGGTGATCGAGCTCGCCGGCCCCGGCGTGAGCTTCGCCGAGGCGCTGATGTTCACCGACAAGCCCTACATCATCAACGCCCAGGCGCTGGCCGACGCGCTGGTGCTCAGCGTGGGCAAGGCGGCCGTGGTGCGCGAGATCGAGGACGACCCGCGCTTTGCCATGCACATGCTCGCGGGCATCTCGCGCCGCCTGCACGGCCTGGTGCACGACGTGCAGGCCTATTCGCTGCACAGCGGCATGCAGCGCGTGATCGGCTACCTGCTGCACTCGCTGCCCGAAGACGGGTCCGGCAGCGGCCACGCCGATTGCAGGGAAGCCGTCGCGCTCAACGTGTCCCTGCCCGTGAGCAAGGCCACCATCGCCTCGCGCCTGTCCATCACGCCCGAGTATTTCTCGCGCGTGCTGCACGAGCTCGAACAAGCCGGCCTGATTCGCATCGACAAGCGCGACATCCACATCCCCAACCCGGCGCGGCTGGCCAGCCACACGCTGCAATAGGCGTATCAGCCGCGCAGCACCCCGGCCTCTCGCAGCAGGCCGGCCGTCTCGAACAGGGGCAGCCC
>JADHED010002192.1_pt1 | contig 14184 bp, 12 predicted proteins | sample 8952041 | NCBI WGS metagenome assembly JADHED01 (sample SAMN16124423, study PRJNA663239) | bioreactor sludge metagenome | isolation source: sludge (control) | place: India:Bengaluru | collected 2018-09-08
GTCATCCGCGTGGTCATGATGGCCATCCTGCTTCGCATCCCCTGGGGTGGGGATGGCGGTGCCGGTGGCGGCACCGATCGCCCCCCCCGACGATGGCCCCTTCACGCCCGCCCACCTCATTGCCAACCGCCGCGCCGACCGCACCGCCCACGGCGCCACCGATGGCGGCATCCGTGGTCGATCCCGCCAGCGCCGACATCGACAGCGACAGCAGACCACAGACCAACACCCCATTGACGAATTTCATGCAAAGCTCCTTTCAAAAAGAGAAACTGTCATCAACCGCATTCAAGTATAGATGTGCACGCGCTGGGCACCCCGTCGGAAACCGGCTCCAGACACCACGTTGGACAGCAGTCACGGCAACAATGTTCAACGCCCGACACGCACGCCAGCCACGCTTTCAAAGAGCGACGATGCCGGGCAGTATGGCTGAAGCGGCGCTGATGCGCTGCGACCGATGCAACAAAACCGAAGAACAGGAGCGCATTCGTGCAGTCCAGATCGACCCATTCAAAAACCATCGGCTATCTGCTGTGGATTTTCGGCTTCATCGGCGCCCACCGCTTCTATTTCGGCAAACCGGTCACTGGCACACTCTGGTTCTTCACACTGGGACTGCTCGGCATCGGCTGGCTCATCGATCTGTTGCTGATTCCAGCCATGGCGCGTGAAGCCGAGGAGCACTATCAGACCGGCGCCGTCGACTACAGCACGGCCTGGATTCTGCTGACCTTTCTCGGTCTGTTCGGCGTGCACCGTTTCTATCTGGGAAAATGGCCGACCGGCCTGCTCTATCTCTGCACCTTCGCGCTGGGTGGCGTGGGCTATCTTTACGACTACTGGACGCTCAACAGCCAGATCGATGCGCTCAACCGCCATGCGTGAGCGCGCCACACTGTCGGCTGCATGGTCGGCCATGTACGATAAACGAAGACCCGGCAGAGTCTGACCACGACCGCCATGCCCCCGCCCGATTCTTCACCCAACCCTGTCTCGCCGGCGATCGGTCCGATCCGTTCGCGCTACCTTTTTCTGCATCGCTTCATCCGGCTGGCAGGGCCCTACTGGTCCAGCGAGCAGAAGTGGAAAGTGCGCGCGATCACGCTGGCGCTGCTGCTGTTGACGCTGGCGCAAGTGGCGCTGGTGATCTGGACCAACTACTGGAGCCGCGCGCTCTTTGATGCCCTGGAAGCGCGCTCACTGGCCCTTTTTCTGCGCCATGGCTTCACCTTTGTGCTGATCTTCGTGCTGACGATGCTGGTCACCGCGCTCCATCTGCAGGTCAAGCGCTGGTTGCAGATCGGCTGGCGGCACTGGTTGACCGAGCGCCTCCTCGGCCAGTGGATGGTGCAGGGTCACCACTACCAGTTGCAGTTCACCGCCGGCGAGCATGACAACCCGGACAGCCGCATCGCCGAGGACATCCGCATCGCCACCGAAATGGCGATCATGCTGGCACACACGCTGGTCTATTCGCTGCTGATTCTCGGCAGTTTCGTCGACATTCTGCTGTCGGTCTCCGGCAGCACCAGTCTGCCAGGCACCTCGCTGCAGGTGCCGGGCTACATGGTGATCCTCGCCCTGCTCTACGCCGGCGCGGGAACGGCGCTCGGCCTGCTGCTGGGGCGGCCACTGGTCAAGGCCACCAACAGGTTGCAGACCCTGGAGGCCGACTTCCGCTTCGGCCTGTCGCGCTCGCGTGAAAATTCCGAGGCCATCGCGCTGATGCAGGGCGAACAGAACGAACGGCAACACTCCTTGCGACAGTTCGATGCTCTCGGGCAGGGCTGGAATCGCCAGACCCTTGCCTACATGGGCATCGTCTCCTTCTCCTCCGGCTATGGCGCGCTGCTGCCGGTCTTCCCGATTCTGGTTGCCGCCCCACAGTACATTGCCGGTGTCATGACACTGGGTGTGCTGATGCAGTCGGCCCAGGCGTTCCAGAAACTGACTTCGGCACTCTCCTGGCCGATCGACAACCTGGGCGACATGGCCAAATTCCGCGCTTCCGCCGAGCGGATGCTGTCGCTGCATGATGACCTGTCGGCGCTCGCTGCCGAGAGCCGACAGGGCGATGGCCGACACATCAAACGTCAAAAATCGGCCCGCCATGAGCTGCAACTGCGTGACCTCAGCATCGCCAACCCGGATGGCAAATTGATCATCGAGCATCTCGACGAACGTTTCCGCCGTGGCGAACGGGTCTGGATCGATGGCGACGCCACCGCCGCCATCTCACTGTTCAAGGCCATTGCCGGCCTCTGGCCATGGGGAGAGGGTGAAGTGCTGCTGCCACGCGGCCAGCCGATCTACTTCATGCCGCAACGTCCGTTCCTGCCCGATGGCACATTGCGCTCACTGCTCAGCTATCCGGCGCCCGCCGACCGCTTCGAGACCGGCAGCATCCACTACGCGCTGGAGTGTGTCGGGCTCTCCTGGCTGGCGGCGCGTCTGGACGAGAGCGATCAGTGGGACCATGTGCTGGCACTGCGCACCCAGCAACGCCTCGGCTTCGCCCGGCTGCTGCTGCACCGCCCCGCCTGGATCTTCATCGAGGAGGCGAGTGACGCCCTCGCCCCCAAGGCCGAGGATTGCCTGATGGAGATGCTGCACCGCGAACTGCCCAACGCCACACTGTTGACCATCGGCTTTCACGAAACCCTGGCGCGGCACCATGACCGCAAGATCATGCTGACCCGGGTCTGCGGCGAGAAGTATCTGTTTCACAACCCGCAGGTCTGCTGGCTGGAGGAGCGCCCGCTCAAGGGTTGAAGTCATCCGGCAGCCAGCCGCGCTCAACACAGTCGCGGAAACACCAGGCCGGCGTGGTTTCGGTCCGGTAGCTCCAGAAAAACCAGCCCGCGTAGCGCTCGAACGTCATCAACTGCGCTGCCGCATAGGCACGGTAGGCCACAGTTTCCTGCAGCGCGTCCATCCGCTCCAGCGCATGGTTGAACGGTCCCTGCGCCCACAGCGAGACCACCTTCAGGTCGAGGCCGAGACTCCATTCACCGACATAGGCAGGCAGTCGCAGTTCGCGCTGGATCGCATCGGCCTCGTCGCGCCAGGCACCGGCCGCCTTGCCGATGTGGCCATGGATGTCCATGTCGATGTCACCACGCTCGAAACATTGATAGCGGTGGATGTCGAAGCGCACATTGGCGAACTCAGGCGGCTGCATGAAGTTGCAGTACTCCTGAAACGGACGGAAGCCGTCATGAAAGATCACCGCCACCCGATCAGCAGGGCAGTGTCGACGAATGCGTCGATAGGCATCGACGTTGTAGGCCTTCAGATAGTCGGTTGGCACATCCCAGCGCGGTTCGTTCAATACTTCGATCGCATGCAGCGCCGGATGGGCACCATAGCGCTCGGCCAGCCGCTCCAGCACCGCAAGGGAGTGGTCGCGGTAGGCCAGCTCGGTGTGCCACTCGCAGACATCCTTGATGCCGCCATTGTCGAAACCATTCTGACAGCCAGGTGCGGCATGCAGGTCGATGACCACCTGCAACCCCAGCTCGCCCGCCCAACCGAAGGCGCGGTCGAGCAGTTCGATGCCACCGGTCACGAAAGGGTGGCGGTGGGCGCCATAGCTGCGGTGGTAGGGGTAGTCAGGTCCGAAAATCCAGTGGCCCACCGGAATGCGCACCGCGTTGATGCCACGCGCGGCCAGCCAGACGAAGTCATCGCGGGTGATGAAGCTGTTCCAATGCCGATGCAGCCGCTCGGCGGCCCGATCACCCAGCTCGACGCACCAACTGGTCTCGTCGGTGGCCTCCAGTCCGGCAAACAGACTGGGTACCATCCACTTCTCCAGCAGCAGCCAACTGCCGAGGTTGACGCCGCGAATCTTCTTTTCCAAAGCCATGTCACCCCCTCAGCGCATCAGCGCAAAGCAGGCGCGCAGCTCTTCGACGAACCGCTGCGGCTGCTCGAAGGCAGCAAAATGGCCGCCACGATCGAGCTCATTCCAGTAGACGATGTTGCGGTAGCGCTGCTCGGCCCAACTGCGCGGCGTCGGCACGATCTCTTTGGGAAAGATGCTGCAGCCGGTCGGCAGTTCGACGCCCGCCGATCGGTCGCCCCCGAAGCTGCCGAAGCTCTCCCAGTAGAGCCGGGCTGATGAGGCCGCCGAGGCGGTCAGCCAGTAGAGCATGATGTTGTCGAGCAGTTCATCGCGGCTGAGGATGTTTTCAGGGTGTCCCTGACAGTCGGTCCAGGCCCGGAACTTTTCAAGAATCCAGGCGGCCTGCCCGACCGGCGAATCGACCAGCCCATAGCCGAGGGTCTGTGGCCGGGTGGCCTGCTGCTTCGAGTAGCCACCCTCCCACTGTTGATAGTGGGCCGCGGCGGCCAGTGCGCGCTGATCACGCTCGGTCGGACTGCTCAACGCCTGCGGGGTCGGCGAGGCAGTCGGCATGTTGAGATGAATGCCGATGCAGGCGCCGAGATTCTGCGTGCCGATGGCGGTGGTGACCGCAGCGCCCCAGTCCCCTCCTTGCGCCACATAGCGCTGATAGCCGAGTCGGCGCATCAGGGCATCCCAGACCGTGGCGATCTTCTCAACCCCCCAGCCTGTCTGACGCGGTTTGTCTGAAAAGGCATAACCCGGCAGCGAGGGGCAGATGACATGGAAGGCATCGTCGGCGCTGCCGCCGAATGCGGTGGGATCGCTCAGCGGGGCAATCACCTTGTGGAACTCGACGATGGAACCAGGCCAGCCATGGGTGATCAGCAACGGCAGCGCCTGCGCATGGCGACTGCGCACATGCAGAAAATGGATGTCGAGCCCATCGATCTGGCTCTTGAACTGGGGAAAGACGTTGAGCCGTCGCTCGGTCACGCGCCAGTCATACTCTTGCGCCCAATAACTGCAAAACTCCCGCAGATAGGCCAGAGGCACCCCCTGCGACCAGTCATCGACCGTCTCGGCCTCGGGCCAGCGTGTCGCGGCCAACCGCTGCCGCAGATCGATCAGTTGCGCTTCGGGAATCTCGATCGAGAACGGGCGCAGGGTCTCCATGAGTCGGCTCCTGAACGGATTGGGTTCACAGTGTCGATGCGGTCGTCACTGTACTGCATCGAGGCGACGATGACAGCCCGGCGCAAACGGCTCCAGAAAGATGGTCTTCAGAGCAGCGTGGCCCTCTGGACAGGCGGGGTATAATCAGCGCTCGCCTCATCAGGAGAGTTGCATGAACGAATCAAAGAAAGAGCCTTCGAAACAACCCGAATCGCTGTCGATCCTGCAAACCATCGGCAGCGTGCTGGCGGCGGCACTGGGTGTGCAGAAGCGCGCCAATCTTGAACGGGATTTCGCCCATGGCAAGGCGAGCCGGTTCATCATTGCCGGCGTCATTTTTACCGTGCTCTTTGTGCTGACCGTGTATGGGGTGGTGCAACTGGTGCTGAGCCAAGTGGCGCGCTGAGGCCGGCGCACTCACTGCTGCCCATGTCCCGCCTCCATCAGGCCGGACATTGACGCGGGCGGACCCTCTGCCGACGGCAACCACGTCGGCTTTACTGGTTTGAAACCCAGAAGACGATGGCGCTGAGTGCGATCATCAGCAGAAAGAAGATGGCCGTCGCATCGGCGCGACTGTCGCTGCTGTCGGTCACCTGAACATCCTGCTTCTTGATCTCTGCCACGGTGGTGCTCCTCAAATGACGGGTGGGTGAAAAGGCGGCCGATTCTAGCAAATTTTAGCCCCGCCCACACCGCGGAAACCGCGCAAGCACAGGATGACGATGTCACAGCCCGATGCCACCCTGGCCGCTCTCGACCACCACTCGCTGCTGTTGACGCCCAATCTTCGGCTGTCGCGCACACTGCTGAATCGCCACGCCCAGTTGCAGCGCGAACGGGGCGTCAAGGCCTGGCGCCGCCCCGCGATCCTGCCATTCAGCGGTTGGCTCCAGCAGCTCTATCTCCAGCAGCAAGCCATCAGCAGTGATCGGCGCTGGCAGGCCACGCTGCTGGATGAGTGGGCGCAGCGGCTGCTGTGGCAGCAGGCCGTCGAGTCGGCACTGCCTGACCAGGGGCTGTTCCGGGCCGCCGATCTGGCGGTACAGGCCAGCGACGCCTGGGAACTGCTGCAACTGTGGCAAGTCTCTGAGTCGCGTCTGATCAATGAGTTGGCCGTGGATGAAAGCTTTGGCTGGCTTGCGCAGTGGGTTGCCCACTTTCGCGGCCGCTGTCGTGAACAGGGCTGGATCAGCAGTGCCGAGCTGCCCGCACTGATCACCACGGCGATCGACCACGGCCAGATCAGCTTGCCCAGACAGCTGCTGCTCTACGCTTTTGACGAATGGCCGCCGGCCTGGCAAAGGCTGCTCGATCGAGCCAATGCCGCGGGTGCCACCCTTCGACAGCTCGATGCCGATCCACGCCCGAGCCAGCCGCAACGGTTGCCCTGCGACCAGGAGCGTGATGAATTGCAGGCCATCGCCGCCTGGTGCCGCCGAGTGTTGATCGAACGGGGCGAGAGGGTGCGAATCGGCGTGGTGGCGCCGGAATTGCCGCGCGTGCGTGGCCAGTTGCTTCATGCGCTGCGGGAACAGCTCGAACCCCATGCGCTGCTGCCCAGCACGCCGCCCTACACGCCACCGGTCAACCTCTCCGCGCCGCTGCCACTGCCTGCGGTACCGATCATCGCCGATGCGCTGACGTTGCTGAGGCTGACCACTGGCACCGACCTCAGCGCCACCGCGCTGCGGCAGATTTTGCGCTCTCCATTCATCGGCGAGGAGAGACGACAGGCGCAGCTCGAAGCTGCCCTGCAGCAGCAGCGCCGTCACGAGTGGTCGCCGCCTCTGCTGCGCGCAGCCCTGCTGCAGTTGCCAAACAGCCATGCCAGCCCGTTCAGCAGCACCCTGATCGATCTGCTCGATCAGGCACAGCAGGGCAGTGCCGCACAACCACCCTCGTACTGGGCGCGGCGGTTCAGCAGCTCCTTGCTGGCACTGGGCTGGCCGGGCGAACGCACGCTCGACAGTGAGGAGTTGCAGGCGGTCGAAACCTGGCGCGAGGCGCTGCAACGCTTTGCCATGCTCGACCCCTACACCGCACCCCTCGCTGCAGGGACGGCGTTGCAGCGGCTGACCGAACTGCTTACGCTTGCCAGCTTTCAGCCGCAAAGCGGCGACAGTCCAATCCAGATTCTGGGCCTGCTCGAAGCCAGCGGCTTGCAGTTCGACCAGCTCTGGATCATGGGGCTCGATCGTGGCAACTGGCCCACCGCGCCGGCACCCAATCCGCTGCTGCCGATCGGCTTGCAGCGGCGGCTCGATCTGCCGCGCGCCACTGCCGAGCGCGAGATCGAATTTGCCGCCCGCATCACCCGGCGCCTGCTCGGCGCCGCCGACCAGGTGATCCTGAGCCATGCCTGCCGCAAGGATGAAGAACCGCTCGAACCGAGCCCGCTGATCAGCGGCTGGCCGACCACCACGGCGGCGGCGCTGGGCCTTGTCACCTCGGCCATCGAGCCGTTGCGCCAGCAGCCGCTGGCCACCCTGCCCACTGAAGATCATCAGGGTCTGCCGCTGGTACTGACGGACGACCGCCCCAGCCGTGGCGGCACGCAACTGCTGAAGGATCAGGCCGCCTGCCCGTTTCGCGCCTATGCCAACCATCGGCTGCGACTGCTGCCGGCCGAACCACCCCAGCTCGGTTTCGATGCCCGCGAACGCGGCACCTTCAGCCATCTGCTGATGGAGCGATTCTGGAGCGAGGTGCGTTCGCAGGAACGACTGCAGCATGCCGATGCAGCCCAGCGCGACGCCTGGTGCCAGCAGGCAGTCGATGCGGTGATGCAGCAGCAGCATCACCGTACGGCCGGCGCCGGTCGTTTGTGGCAGATCGAACGCCAGCGGCTGCTGCGGCTGTTGCAGACCGCTCTTCTGCTCGACCTGCAACGCCCGCCTTTCACGGTCACGGTCGAGCAGCCAGCAGCGCTTTCGATCGGCCCGCTGCGGCTGCGCACCCGCGCCGACCGCATCGATCGGCTCGAGGATGGCAGCCTGCTGCTGATCGACTACAAGGGCAGCGAACACAATGTGACCGAATGGCTGGGCGAGCGTCCAGATGAGCCACAATTGCCGCTCTACCTGCTGCAACAGGACGACCGCCAGCCGATCGCCGCCATCGCTTTCTTCATGCTCGACACCGAACGCAGCAAGCTGGCCGGACTCGGTGCGCACGACGATCTGGCCCCCGGCATCAAGCTGCCCCGGCACGACGAAATGGCGACAGACCCCTGGAACACGCAGATTGACCTCTGGCAGCAGCATCTGACCCGGCTCGCCGAGGAGTTTGCCGCCGGCATCGCCCGCGTGACACCCAAGCGCCTGCCGCACAGTTGCGAATATTGTCCGCACCGCCCCCTCTGCCGGATCGATGACCATGGCTGAAGTCAGCACCCTGAAGCTGCCCATCGACAGCCCGGCCCGTGACGCGGCACTCGACACCACGCGCTCGCTGATCGTGCAGGCGCCGGCCGGCTCCGGCAAGACCGAGCTGCTGATTCGCCGCATGTTGCGACTGCTGGCCCAGGTCTCCCGCCCCGAGGAGATTCTGGCCATCACCTTCACCCGCAAGGCGGCGGCAGAGATGCAGGCGCGCATCCTGGCAGCGCTGCATGGCGCGCAGAGTGCGCCACCCGCCGAGCCCCATCGGCTAGAGAACTGGCATCTGGCACGGCAGGCACTGGCGCAGGATCAACGCCATGGCTGGCGGCTGCTCGAAAATCCCAACCGGCTGAACATCTGCACCATCGACAGCTTCAATGGCCGACTGGTGCGGCGGCTGCCGCTGGCGGCCGGGCTCGCCTTCAATGCCCGCCTCGCCGATCAAAGCGAACCGGCCTACCACGACGCCGCCCGGGAGCTGCTCGACAGCCTGAACGATGCAGTCCCCTGGGCCGATGCACTGGAGCAGTTGCTGCTGCATCTGGACAATGACTTCGACCGCGCCGAACGGCTGTTCGTCGAGCTGCTGAAGATTCGCGACCAGTGGCTGCCCCACCTCTATCTGGAAGAGGGCGAGCAGCTTCGCCACCACCTCGAGCGCTGTCTGACCGAACTGATCGACGAACGGCTCGCCGATGCCGCACGCACGCTGCGCAACCTGCCCGACACACTCTGGCCGCTGGTCCGTTTCGCGGTCGATCAGCTGCATCTGGCCCAGATCGATTCGCCGATCCTGCCGCTGCTGTCCAGTCCGCTGCCGCCACCAGCCGAGCACAGCGCCCTGCCCGCCTGGCAGGCGCTGACCCAACTGCTGCTGACCGGCGAAGGCGAGTGGCGCAAGCGCATCGACAGGAACCAGGGCTTTCCACCCGCCAGCGATGCACGCGACCCACAGCAGAAAAGCCTGCTGAGCGAGCGCAAGGCGCAGATGGGCCAACTGCTTGCCTCACTCGCCGACGATGGCGCCAGCCGCGAGGCACTGCTGGAGATTCGGGGGCTGCCGAGGCACGGCTACAGCGACCAGCACTGGGCGCTGCTGCAAGCGTTGATCGCGCTGCTCAAACCGCTCGCCGCCCTGCTCAAACTGGTATTCCAGCGGCGCAACGAGATCGATCACAACGAAGTCGCTGCGGCGGCACTGCGGGCACTTGGCGGCGACGAACAGCCCACCGATCTGGCGCTGGCGCTCGACAGTCAGATTCGCCACCTGCTGGTCGACGAGTTCCAGGACACCTCCTCGACACAGATCGCGCTGCTCAGCCGGCTCACCCATGGCTGGGAAGCGGGCGACGGCCGCACGCTGTTCCTGGTCGGCGATCCCATGCAGTCGATCTACCGCTTTCGCGAAGCCGACGTCAGCCACTTCCTCGCTGCATTCCACGGAAATTTCAACCAGTTGCCGCTCGATGCCGTGCGCCTGACCACCAATTTCCGCTCCACCCGCCAGGTGGTGGAGTGGATCAACGATGCGATCGGCAACGCCTTTCCCAGCGATGAATCGCTGGCGATCGGTGCGGTGCCCTACAGTCGGGCCACGGCCTTCGACGGCAGCACGGCGACACCGGATGCCATCACCGCCACCCTGCTCAGCGGCCCAGGCGCACGCCTGCTCGAAGCCAAGGCGCTGGTGACCTGCCTGCAACAGGCGCTGCAACAGCCAGAGCACACCATTGCCGTGCTGGTGCGCGCCAGAACCCATCTGCAGCCGCTGATCAGCGAGCTGAAATCGGCCGGCATCGCCTTTTCGGCGGTCGAGGTCGAGCCGCTGGAGCGCCGCATCGCCATTCAGGATCTGCGCACTTTGACCGCCGCCCTGCTCGACCCAGCCGACCGGCTGGCCTGGTTCGCACTGCTGCGCTCCCCACTGGTGGGGCTCACGCTCGCCGACCTGACCCTGATCGCAGACCAGGGGCAAGACCCGGTGATCGAACTGTTGCAGCAGGCGAAGCGCTGCGCACAACTCTCCAGCGACGGTGCGCAGCGCTGTCAGCGGCTGCTGACACGGATCACCCCCAGCCTGCAACAGGCGCGACGCCGGCCACTGCGGGACTGGATCGAAGGCTGCTGGCTGCTGCTCGGTGGTCCAGCGACGCTGCGATCGGCACAGGCCCATGACGAGGCCGAAGCCTATTTTCAGTTGCTGGAGCGAATCGAAACCCCGGGTCTGCCGCTCGATCTCGACCAGCTCGATGCCGAACTCTCCCGCCTCCATGCCCCAAGCCAGGGTCAGACCCGGGTGCAGCTGCTGACCATCCACAAGGCCAAGGGTCTCGAGTTCGATGTCGTGCTGCTGCCCGGTCTGGAACAGAGTCCGCCTCCGGCCAAGGAGAAACTGCTCAACTGGCATGTCAACCGCGGCCCGCACGCCCCCAGATTGCTGATGGCGCCGATTGCCCCTGGCGCGGACAGGGCGCAATCGAACCCGATCAACGGCTACCTGAAGGAGATCGAGCGCAAGCGCGAGGCGCAGGAGGCGATTCGCCTGCTCTATGTCGCCGCCACCCGCGCCCGCGCCCGCCTGCATCTGTTCGCCACCGTCAAGCGCGACCCGAGCGGCCAGCCACGCGCACCCGACAGACGCAGCTTTCTGGCCATGCTCTGGCCCGGAATCCTGCCCGAAGCACGCTGGATCGAAGCGGTCGACGAGATCGACGGCGAAGCCAAAAGCGCCGCGCAGTGGCATCGACTGCCGGCCGACTTCGCCGCGCCGCATCTGCCCGATGACGGCCTGTTGAGCCGCTTTCGTGGTCATGATTTTCCCTACGACCCGCAACGGCTGCGGCTCAAGCTCCAACTGGACGAGCTCGACACGCAGGGCGCCCGCCAGTTCGGCGAGCTGCTGCACCGCGCGATCGAAACCGTTGCGCAGGAGGGCATTGCACAGTGGGATTCCCAACGCCTCGCCCGCAGCCGCGATGGCTGGCTGGCGATGCTGCGGCAGCTCGGCTACCGGGGCGCAGCCGTGCCCGCGGTGACACGGCTGCAGCAGATCGTGCAGGATTGCCTGCAGTCACCCACCTTTCGCTGGCTGCTCGATCCGCTGCATCAGCAGGCCGAGAACGAGCTCGCAGTCAGCGGCTGGATCGATGGCGAACTGCGCCACTGCGTGATCGATCGCACCTTCGTCAATCACAGCGGTATACGCTGGATCATCGACTATAAAAGCAGCAGACCCACAGCGGACGAGGCACTGGATGCGTTTCTGGCGCGTGAAACCGGGCAGTACCGGCAGCAACTGCTCGATTACCGCACCCTGATGGGCCACATCGATGCCCGACCGATCCGTACCGCGCTTTACTTCGCGCAGATCGACCTGCTGCACGAGATCGGGCACGAAGCGCGCTGAAGAAGCAGATCAGGAGCGAATGCCGACACCCCGATTGAGCAGGCTCAACGCATAAAGCGCCAGCACGACGATGCAGGAGAAGATCATGCCGAGTGCCCAACCGATCGAAACATCCGAAACGCCAAGAATGCCATAACGAAAGCTGTTGACCATGTAGAGAATCGGATTCAGCAACGATACCTGCCGCCAGAACTCAGGCAGCAGATCGATCGAATAGAACACCCCACCCAGATAGGTCAGTGGCGTCAACACGAAGGTCGGCACAATCGAGATGTCATCAAAACTCTCGGCAAACACCGCATTGATGAAACCGCCGAGGGAAAACAGCACTGCCGTCATCACCACCACCATCAGCGTCACCAGCATATGATGGACCTGGAGATGGGTGAAAAAGAGCGACAGCGCAATCACGATCGCACCCACCATCAGCCCACGGGCGGTTCCGCCCAGTACATAGCCGAGCAGGATGATGTAGTTCGGCGTTGGCGAGACCAGCATCTCCTCGATCGAGCGCTGGAATTTGGTGTTGTAGAACGACGACACCACATTGGAATAGGCATTGGTGATCACGGCCATCATCACCAGCCCCGGAACGATGAATTCCATGTAGTCATAACCGCCCATCTTGCCGATCCGTGCCCCGATCAGCGCCCCGAAGATCACGAAATAGAGCCCGGTGCTGATCGCCGGCGGCAGCAGGGTCTGCATCCAGATACGCGTGAAACGCCGCACCTCCCGCACGACGATCGTCAACAAGGCGCGCCACTGTTCCAGCCAGTTCATGCCACCGCTCCATTTTTATTCTGACTGCTCTCGACCATGTTGAGGAACAGCTCCTCGAGACGGTTGCTCTTGTTGCGCATGCTGATCACCTCGATGCCCAATGCCGACAATTGGCCAAAGCAGTCATTCAGACTCTGCGCCTTGAGCAGATCGACCTCCAGCGTGTGCGCATCGATCAGCCGCAGCCGGTAGTCGGTCAGTTGCGGTACCTGATCGAGATTCTGCCGCAGATCGAGCACGAAGGTTTCAGTGTTCAACTGCTGCAACAGGCTCTTCATGTCGGTGTTGGCAACGATGCTGCCCTGGTCGATGATCGCAATGTTGCGGCACAGGCTTTCAGCCTCTTCCAGATAGTGGGTCGTCAGGATGATCGTGGTGCCATCTCTGTTGATCTCCTTGAGAAAATCCCACATCGAACGGCGCAGCTCGATGTCCACCCCGGCAGTCGGCTCATCGAGAATCAGCATGCGTGGTTCATGCACCAGCGCCCGGGCGATCATCAATCGCCGCTTCATGCCGCCCGAAAGAAAACGGGAGCGTTCATTGCGCTTCTCCCACAGCCCCAGCTTGCCGAGATACTTCTCGGCCCGTGCCCGCGCCAGTGTCACTGGCAATCCATAGAGCCCTGCCTGCGTCATGACAATGTCGATCACCTTTTCGAACTGATTGAAATTGAACTCCTGCGGCACGACACCCAACTGCTTCTTGGCCAGCGAAAATTCCCGATCGATGTCATGGCCAAAAATCTCGACGGTGCCGCCACTTTTATTGACGAGACCCGAAACCGTGCCGATCAGGGTCGACTTGCCAGCTCCATTGGGACCGAGCAGGGCAAAGAAATCCCCCTGTTCGACCCGCAGATCGACACCACGCAAGGCCAGTTTTCCCGTGGCATAACTCTTGGTCAAATTCCTGATATCCAATGCCGCAACCATAAGACCTGCCTTTCACCTCGACCAGAAAAAGAAAACCTTTAAGCACCATGCCGGTAACGGCTGCCCTGCAGCAATGATTTCATGTAAGGATTCAGGATCACCTGCCCCACAAAAGCGACAGCAAGAGAGCCAGACCAGAACAGGCGCAATTGAAATTAAATATTCAACCCCAGCGATTTGATCGTTATACTTGCTGAAATTCATTCACAGGAGAAACCGATGCTTCCAGATATTACCACCCTGAGTGACGACGAACTCAAAGAGCTTTCAAAAAAGATTCAGGCCCTGATCAGCAAGCGCGAGGAGCAGCGCAAGGATGAGGTGGCCGCACAGATCAAGGCGCTGGCCGACTCCGCCGGTCTGACCGTGGAGATCGGCGGTGCGGAGAAATCCAAACGCAAAGGCCGCAGCAAGTTGCAACCGAAATTCCGCCACCCATCCGACCCAAGTCTGACCTGGTCCGGCATCGGCGCAAAACCGAAATGGCTGCGCGAGATGGAGAAAAACGGTCGACGCACCGAAGAGTTCCGCATCTGATCCAGCGGACCCGAACCGAAAAAGGCGCCATGGTCTTCATCACCATGGCGCCTTTTTGATTGGAGCGGGAAACGAGGCTCGAACTCGCGACCTCAACCTTGGCAAGGTTGCGCT
>JADHED010002193.1_pt1 | contig 14182 bp, 11 predicted proteins | sample 8952041 | NCBI WGS metagenome assembly JADHED01 (sample SAMN16124423, study PRJNA663239) | bioreactor sludge metagenome | isolation source: sludge (control) | place: India:Bengaluru | collected 2018-09-08
AAAAAGTCGTTGCCTTTGTCATCCACAAGGATGAAAGCGGGAAAATCGACAACATCGATCTTCCAGACCGCTTCCATGCCAAGTTCGGGGTACTCAAGCATCTCGACTTTGCGGATGTTTTCCTGGGCCAGGATGGCCGCCGGACCACCGATGGAACCAAGATAAAAGCCGCCATGCTTCTTGCAGGAATCCGTGACCTGCTTGCTGCGGTTGCCTTTGGCAATCATGATCATGGAACCCCCGTTGGACTGAAAAAGATCCACATAACTGTCCATGCGGCCGGCTGTGGTGGGGCCGAAGGAACCGGATGGCAGACCCTTCGGAGTTTTGGCCGGTCCGGCATAGTAGACCGGATGATCTTTGAAATACTGCGGCAACCCCTCGCCCCGGTCGAGCCGCTCTTTGAGCTTTGCATGGGCGATGTCCCGGGCGACAACGATCGTGCCGGTGAGTTGTAGCTGGGTGGTCACGGGGTGCCGGGACAGCTCTGCCAGGATCTCGGGCATCGGGCGGTTGAGGTCGATCTTGACGCAATGCTTCGCCGAAGCCTGACGATACCGGTCGGGGATGAACCGGCCGGGATTCGTCTCCAGAACTTCGAGCCAGAGCCCTTCCTTGTCGATACGGGCCTTGATGTTCCGGTCCGCAGAGCAGGAAACCCCCATGCCCACCGGGCAGGATGCCCCATGCCGGGGAAGACGGATGATCCGCACATCCAGCGCAAAATACTTTCCGCCGAACTGCGCGCCGATCCCGCATGTCTGCGCGGCCTGGAGGATTTTGTTCTCCAATTCGACATCGCGGAAAGCCCGTCCCAGCTCGTTTCCCTCGGTCGGAAGCGCATCGAGATACTTGGTGCTGGCGAGCTTGACGGTTTTCAGACAGCTCTCGGCCGAGGTGCCGCCGATCACGAAAGCCAGATGATAGGGCGGACACGCCGCGGTGCCGAGGGTCTGCATTTTCTCGATGAGAAATTTCTCCAGACTGGCCGGATTCAGAAGGGCCTTTGTTTCCTGGAAAAGATACGTCTTGTTGGCCGAGCCTCCGCCCTTTGCCACGAACAGGAAATCATACGACATGCCGTCCGTGGCAAGAATGTCGATCTGGGCCGGAAGGTTGGTCCCCGTGTTGACTTCGTCATACATGGTCAGCGGAGCCGTCTGCGAATAACGCAGGTTTTCTCCGGTGTAGGTGTTGTAAATCCCCCGGGAAATCGCCTCTTCATCGTGACCGGCGGTCCAAACCTGTCCGCCTTTTTTCGCCACCACGGTGGCCGTGCCGGTATCCTGGCAGAACGGCAAGACCCCGTGCGCCGCAACTTCCGCATTGCGGAGAAGGGTCAATGCCACGGTGTGATCGTTCTGGCTTGCCGCCGGATCGTCAAGAATCGCCGCCACCTGGGCGAGATGGGCCGGTCGCAGGAAAAAGGACACATCCCGCATGGCCACTTGCGCAAGATGTGTCAGCCCCTCGGGTTCGATCTTGAGAACCGGAGTCCCTTCAAATTCCGCCACCGAAACAAATTCTCCGGTGATCTTCCTGTATTCGGTGGTGTCTTCTCCGAGCGGAAAAGGCTTCTGGTAGACAAAAGGCGGAGTGGGTTTGGCCATGGCGTCAATGATATTGGTTTGTATTAGAAAAATTTATACTGGCACAACAGTCCGAATCACGCAACTTCAATGCCCGCTGTCTCCATAAAACTGTTCCTGCACAACTTCGCATAGAGGCCGTTGAGTGCCACCAACTCATCATGCCGTCCCCGTTCGACGATGCACCCCCGTTCAAGAACAAGGATCTGCGAAGCATGGCGTACAGTGGAAAGGCGGTGGGCAATGACAAAACTCGTCCGATGCTCCATCAACCGGTCCAAGGCCTGCTGGATGAGCAGTTCGGTTGCCGTGTCCACACTGGCCGTGGCCTCGTCGAGAATCAGGATCGGCGGATTCTTGAGAAGAGCACGGGCGATGGAAATCCGCTGCTTCTCGCCGACACTCAGCCGGATGCCGCGTTCGCCGACCGGCGTGTGCAGGCCGTCGGGCAGACGACGCACGAAGTCCGCCGCATTTGCCGCCTCCAGCACCTCCCACATTTCGTCTTCCGTGGCCTCGGGCTTTCCCACCCGGAGATTTTCGGCGGTGGTCCCGTTGAACAAAAAACTCTCCTGCGTAACAACGGCGATGTTCTCGCGCAGGTGGGCCCGGGGAATCTCCCGGAGAGGAGTTCCATCAATGAGAATCTCCCCGCCGGTGAACTCATAAAATCGAACCAGCAGATTGACGAGAGAGGACTTCCCTGCCCCGGTCGGTCCCACCAGCGCAATGGTCTCCCCGGCCCGGGCGGACAGATTCACCCGTGAAAGCACCGGAATCTCCGGTGAATAGGCAAAGGAAACATCGCGATACTCCACCGCACCGGAAATCGGCTTCGCAACAGCCCCCGGCGCATCGGGATCTTCCGCCCGGGCATCCATGATCTCGAACACCCGGTCACCCGCCGCCCGTCCGGATTGAAAAATCTGGTTGAGCATGTGCAGACGTCCCACCGGCTCGTAAAGGAAGCGGGCCAGCACAAAAAAGGCCACCAACACCCCGACATCCATCCTTCCCGCCAACACCTCGCGGGCTCCGTATCCCGCAATGAGAAGCATCCCGCAGGATGTGAAAAAACCCATGCTCGGCTGATAAACCGCCCAGGCCTGCATCACCACCAGGGTGGCTTTTTTCACCGTGTTGCTGGCCGCCTCAAACCTTTCCTGTTCCCGCGCCTCGCTGGTGTACGTCTTGATCTGCCGGATCCCGGCAATGTTGTCGTGCAAAAGGGAGTTCAACGCCGAGACCGACTTGCGCTGGAGCTTGTAACGGGAACGGGCCGTCATCGTGTAAACAACCGCCCCGGCCACCAGAAAAGGCAGCGGCACCAGTGCCGCCATGGTCAGCGACGGACTCCAGACAAGCATCAGACCTCCCACAATCAGGATCTGCAACACCGCCACCGTTCCCTGCTCGATGCCATCGATCAACACGCGTTCAACACTCGTCACATCCTCGATGAGACGGGTCATGATGTCGCCGGTCGCCCGATTGTCGAACCACGGCAGCGGCAGCTTCTGGATGTGTCCGTAAAGCTCACTGCGCAGATCGCAGATGACTTTTTGCTCGAAGTGATTGTTGAAAATGATCCGCAGGCTGTCGAGCAGCTCCTGGAAAAAGAACCCTCCAAACCCGGCCGCCAACAGCGGAAACAACAGTCCGGGCTGATTTCCACGGATCACATCATCGACGATCTTTTGGGTCACCGCGGGAAAAATCACCACCATCAACGTGCTCAGGACCGCACACCCCAACGTGGCAAACGCCAGAAGCGGATACCGCCGGACATACGGAAAAACACGAAGGAAAACGGCCATCCCCGTTTATCTCAATCCCGCATCGCCCTGACAACCCCGCGGCAAAAAAAACTGCGAACCCGTCACCACTCGATCACCGAAGCCGCATAGGTGAGTCCGCCCCCGAAGGCCACCAGCAACAGTTTGTCCCCGTGATGAATCCTCCGGTTCCGGTTCGCCTCGTCCAGCGCAATCACCACGGCGGCGGCAGAGGTGTTTCCGAAACGGTCGAGATTGATGTAAAATTTCTCCAGCGGGAGGTCGAGCCGGTCGGAAACCGCCTCAATGATTCGAATATTTGCCTGGTGGGGAATCACACAGGCGATATCGGATGGGGAAAGCCCGCACTCGTCCAGAACCTTGAGCGAGGAGCGAACCATCGCCGTCACCGCGTGCTTGAAGGTTTCCCGTCCGTTCATTTGCAGGGTGCGCAGGTTCTCATCCGCGTTCTCGGCCGTCACCGGCAGGGCCGATCCCCCGCCGGGCACCTGCAGGATCTCCGCCAAATTTCCGTTGCTCTCCATGAAAGTGGCAAGGATGCCCGCACTGTCGTCGCGGGACCGGAGAATCACGGCTCCCGCCCCGTCCCCGAAGAGCACGCAGGTGTTGCGGTCGTTCCAGTTCATCAGGGAACTCAGCTTGTCGGCACCGATCACAAGCGCCGTGGCACAGGAACGTCCGGCGACAAACTGACGTCCCACTTCCATCGCAAAAAGAAATCCCGCGCAGGCCGCGCTCACATCGAAGGCATTCGCATTCGAGGCCCCGATGATCCGCTGCACCCGGCAGGCCGTCCCCGGAACCAGGGTGTCCGGCGTCACCGTGGCCACAATGATCAAATCCACTTCCGTCGCGGCGATCCCCGCATTTTCCAGGGCATTTTTTGCGGCGGCAGCCGCCATGTGGCTCGTGAATTCATTCTCCGCGGCAATCCGCCGCTCGCGAATTCCCGTGCGCTCGACGATCCAGCGATCGCTCGTATCCACAAGCTTCTCCAAATCCGCATTTGTGAGCACCCGCTCGGGAACATAGCTGCCCGTTCCAACGATGGATACCGGACGGGGAATTTTGGCTTCCCTCACGCGGGGAGATTTTTTTGGAAGATCTGATGACATAGAAAAACAGCGGGGGTTCAGAATGCAGCTTTTCCGCGCGATTTGTAAATCTGTATCCCGGCGCACTTTCTGAAAGCTCTCCGCGATCTTGTTTCCCTTGCTCCCCGGAAAAAAAACCTTACCCTCGCGACAACCCGAGCAAATGGACAAAAGCGGACAAGAATTCGTGATTCCCGCCGATGAAAAATCCGGCCGCCAAATGGACTCCCCACCGCCCTCTCTGAGCCGGACATCGGAAATCCTGCAAACCATGCTGCGGTTGGAGGAATCCGGCGAGTCCTTCGTTTGCGTGACCCTCGCGGAAGCCAGGGGCAGCGTGCCGCAGGAGCCCGGTGCAAAAATGCTCGTCACCGGCGAAGGCCCCGTTTGTGGAACAGTCGGCGGTGGCCGCGTGGAGGAAGCCGCCATCCAGCGCGCCCGCGCCCTCCTCGCCTCCCATCCCGGCATCTTCTGCGAACTGGTGGAATGGAATCTTCAAAAAGACATCGGCATGACCTGTGGCGGGGTAGTGACCTATTTCTTCGAAGCCTTCCGTCCCCGCTCATGGAACATCGCCATTTTCGGCGCCGGCCATGTCGCCCGGGAACTCGTCCGTGTGCTTTCCAACCTGCACTGCCGGATCACCGTCTTCGACACGCGCCCCGCCCTGCTTGCCCAACTTCCCTCCACTACCCGGATCCAAACCCGCCTTGTCGAGCCGCTGGAAAATGCCGCAAGTGAAGTGCCCGAGGGGGCTTTCGTCGCCGTGATGACCCAGGGACACCGCACGGACAAACCGATACTCGAACGCCTTTTGAAAACCCGCTCCTTTCCCTACCTCGGCGTGATTGGCAGTGCTTCCAAGGCGGCTGTCCTTCGCCGCGAACTGCGTGAAGCGGGAATCACCGGACCTTCCTTCCGCTGTCCCATCGGTCTGCCTCTTGGAAAGGACACCCCGGAAGAAATCGCCATCAGCATCGCCGCCGAAATGCTCCAGGTGCGGGGAACCTGAAACACCGGTCAGCAAATTCTGTCTTCAAGATCAGAAGAGCACCGTCAGGCGGAACGTCAGTGCCCAGGCTCCTCCCAGGTCCGCTCCGGCTCCCGGCGTGGGAATGTAGCTCACCGCCGGTTGGAAGAAAGTTCCCGCAACAAGATGCGCCTGATAGTAACCCTGAAACATCAATTCACTGGATCGCTCAAAGAGGTTGGGATTCAGCCATGCCCAAGACATGCCCAGCCCAACGGAATCCATGGGACGATGGGGCACTAGCCCGTAACCGGTGAAACCCATCCCAAAATATTGATTCACCGGCAGGGTCTCCGAGTCGTTCACGCCAAACTGGAAAAAAGTGGAAACCGAGGAATGATGCCGGCCTGCGGTTGGGAAAACCATTTTTCCCTTTCCGGTTTTCCCGCCATCCACCGGAACAGACGGTCCATCGTTCGACCAGACACGCTGGCTCCCAAACAGGTAAAAACCTCCGGTGCCATTCTGCGAAATGCCTTCCGGCCCCTGAAGCACGCCGGACTGATACCACAGTCCCGCCCCGAAGTTGCCCGGATACCTGTCTGCAATCACCCAATCCATTCCGGCCTCCCAGATGTTGAATGTGTAACCGTTGAACTGCGGTCCCGTCATTCCTGTCTGAACCCCGCGCGCGACATTTCCATCGTAAAAACCATAGCGCAGATAGGTGTTCCGCGTCGGGGCGACCGAGATCGTCACTCCGGAAACGGAATTGTAATAACCCCCGATGGCCCCCAGCAGAGTCGGATTGACAAACACCGGAGTGTAGAGGAGCCCTGTCACGGAAGGAATGGCGAGAGCTTCATCCTGCGTGGCCACCGGTCGTGCGACATTGTTGAAATCATACGTCGGCACCTGCTTGCCGATGCGGAAAACGATTCTGTCCTCGAACAACGACTGCCGATACCAGAGCTGATAAAGTTCGGAACGATCCAGCGGTGCCAATCCCGGCAGACTGTTGTAACCCTGCACACTCCCCGCCTGCCCATTCGTGTTCTGACCGTTGAATTGGAGAAACTGAATGCCAAAGGACGCCCCTTTCCATCCGATCGATTGCCCGGCATCCCAATTCGCCCCGACACTGAGAGCGCTGTTGAAACTCCACTTGCCGGGCTGGGCTCCGCCGGAAAGAAGTCCGTTGGAATCCGCCAGCCAGACCCCGCCGATCCGCAATCCGGATTTTTCCGGGAGATGGAGCAACCTCCCGGCCAACCCCGTTCCGGGAACCTCGTTCTCCGCAGCTGGATTGCCGGTGATGGATGCCGGCACGCGGCCACAAAGTTGGTCGAAGAAGGAAATCGGGGCATCCGGTGCCCTTGGTGGAGCTTCCTCGGCACGGACAACAAAAAGCCCGACCGCCCCCATCAGTGCCACAAAACGAAGCGCCTTTTTCATGACGAACGGCTACCTGCCCGAAAAACCGTCGAAGAATCCGAAAAACACCCCCTCCGGATCATACTTGTCGCGAAGATCCGCAAGACGCTGCCAGTTTTGCACGGAGAAAGCCTGCACGGCATTGGACGGCCGCCCCACCGTGTCCGATTCCCCGATATAGCAACCGACATTGAACGGCCTCAAAAGCGCGGCGCACTCCAGATGCCAGGCCGTATTCGCAAGATCATCCGCTTCATCCCACCACATCGTCCACGGCCCGCCATAAACCCTGGCACTCATGGAATAGGCGGCATTCGGCAATGGCGCGGGACAATTCGGTCCGGCAAAGATCGTGAAAAGCACCACCGTTGTCGGCGAAGGCGCATTCCCCATGTGGTCGCGAATCGCTTTCACCATGTCTCCCGGGCTGGAGTTGGAAAAAGTCGCCTCCACGCGCGCGCGCACTCCCTCGGGCCAGAGCGCCCCCGAGGCATCGAAGAGTTGCTCGAAAACCAGTGGTGATGCAAACGACCCCGACAGGCATTCGACCGGCCCCTTCTCCAATGGCTGAAGACTGGCCATGGCCTCCTCCGGTGTGTCGGCAAAGGCGGCTCCTGTCACCATGCAAATCTTGCCCCCATGCGCAGCCGCCCTGTCTTTCAACTCCGCAGGTGCCTCCAGCAGGAAAAGACTCAGCTCCACCGTCGGGGAAAGTCCCGGCGCCAGCTCTCCCAGCCACCGCCCCACGGCTTCGGCATTGTCGAGAGAATAGTAGTAGGTGCTCCCGTGAATCGCCTTCGGCAGCGGATACAATTTGAGATGATATCGGGTCACAACCCCAAAAAAACCGGCCCCGGATCCCCGGGCCGCCCAAAAGTAATCGGAATTCTCCTTCTCGCTGGCAGTGATCAATTCCCCCTGCGCCGTGACAAGTTCGATGGCCTCCACACTCTCCGTGCCCGCTCCCCACACCGTCGGGTTCCAGGCCATGCCGCCACCCAGAAGATATCCGCTCAACTTCACCTGCGGACAATGCCCGCTGGGAAAGGCGAGCCCTTTTTCATTCAGGATTCTTTGCGCCTCGCGATTGCTGATGATCGGCTGCACGACCGCCCGACGCCCCTCCACATCGATGGATATCACCTTGTTCAGATCGCTCAGATCGATGAGCAGACCGCCATTTCGCAATGTGGGTTGGCACCAATTGTGTCCGCCTCCGCGCACGACCACTTTCAGCCTGTTCTCCCGTGCAAACCGGACAGCCTCGATGACGTCCTGCTCATCGGCCACCCGGACCACCAGATCGGGAGTGCGATCGGGAATCAACCGGTTCCAAAGCCCTCCATGGACAGCTTCCTGAAAATCCGGATCTCCGGCCGCAACAACGGTCCCGCGGCAGTTTTTTTTGAGAATTTCGATGGTCATGGGTGTGGAAGAAAAACAGGAATCACCAAGGCAGAAGGTTCCAGAGAAGGACCACTTCCAAAGCAAAGAGAACGCAAAGAATACCCACTCCCTTTGCCGTCAGTGACCCGGCAGAAGGTCCCTTCGGAAAAAGCCACCAGCCAAACCATTTCACAAACCAGGGCATGGTCAAAAAGCTCGTCAAAGCAACACTGATGACGTTGCCGATGAACGTGGCCAACGAGGAACGGAGGCCCAGAGCACTCAGAATCGGACTGAGAAATTTCATCTCCAGCATGACAATGGGAAAGAGCCCGAGAAGCACGAGCATCGCCGCTTTCCAATTCGGCGGCCCCTCGCCGGTCATCGGATCAAGCGGCACCCATCCGGGAAAAGATGTCGCCAGTCGGGTGAGTTGTTCGTGTTCGATGAAGGCCTTCGACTCACGCAACATTTCCTTGCGCTCGGGAGCATTCATCCAGGCCTCAAGATGTCCGGCGGAATCGAATCGCATGATCGTCGTCCAAAACCCGCCTTTCTCCTCCGGAGGCTGAAGAAAGGTGCCGCGATAGCCCGGGTATTTCGCCTGCTCGGCCTGCATCCGGGCGGCCCACTCCCGGTAGGCATCTTCCATGCCGGTTTTGATCTTGGAAAAGATCACCTCGGTAACCTGATTGTCCGGACGCTCGCCACCGGCACCGATCTGCACGACTTCACCGAAATTGCCCCCTTCAAACAACGGCATCCCCGCAGCAATGATTTCCGCCCGCTCTTTGGACTTCTGCCAGACAACGAGATCCTCGTTGGACTGGAAGTTCAGAATGATCGTCCACTCATTGCTTCCCGCGTGCGTTGGGGGAATGATGTCACTGCTGACGAAACCGGGAAATTTCCCGATGATCAGATCGTGCCGGGCCTTCCAGGCGGTGAATTCGGCATCCGCTCCGGGGCGGAGCCTGGCGGTGGCAATGATGAAGGATGGCGTGCTCATGCAGCGCACGGAACGATCCCCGGAACGGTGGCGGAACCACGGTTTCGCCACGTTCCGGGTGGATCCTGCTCCGATGTTCAGTAAGGATGCCGGTCCGCCTTGTTCTGCCAGGCTTCGCAGGCCTTGAGGGCAAACTCACGCTCGAAATCCGGGAAGCATTGGATCGCCTTCCGCTCCTCCCACGGGAGCTTGAAGTCGATGTATTGGAACTCATCGTCGAAACCGATCTTGCTCGTGTCCGACAGGCGGGTACCGAAATACACCCGGTCGATGCGGGCCCAGTAAATGGCGCTCATGCACATCGGGCAGGGAGCACCGTTCACGTAAAGATCACACCCCTTGAGCATCTGCGCGCGCTCGGGCACCGGATCGGGCGATCCTTCCGGACGCGGGATCATCTTGAGATTTCCCTCATGATAATCCGAACCAAGGAGAGCCTTGGAATTGATGCGGCCACACGCGTCGATGATGGCCGTGACCTCGGCGTGATACACCGGAATCCCGGTCAACAGCACACGGTTCTGTCCGCGGCCAATGATCTTGCCATCCTTGACAATGACGGCGCCAAATGGCCCGCCCCATCCTTTTTCCACCGATTCGATGGCCAACCGGGTGGCCTCGTGGAGGAACTGCTTTTTGTATTCGTTGCTCTCAATGTCGATTGCACTCATGGGTGTTTGTTTTGTTGTTGGTTTTGCTGGAAAAACGAAAGACTTCGATGCGGGGAAAATGTAACGACTGATAATACGTCAAAGGAATCTTCGACCGTGCAGTTGATCGAACAGAGGGGACCGAGATTTTTTGTCGGCTTGGCAATGCATCTGCTCTACTCCCCATTTTTCCGACCAGCAAGTTGTTTTGTGATTTAAATCAAAAAATCGATTCTCTTCTTCCCAATGCCCAGCCCTCTTTCCTGGTGGCATTTGCACCAAAAAAAGCGGAAAGTCTTCATGTGCCGACACCCGGAAGTCTTTTCGGAGCGATCCTTTTCGGAGCCATTGGAATGGCCGCCTTTGTCCATGGCAAGCGCTCCGGCCTCGGAAAGCCGATGATCCTCGGCATCCTTCTGATGGTTTATCCCTACTTCGTTTCCGAGGGATGGCTTGTCTTCCTCATCGGAGCCGCCCTGTGTTTCCTGCTCTATTTTTTCCGGGAATAGTCACTCCACGCGAATCGTGGTTCGACGCTCCTGGGCACCGGATTTTGCGGTGAGCGTCCATTCTCCAGGCTGCAATGGAAAGCGGGCGGAATCGATTTTTTCACCGTTGACGAACCATTCACAGTCCGGATCGGTGGCAGTGGGGAAAAGCATCTGCCTGGCTGCGGGGAGATCGGGATTGAAGACAAAAGTTGCGCCATTTTTTGGGAAGAGAATCTCCAAGTCCCCGGATTCCGTCACCGCGCCCAGCCGGTTCTGCGATCCTGCACACCATCCGGCATATTCCGCCGGGAGGACAAGCACATCACGGTCTCCCTGCCGTTCATACATTGTCGCCGAGGAAACGACTGGAACGGTGCCGGGCAGGAACCACTCGTGAACTGTCGGTTCGCCGGACCGGGGAAGCAATCCCGTCTCCCGGGCCACTTCGCCTTGTTCCAATCCCGGTCCGGTTTCGGGGGCAGGAAGCGGACTGTCCCCCTGGGAAAGCAGGTATTGTGAAATCGCGCTCCAGACCGGAGCGGCGGAATGCACGGCGAGCGCCGCATTCATCGGGGAACCATCGGGATTTCCCGCCCAGACAGCCACGGTGTGCTCCTTGGTGAAACCAACGCACCATCCGTCCCGGAAACCCGAACTCGTGCCGGTCTTCACCGCAACCCGGGCACCGAGATTCAACGGCGAATTCTCCCCGAAGGAAATCCGGCGGGAATCGTTGTCGCAAAGAATGTCCGTGACGATGGCCGCGCTTTCCGCAGATGCACAACGCCGGGGATCCACAGGCTCGCCAACAAGAACCGTTGCCCGCCAGGCCTCCCCTCCCCGCGCCAACGAGGCATAAGCCCCGGCAAGATCGAGCAGGGAAACCTCCGCATTGCCGAGAATGAATCCCGCCCCATAGGAATCAAAGTCCCTGGCAAACCGAAGCCCCCACGACTCCAACTTGGAAAAGGTCTCGCGGGCTCCCAGTTTTCCCAGAGTGACCACCGCCGGAACATTGAGCGAATTCCCCAAGGCCTCGCGCACACGGACGGGGCCGAGAAAACGGTGATTGTAATTCTGCGGATCATAATCGCCATAGGTGCCCCGGATCGCCTCCCCGGTATCGGGCAGAAGACTTGCCGCAGTCAGAATCCGGCGGTCGATCGCTTCGAGATACAGAAAGGGCTTGAGCGTTGATCCCGCGCTGCGCGGCATGGTGGTGACATTGATGTCCCTGTGCTGCGGGAGCGAGGAGGAGACCATCGCTCGCACTCCTCCCGTGACATTGTCGAGAACCACAACCCCACAGGCAGACGCCCCCAGGGGTTCCAGCGACTTTCCGGCCGCCTCCACAATCCTTTGCACCACCGCCTGAAGATCCAGATCCAGCGTGCTCCGGCGGTTGACATCCCCCGGTCTCAGGCGGGCCAGCACTTCTCGTGCAAAATGCGGTGCCACGGACGGCAACTCGAAGCACCCGGGCTTCGGGGGAGAGGCAAGCAATGTCTCGGAAGTCATCCCCTCCGGCAAAAGATGTTGTTTTTCCATCCGGAGAACATTGCGCCTGTAGCGAGCCAGGGGCTGCGCCGGATCCCGCCACGGGCTGAGACGGGAAGGCGACTGCGGGATTCCCGCAAGATAGACCGCCTCGGCAAAGGTCAGATCCGCCGGAGCCTTTCCAAAATAGGCATGGGCCGCCGCAATCGGCCCGATGCGACGGTTTCCATAGTCGAGACGGTTGAAATAATTCTCCAAAATCTTTTCCTTCGACCACTCGCGGTCCAGATGCAGCGCGGCAAAGGCCTCGCGCCACTTGGCATCGAATGTCCTCCGGGTGCGGGCCACACCCAGTTTCACGGTTTGCTGCGTGATGGTCGATGCCCCGGAAACAATGCGTCCGTTCCGAAGATTGCGAAGAACCGCTCCGGTTGTGGAAATCGGGTCAATGCCCGGATGCTCGAAAAACCGCCGATCCTCGATGGCCACAGTTGCCAAAGGCAGCCAGGGACCGAAATCCTTCAACCGACCCGGCCTCGCGTCCCTCGCAAAATCGGTCGCCGGCAACGAGAAGGGCCGCCCCCTCAGATCCTCCAGCACGGGCGTCGAAGGAACCGGCTGAAAAAGCGCCTCCGGCAATGGAGCCGAACGGATTCTCCACTCCAGCCAAACCACCCCGGCCAGCAAAACCACAGCAAGGACCACCCCCGCCCGCTTCACGCCAATGCCGGTCTTCATGGAAAAACAGTGTCGGGCCGGATCCTCCGCCTGGCAAGTCCGGGGTCATCGGCGGAAAGGTCTTTCCGCGAAGAAGATGTCCCTCCACAAAACGTCACGCTCCCTCCTTTTTTACAAATTTTTCATGGCGACAACATCGGACGGAAGGTAAATGGAAATTCCCAACTTCGGAAAATCACCGGGGTTCCGCGTGACAATACCGTCCGCATTCATTTTCCTTGCGGATTCCCAGAGCACCAAATCCTCGTAGTCCCGTCCCGTGCGCAGAAGAGCCGCTTTCAAAACGGCCTCGGTAACCGGCGCGACACGAAAAATTTGCAGGAGATTTGCGATTTCCCTGATCGCCGCTTTTGCTCCAAGAGTCCGAGAGGCCAGGTAGTGAAGGGTGGTGATCGTGGTCGCGCACAAACTTCCTTCAATACGTCCGACCTCCACCGCCGCAACAACCCGTGCACTGTCGGAAACAAAAGGTTTCCGGTCCAGAAGAACGTCCAAAATGACGTTTGTATCCAGCAGCAGCTTCAAAGATATTTCTCCTCAATGTGGCGGCGATAATCTTCAACAGACACTCCCCGCAATGCTCCCAAAAGCCTGGCGGTCACCGGAGGCAGTTCGGTCTTTTTCCTGCCAGTGGTGGTGATGCCGCGAAAATAATCGGCCACCATTTTTGAAAGCGAACTGCCGCGAGCCCTGGCTTCCTTCTTGGCCTTCACAATCAACTCTTCATCCAGTCGGAGCGTCAACTTGGTATCCATGACGTATTTATTTTAATCATTTATACGTCACAGCCAAGGAACTTTTTCCCAGGACTACGGCAGCGGAGGCGGCAGTTCCGGAGGAGATTTCCTTTTTCCCCACCGCGGCAGAAAGGTTCGAAAAATCCGCCGGGTCTCCGTGAGGGGGGTCTCTTCGATAAAGTAGGCAATCGCCGCCTTCCCGATGGCATACGTGCCGGCTCCCGCCACAAAGCCCGAGACGGCATTTCCCCAGATCGGAACAACCCGCACCAAAGCACGGGCTCCCTCGCGCAGGACCAGCCCCGCGCCGATGTTGAAGCCGAGCGCCCCGAGAAATTCCGCCACCAGCCGCGCGCTGAACGGACGTCCGGTCGTATGAATGATCAATCCCACCATGAGGATCTGCAAGGTCGTGAGAATCGGCATGTCGGCCAGTGGAATCGGTTGGACCCCGATAACCCCGCAAACCGCGCTGAAGGACTTCAGCAGCGAGCCGGCAATATGGGCCTGCGCCCGCCGTGCATTCGTGAGACGGGCGAATTCCAACTGCGCCGGGAGCGGCAGTGAAGCGCAGATCGCCTCATCACAGGCAGGGTCATCCAGCGAAAGGACACGCGGAACCCGGTGCGCAAGCGCCTGCTCTGCCGCCAGCCTGGCCTGGAGCCGGAACGCGCTCCCGGAAGTCAACGCCACCACGGGAGAGTCCACCAACAGGCAACGCGCGACTGTTTTTTTCCAAACCGCCTCGGATGTCTCCCCCTCCTCAAGGAAAATCACCATGTCCGGGGAAT
>JADHED010002194.1_pt1 | contig 14175 bp, 15 predicted proteins | sample 8952041 | NCBI WGS metagenome assembly JADHED01 (sample SAMN16124423, study PRJNA663239) | bioreactor sludge metagenome | isolation source: sludge (control) | place: India:Bengaluru | collected 2018-09-08
GCGCAGCGAGCGGAGGGGGGACCCGCTAGCGCCGGTCAGGGACTCGAGTCCCCTCCCCCGCTCCACGACTCCCCGCCGCCTCTCCCCCACCACCTTCCCGCTCCCGCGGCCCCGCAAGTCGCTCCCGCCATGGCGGGAGCCCCCAGGTGTGCCCTGGACACGAGTGGCCAGTGGATCCAGGCGGCGATGAACGGGTCGCCGTCGATCAGGGGGCGATGCCGAACTGGCGGATGGCGGAGAAGAGGATGAAGGACACCAGGGCCGTGCCGGGGATCGTCAGCACCCAGGCCCAGACGATGCGATAGGCGACGCCCCAGCGGACGGCGGACAGCGTCGTGGTGGCCCCCACGCCGATGATCGCGCCGGTGATCGTGTGGGTCGTGGAGACCGGGATGCCCCCCACGGTGGACAGGAGGATCGACGACGCCGCCGCGGTCTCCGCGCAGAAGCCGTGCACCGGACGCAGCTTCGCCATGCGCATGCCCAGTGTCTCGATGACGCGCCAGCCTCCGGCCAGGGTGCCGAGCGAGATGGCGAGGTAGCAGGCGAGGACCACCCACAGCGGGACGTAGAACTCCCCGCCGAGGTGCCCCGTCGTGTACAGCAGCACGGCGATGATCCCCATCGTCTTCTGCGCGTCGTTGGTCCCGTGCCCGAGGCTGTAGGCGGCGGCAGAGACGAGCTGCAGGCGGCGGAACCAGCGGTCCACGCCGCTCGGCGTCGCCTTCCGGCAGATCCAGAACACCGCCACCATGAGCCCGAACCCGAGCAGGGCTCCGATGAGTGGCGCCACGAGGATGAACAACGCGATCTTCAGGATCCCCGCACCCACGAGGGCCTCGGTCCCCGCTCGCGCGATGCCCGCCCCGATCAGCCCGCCCACGAGCGCGTGCGACACGCTGATGGGGAGCCCCTTGTGCGTGCAGACGTGCGTCCACCCCACCGCCGCGACGAGGGTCGCGAGGAGCATCCAGGCGTCCACGTACTTCGTGTCGACGACCCCCTTGCCGATCGTCTTCGCCACGTGGACCCCGAAGATGAACGCCGCGGCGAAGTTGAAGACCGCGGCCCAGACCACGGCCGTGCGCGGGTTCAGCACGCGAGTGGACACCACCGTGGCGATCGAGTTGGCGGCGTCGTTCATCCCGTTCAGGAAGTCGAACAGGAGCGCGAGGACGATGATGATGATGACGAGCGCCAGCATGGGCCCTTCCGCGGCCGCCTAGGTGTTTTCCTGCACGATGCCGCCCACCAGGTCCGCCACGTCTTCGGCCCGGTCCGTGGCCGTCTCGATCTGCTCGAGGATGTCCTTCCACTTGATGACCTCGAGCACGTCCTTCCCGTCGCGGAACAGGCGGGCCAGCGCCGAACGCCTCAGCTGATCGGCCTCGTTCTCCAGCCGGTTCACCTCCACCGACAGGTCCTGCAGCGTCTTCGCCTCCTTCTTCAGGTTGCGGAGGCGGATGACGATCTCACGGACCTGCTGCGCCGACAGCAGCAGGACCTGCGCCAGGTCCACCGCCTCCGGCTGCATCTCCCTCGGCAGGTAGAGGTCGATCCGGGAGCTCGCGGCGTCCGTGAGATCGATGATGTCGTCGAGCCCGACGAGCAGGCGCCGGATGTCGCCCCGGTCGAGCGGGGTCACGAAGGTCCGGTGGAGGTGCTCCAGCGAGTGGTGGACCGCCTCGTCCGATTCGTGCTCGAGCGTCTTGATGCGCCGGGCCCGCGCCTCGTAGGGCGGCCCCGCCACCAGCATGGCCTTCAGCTCCTCGGCGGCGCCCACGATGAGCCCCGCGATCTTGTCGAACTGATCGAAGAACAGCTCGTCCCTCGGCAGGATGGACTTCATGGCTCCTTGACCTTCCCTCTGCGCGGTCTTTGCGCGACGGCCAGTCTACGCCGGCCCCCAACGCACCACCAGAGAACCCCGACGCCCGACTGGACCGGTCGGCTATACTTAGGAGTCCGAACTACTTGCGGCGGCCGATCAGTGCAGCAGGTAGAGGCTGAGCGCCATGATCGCCGCCCCGGAGATCACGCCGACGATGGGCACGTGCTCCGAACGGAAACTCTTCGCCGCGGGGACGAGCTCGTCCACGGCGATGGCCACCATGAAGCCCGCCACCAGCGCCAGGAAGAACGACAGTACCCCCTCGGTCAGGACCGGCAGCAGCACGATCGCCGCCACTCCCGCCCCCACCGGTTCGCTGAGGCCCGAGAGGACCGCGAGACGCAGCGCGCGCCCGCGGTTCCCCGTGGCCGCGTAGATCGGCGCCGCCACCGCCAGCCCCTCGGGGATGTTGTGGATGGCGATGGCGACCGCGATGGCGAGGCCCAGCTTGCCCTCCATCATGGACCCGGCGAACGTCGCGAGTCCCTCGGGGAAGTTGTGGATGCCGATGCCCAGGGCGACGAGGAGCCCGGTGCGGATGAGCTTCCCCTGCGCCTCCGTGTGGTCCTCCTGCCCGATGTAGTCGTGCGGCACCAGCAGGTCCACGAGGAAGAAGGAGCCCATGCCCACGAAGAACCCCAGATGGGCCTTCAGGAACCCCAGGGCGCCGATGGCGGACGGCAGGAGTTCGACGAAGGACACGTGCAGCATGACGCCGGCGGAGAAGCCGAGCGTGAAGCCCATGAACTTCGGCCCCGGCTTCGTGACCACGAACGCGAGGAGGCCGCCGAGACCGGTGGCGAGGCCGGCGCCGGCGGTCAGCGCCAGGGCGTAGAAGACGTCTCCGCTCACCCGTGTCGTCTCCGCTCAGAATCGCCCGAAACTGTACGCCTCCGGCAGCAGATCGCGCAGGTTCCACCGCTTGCGGTCGCCCTCGCGGTTCTCCGAGTGCACCACGATGCCCGGCGCGAACTCGCTGAGGATCTGCCGGCAGTGCCCGCAGGGGGGGATGGGGTCCTCCCGCTCCGCCACGACCACCACCGCGACGAACGCCGTTTCGCCCTCCGACAACGCCTTGTAGAGCGCGCACGTCTCCGCGCAGAGGCAGACCTTCGCCGCACCGGTCTCGATGTTCGAGCCCGTGTAGACCTTGCCGGACTTCGCGAGGACGGCCGCCCCCACCTTGTAGCCGCTGAGCACCGGCCGGGCGTGCTCCCGCGCCGCCCACGCCGCCCGGAACAACTCGTCGACCCCGGTCATCGGATCCCCTCCTTCGCCGCCACCGCCGCCACGAACCGCCGCAGCATGTCGCGCAGGCCGGCCTCCGCGCGGGCTCCCGTCTCCATGACCTCCTCATGGGAGAGCCGCCGCGGGAGGATCCCCGCCGCGAGGTTCGTGATGAGGCTCAGCGCCGCGACCTTCGCCCCGGCGTGCCGCAGCGCGATGGCCTCGGGCACCGTGCTCATCCCCACCGCGTGGGCGCCGAGCGCCCGGAGCATCCGGATCTCGGCGGGCGTCTCGAAACTCGGTCCCGCCAGACCGGCGTAGACGCCGCGGTGCAGCGTGAGCCCCGCGGCCCCCGCGGCCTCCGCCGCCAGCGGCGCCCAGGCTTCCTCGTACACCGCGGACATGTCCGGGAACCGCGGCCCGAGGGCATCGAGGTTCGGCCCCCGGAGCGGGTTGCCGCCCATGAGGTTCAGATGGTCCTCGATCCACAGCAGGTCCCCCGGGCGGAAGTCCGGACGGATCCCGCCGGCCGCGTTCGTCAACACGAAGCAGCCGCAGCCCGCCCGGACGAGCGTCCGCACCGGCCGCGACACCGCGACCATGTCGTGGCCCTCGTAGCAGTGCGCCCGCCCGCAGAGGACGGCGACGGGCACCCCCGAGAGACGCCCGGCGACGAGCACGCCGGCGTGCCCGGGAACGCCCGAGAGGGGCCAGTGCGGGACGTCCCGGTACGGGAGACGCCGGGCGTCCGTCACCTCCGCCGCCAGCCCGCCGAGCCCGGAGCCGAGGACGAGCGCCACCCGCGGCCCCGTCCCGCACGCGGCCGTCACCTCCGCCGCGGCCTCCGCGATCCTCGCCATCTCCTCCACGACCGGCCTCCCCTCCTCAGATGAGCATGCCCGCCACCGCGGCGGTCATGAAGCACGCCAGCGTCCCGCCGATGAGGGCCCGGATCCCGAGCTTCGCCAGATCGCCCCGCCGGCTCGGCGCCATGCCGCCGATGCCGCCGATCTGGATGGCGATGGACCCGAGGTTGCTGAACCCGCACAGCGCGTAGGTCAGGATCGTCACCGTCCGGGGCTCGAGGCTCGACAGCTCCTTGCTCATGTTCATGTACGCGACGAACTCGTTCAGGATCGTCTTCTGCCCGAGGAGGTTCCCCGCCTCCACGCAGTCGTGCCACGGGATCCCCATGACGAAGGCGAAGGGCGCGAAGACATACCCCATGATCCCTTCCAGGGTCACCGTGGCGCCGAACCACGAGCCGACCCACCCGATGAGGAAATTGACCATGGCGAGAAGGGCGAGGAACGCGAGGAGCATCGCGCCCACGTTGAGCGCAAGCTTCATCCCGTCGCCGGCGCCCTGGCAGGCGGCGTCGATGACGTTCTCCGCCGTCTTCTCGACGTGGAGCTTCACCTCGCCCGCGGTGAGCGACTCCTCGGTCTCCGGGACCATGAGCTTCGCGGCCAGGAGCGCCGCGGGCGCGCTCATCACGGACGCCGAGAGCAGGTGGCCGGCGTCGATCCCCATGCCCACGTAGGCCGCCAGGACGCCGCCGGCGATGGTGGCCATCCCGCCGGTCATGAGCGCCATGAGCTCGCTCCTCGTCATCTTCTCCACGTACGGCCGCACGACGAGCGGCGCCTCGGTCTGGCCGACGAAGACGTTGGCCGCGGCGGACAGCGATTCCGCCCCGCTCGTGCGCATCAGACGGTGCATGGCCCACGCCATCCCGTACACCACCTTCTGCATGATGCCGAGGTGGTAGAGGATCGTCATGAGGGCCGAGAAGAAGATGATCGTGGGCAGGATCTGGCACGCGAAGATGAAGCCCACGGGCTCCTCCGTCGTGGCCAGTTTCCCGAACACGAACTCGCTGCCGGTCCGCGTGAACCCGAGGAGGACGTTGAACGCGTCGCTGGCCCTCGCGAAGAGCCAGCGGCCGGGCGCCGTCTTCAGCACGATCACCCCGAACAGGACCTGGAGGCCCACCCCCCACAGGATGAGGCGGAGGTTCAGGGCCCGCCTCCGGTCCGTGGAGCAGAGCAAGGCGACGGCGAGCATCGCCACGAGCCCGACGCCGCTGATGACCCGTTCCATCTAGTCGATCTCCTCGTGTATCAGGGGCGGCGGGACGGGGTCTCCCTCGCCGATCTCGAAGGCGGCCGCCAGCCGCGCCGCGGCTTCCGCGACCTGCGCCTCCGTGGCGCCGTGGACCGCGCCGAGCGGGTCGCCCGCGCGCAGCCGGTCGCCGACCCGCGCCGAGAGCAGGAACCCCGCCGCGGGGTCCACGGCGTCGGCGGGCGTCCCCCGACCCGCGCCGAGCCGCAGGGCAGCCTCGCCCACGGCCCGCGTGTCGATGGCGAGCACGGCGCCGGCGCGGTCCGCCCGCGCCTCTCTCACCACCCGCGCCGCGGGCAGGCGCCCCGGGCGTTCCACCACCGCCGGATCGCCGCCCTGGCACCGCACGATGTCCGCGAACCTCGCCCGTGCCGCGCCGGAGGCGATGACGCCGTCGTACCGCTCCCGCGCGGCCGCGAGGTCGTCCGCGAGCCCGGCGAGGAGGAGCATCCGCGCGGCCAGCTCGCGGCACAGGAGCGCGAGATCCGGCGGGCCGCCGCCGGCCAGGGCCTCCAGCGCTTCGCGCACCTCGAGGGCGTTCCCCACCGCCCGCCCGAGCGGCTGGCCCATGTCCGTGACGAGCGCGCCCACCCGGATGCCCGCCGCCCGGCCCGCCGCCACCATCGCCGCCGCCAGTTCGCGCGCCCGCGGCAGTTCCCGCATGAACGCCCCCGACCCCGTCTTCACGTCGAGGACGAGGGCGTCGATCCCCTCGGCGAGCTTCTTCCCCATGATGGAGCCGACGATGAGCGGAGTGCTCTCCACGGTCGCCGTCCGGTCGCGCAGCGCGTAGAGGCGGCGGTCCGCCGGGCACATCTCGGCGGTCTGGCCGACGATCGCCGCCCCGCACGTCGCCAGCGCCCGCCGAAGCCCCTCCACCGTGAGGTCCGTCCGGAGCCCCGGGATCGATTCCATCTTGTCGAGGGTGCCCCCGGTGTGGCCGAGGGAGCGCCCGGAGATCATGGGCACCACCGCCCCCGCGGCGGCGGCGGCGGGGGCGAGGACGAGGGAGGTCTTGTCCCCCACGCCCCCCGTGGAGTGCTTGTCGACCTTCGGACCGGGAACGTCGCGGAGATCGAGCACGACGCCCGAGCGCGTGATGGCGGAGGTCAGGGCCGCCGTCTCCGCGGCGTCCATGCCGTTCAGGTACACGGCCATCAGGAAGGCCGCCACCGGGGCGTCGGCGATCCCGCCCGAGGCCGCCCCGCGGACGAAGAACTCGATCTCGCCGGCGCTGAGGGCCCGTCCGTCGCGTTTCGCCCGGATGATGTCCGCGGCCCGTTCGTCGCCCAGGGGTGCCCTCCCGTCCCCACGCCGGGCGGCCATTCTCGGGGCCGCTCCCGCCGGGGTCAAACTTGCCCGCCGCGCGGAATCTGCGCCGGCGGGGGCAGGCCGTCTATCATGCCCGCTTCGCCCGGCGCTCCGCCGGGCGCAAGGAGGAGACCATGGCCGGGACGGCCCCCGAGACGTTCAAGGTCCGCTTCGAGACGACGGCCGGCGAGTTCGTGGTCGAAGCGAAGCGCGAACTCGCGCCCGTCGGCGTGGACCGGTTCCACGACCTCGTGACCCAGGGCTACTACGACGGGTGCCGGTTCTTCCGGGTGGTCCCGAACTTCGTCGTGCAGTTCGGGATGCACGGCGACCCGAAGACCGGGGCGAAGTGGCGCAAGGCCGACATCAAGGACGATCCCGTGAAGGGCAGCAACCGGAAGAAGACGGTGTGCTTCGCCACGGCGGGCCCGGATACCCGCACGACCCAGCTGTTCATCAACCTCCGCGACAACGGCCGCCTCGACGGGATGGGTTTCGCCGCGTTCGGCGAGGTCGTGGAGGGGTTCGAGGTCGTGGAGAAGATCAACCCCGAGTACGGGGAGAAGCCGCGGCAGGACCTCATCGACAAGCGGGGCAACGAGTACCTCGCGGAGTCCTTCCCCCGGCTCGACTACATCAAGCGGGCCGCGGTCATCGCGTAGCAAGGCCCGCCGGCACGTTCACGGAGGCGCAGATGTCCCCGAAGTCCCTCATCCCCCTCGTCGTCCTGCTCTCCCTCGTCGCCTGCCAGGAGAAAGGCCAGCCGGTGTCGCCCGCGCCTGCGCCGGCCCCGGGCGGGTCGCCGGAGGCCGTGGCCGTCGCCGGAAAGGCGCCGGAGAACTTCCGCGTCCGCTTCGAGACGTCCTGCGGCGACTTCGTGATCGAGGCGCACCGCGCGTGGGCGCCCATCGGCGTCGACCGGTTCCACACCCTCGTCACGAAGGGTTTCTTCGACGAGTGCCGGTTCTTCCGCGTGGCCAAGGGCTTCGTCGTGCAGTTCGGGCTCAACGGCGACCCGACGACGAACAGCCACTGGGCGAACGCGGAGATCCGCGACGACCCCGTGAAGGCGGGCAACAAGAAGAAGACGGTCTGCTTCGCCACCGCGGGCCCCAACACCCGCACGTCCCAGCTGTTCATCAACCTGAAGGACAACGGGCGCCTCGACGGGATGGGGTTCGCCGCCTTCGGCGAGGTCGTCGAGGGGTGGGAGACGGTCGAGAAGATCAACGGCGAGTACGGCGAGAGCCCCGACCAGGGCCGGATCAACGCCGAGGGCAACGCCTACCTCAACCGGGAGTTCCCCCGTCTCGACTACATCCGGAAGGCGACCGTCCTTCCGTAGGACGCCCGCGGAGAAGCCCGGGGCATCCCTCGAAGAGCGCGAACACCGCGAAGGTGATCGCCCACGCTCCGACCACGTCGATGGTGTAGTGGACGTGGCCGAGGAACAGGCTGGCGACCACCGCCGCGTGCAGCAGGAACATGACGCGTCGCAGGCGTCGCCACGGCCACAGGTAGAGAAGGAGCAGGAACGTGGTGGCGGTGTGGCCGGAGAAGAACAGGTCCTTCGTGAGGTAGAGGTGCGCGGAGTGGCGTCCCAGGACCCCGATCGGATCCACGAGTTCCCGGAAGGCCGTCCACAGCATCCCGGGCTCCGCCAGGCGGACGACGTTGACGTCGGCGCCGTGGACCGGACCGAGGCCCGTGAAGAGGACGCAGGCCCCCCGCAGGAGCGATATGGCGCCGCAGGCGACCATGAACCGGCAGAACCGCCGCGGAGCGATGCCGAGGAGGACGAAGCCGAGGGGGAAGTACGCCGCGATCCACAGCCAGTAGTTCCAGTGGTCGACCCAGGCGACGTAGGGGATGCGGTCGATGAGGAGGTCCGGCACGCGCGGCGCCGGCCGCGCCTCGCCGAGGAGCGACAGCAGGATCATCCCGCCGAAGCAGGCCCAGCGGAAGAGCGCGGAGGCGGCCACGGCGCCGATCGTGCGCGCCCGCTCCCGCGTCGTGAGCCCCCGCCAGGTGTCGGCCATGGCGCGCCCTGCTATACCACCCTGCCGGGGCGGCCACCACGCAAGTGGCGAGGGTGGCTGCCGCGGGCCGTGGCCGCGGTGGCGGCCCTGGCGGGGCCCGGATGCCTGTTCGACGGTCCGTCCTACGAGGGGCCCGTCACGGACCACTTCGACGGGGTGCGCTTCGTCAACCCTCTGCCGGTCGAGCGGTCCTTCGGCCAGGCGCTGCGGTGGATGCTCACGCGAACCCCCGAGCCCTGGCCCGACCGCATCCCCTCCGAACCCGGGCCGGCGCCGCCCCCGCGGGTCCCGCCGGGCGAGATGCGGGTGACCTTCGTGGGCCACGCGACGGTCCTCCTGCAGGCGGACGGGCAGAACCTGCTCTTCGACCCGGTGTGGTCGGAGCGCGTGGGCCCGCTGCCGTGGCCGGCCCTCGCCCGCAAGCGCGACCCCGGGATCCGCTTCGAGGATCTGCCGCGGATCGACGTGGTGCTCGTGTCGCACAACCACTACGACCACCTGGACCTGCCCACGCTCGCCCGCCTCGCGGCGCGGGACCGCCCCCTGTTCCTCGTGCCGCTCGGGAACGCACCGCTCCTCCTCGACGAGGGGATCGGGCCCGTGGAGGAGATGGACTGGTGGCAGGTCCGCGCGCTGTCGGATCGCGTGCGCGTCCACGCCGTCCCGTCCCGGCACACGGCGATGCGGGGACTCACGGACCGGGCGAGGACTCTGTGGTGCGGGTTCGTCGTGGAGGCCCCCGGCGGTCCCGTGCACTACGCCGGGGACACCGGGTTCTCACCGCACTTCCGGTGGATCCGCGAGCGGTTCGGCCCGATGCGCGTGGCGCTGCTCCCCATCGGCGCGTACCTGCCCCGGTGGTTCATGGCGCCGGTCCACCTCTCGCCGGGGGAGGCCGTGTGGGCGCACCTCGACCTCGACGCCGCGGTGACGATCCCCGTCCACTACGGGACGTTCCCGGCCGCGGACGACGGGCCCGACCGGCCGCTGGCCGACCTGCGGGCGGCGCTGGCGGCACGGCCGGACCTGGCCCCGGGGTTCGTCGTGCTCGAACCCGGCCGGGCATGGGTGGCCGGCGCGACGTCGCCAAGTTCCTGGACTCCCCCCCCCGCCGGGCGCTAGTCTAGGGGATCTGCCGTAGGTCGGAGGCGTCCCGCGCGCCCGTAGCTCAACGGATAGAGTAGCGGGCTTCGAACCCGTTGGTTCCAGGTTCGAATCCTGGCGGGCGCGCCAGTCTCCGGCGGTCGGACCGTACCAGATTGCCCCCTTGGCTCAATCGGTAGAGCAGCTGATTCTTAATCAGCGGGTTGGAGGTTCGAGTCCTCCAGGGGGTACCAGAAACAAGTAGCGGCCTCGCAAGGAGTTACGACCTTGCGGGGCCGCGTGATTCTTGGGGACGAAAATCGGGGTGTCAAGGCGGGTGTAACGCGATGGCGAGCCACTCGGGGCATCCTCCGGAGGGTCTCGCCGCGCTCGCCGCCCGGATCGCGGCGGCCGTCTCCCCCGCCGAGGAGGGCGACACGCTGGCGCGCAGAGCCAGCGGCACGGACTAGGGCTGCGCTGGCCCTCCCCTTGAGCGCCGCGTGACGCCGTGAACGCGGGCCACTTCGGCAACGACGAGGTAGCTGTGCGCCAAAGCCAAGTCACACTCCTCGCGGGGGAGGATCGTGTGGACCCCCTTCGAGAGCAGATCGTTGATCGCGTCGAGCCTGTCAACGAGGTACTTCAGCGTCGCCGTGCTGATGGCCCTCGTCTTCCCATCCGCTTCGACCGCATCGTCGAGGAAAGCGAGCAGGCGGTTCTTCCAGGACGCGGAATTCATGCTGTGCGCAGTCCCGTCTCGGTCCGCGTGAACTCCCGAGCGACTCGGGTAGACGCTCTCGGCGAGATGCTCCAACATCCCGCGGCAGGATGCCATCGCCTGCCGGCGCTCGGGCTCTCCGCCCTCCTCGGCCCTCCGGCAAGCTGCTTTGAGTTCCTCCGCCGCTTGTGGGCACTCTCGACGGAGGAACTCGACGGCGATGATGCGCAGTCGTTCCATCGCGGGGGCGAAGTCACCGCCGAGCAGTACCTCACTCTCCACGTTGACGAGGTACGAGTGGATCGCGGAGTACATGTCCCTTGCGATGCGGTTCGCCGGAGTCCCCTCCTCGGCTCGGGCCAGGTCCAAGAGGCTTCCAGTCGTGACCCTCTCCTCGCCCGGCTTCGCCCGGTGACCCTGCTCTAGGTACACCCGGCACGCTCCAACCTCCGCGAGGCGGAAGGTGGAGGGATAGCCACTCGCCTCGAGACTCAACCACCGAACGGCAGCGGTGTCGCGGACCAGTCCGGCAACATGCTTGGCCCGGTGGAGAATGCACTCTAGGTTGCCGGGAGCCCATGCGTCCATCTCCCTCAGCAAGCCCCGGCAGAGTTCATAGGCATCGCGCCACCGAAGTTCCTGCGTCCCGCTCTCCGGCCTCATCCTTCAACCTCCTCGTCTGAAGACCGCCGGATTCTATACGGCTCCGGGCACCGGGGCAACGCGGGGTGAGGAGTGTAACTTGCGCCCGTTGCGCAACTTGCGCCTGAGACGCAATCCCATTTTCGGGTTGACGCGGCGCGGTTGACGGCGTACTCTTTCCCCCGACGGGACCGGCCGACGCGGGAACGTCGGCGCGGCCCCTGACCCGGAGGGCGACTCGGCCGATACGGCGGCCGGAGTCGGCGCGCCCCGAGCTGCCCCTATCGTACAGGAGGCTTAGGATGGTTCTGACCGATGCTCAGGAGGCGGAACTGGTGAACGTGGTGACCGAGGGAGTCTCGGAAATCGAAGAGGAGACCTGGCGGGAGAGGTTCGCCGCGCTGCTCGGGGCGGAGCCGGGCGGGGCGATGGCGGCGGCGTTCGACGGGACGCTGCGAGACGTCGCGGTCTTCGGTGCCCTCAAGGCCGTGAGGTTGCTCGCCGCCGAGAAGTAGCCGCTCGCTCCACGCGGGCGAGCCATCGCAGGAGCGCCGCTCGGGCCTTCGGGCTTGGGCGGCGCTTGCCGCTTTCCCACAACGCGACCACGTCTTCGGACACTCCGAGTCCAAATCCCACCTCGCGCTGACTCGCCCCCACCGCGAGCCGGGCGGCCCGCAGGCGCCTGCCGAACTCCTCATCCGGCGACGGCGGCGCCGGCTCGAGGACGGCGGCCGGCGCGGAGGGCTCGACGGGCTCCTGGGTAGGTGGCAGGGTCGGGGCTGGTTCCGCGACAGGCGCCGCGATCGGCGCGGGCTCCGGGTCCGGCGCCGAGGGCGAGGCGGGCTCCGTGGGAACCTCGGACGGCGGCGGCTCGACGCTCGCGAGCCAAGCGCGGAGGGCGGCGCGGGTCCGGCCGTAACGCGGCCTGGTTAAACCGCGCGACCAGGAATAGGTTACCGCCCGCGAGACCCCCGCGGCCCGCGCCAGCAGCGTCGTGCTGAGGTCCAGCCGCTTGGCCGCGGCGAGGACGCGCTCCCGCAGCCCTCCGTCGTCGACGACAAAACGATACAGCGGCAAGATGACCGGCCGTCCTTCGACGGTGCCGAGCCACTCGGCGAGAGCGCCCCGGAAGCGATGATGTCGCGGCAGCCGGTTGTGTAGTTCGACGTCGATTACGGACCCCACGACGACCCCGAGATGCCGCGCCAGGTCGATCTGTCGGAGCCCCGCTCGCCGCCGCGCCTCGCGCACGCGCTGGCTGAGGGGTCGCTCGGGCTCGGGGTCCACGATGGCGGGTTCCGGCGCGGCGACGGGCGCCTCCTCGTGAGCGGGCTCGGGGGCCGTCTCCTGATTCGCGTCCGGGGCCTCCTCGCGCCCCTGGGGGTCGCCGATCTCCGCCGGCACTCCCCCCTCGGGTGTCTCCTCTCCCGTCGCCTCGCGCTCGGCAGCGGCCTCCTCGCGGCGCTCGCCGAGGCTGGCCCGAGCACCAACGGCCGCGACGATGCTCTCCGTCAGATCCTCCGGCACGCCCGCGCGCTCGGCGAGGTCCGCGGGCTCCCCGCCGGACGCGAGGACGCCCCGGAGCAAGGCCGCGTCAACCGGATGGGCGGCGGAGAGGAACGTCTCGGCAGTGTCGTGTGCCTCGAACGCGGCGAGGTTGCGGTCCCGATCGCCGACGACAGCCTCGAATCCATCCCGATTGGGATGGTCCGGATTCGCCGGAGACCAGATATCGATCGGGCGCGCGAGGCCGAGGCGCCGCTCAACGATGATGCGCGCGGCCCGGGTCTTCGCGGTCGGGACAACCTCCGCCTCCTCGCACGCCGCGATCCGCCGGAGCTGCGCGAACACGGGAGGCGGGAGCGGAAGCTGCTCGCGGAGGAACGCGGCAGTTTCCCATTGACACGTGCGAGCGATGAACGTCTTTGGACTCGCGCCGCCCGCGAGGTTGAAGCGACGAACGGCCACAAGGAAGCGAACCGCGCACGCCGATTCGATGTCCTCGCTCTCGATCGTCTCGCGCGTCTTCCTGCCATTCAAAATGGACTTCACGACTTCGCGCACCAGCGGCCAGTACCGCGCCGACAAGACATCGCACGCGGCGCGGGCCGCGGGGTGAGGGCACCCTTCGCGGCAGGGCGGGTTGCGGTCATTCACCTTGTAGCAAGCCGCGCAGACGTTTCGGGCCTCCCACAGCGCCCGCTCCGCCTCCGGCATCGGTTTGGGCGGCGGCCCCCGGAGCGGCGCGCGCTCGCACCGGGGGCCGTCCGGATGCTCCCGGAACGGTCGCCGCCGCGGACTGGCCGGCGGGCTTGCGGCGCTGGTCGTGGTGGGCGGTGGCGTGGACATGCCTCGAAGGGAGGGCGGGGGCGGCTGAGGGCCGGGCCTGGCTCCTCGTGGTGCCGCGGGACCCGCCCGACCAAACATCGGAGCCCACGTTTGGAGTGCGAGGCGACGGCCTCGCGCGGCTACCCCCGGGCAGGCCGAGCTCCCGCAACCCGCCCGGCGCCGCACCTGGGCGGGAGGAGCGGGAGGCCGCGTGGCTGACGAACGCTTCAGGATCATCTTCGAGGCGGTGGGCGAGACCGAGCCCGCCCTTCGGAAGATCGAGGACGCCTTCACCCGGATCGGCCGGCTTGATCCCTTCAAGCAGATCAACGCCTCGCTCGACGCGACGCTCGCGAAGGTCAACGGGCTCGCCGGGCAGACCATCGCGGCGTTCCAGTCCGTGACGCAGGCCGTGAACAGCATGGCCGCCACGCTCGGCCAGCTCCGGACCAGCCTCGACGCCTCCGGGAAGGGCGTGGCGAACATCGGGGACGCCGCGAAGTCGGCCTCCGCGCATGTTTCCGGCCTCGCGTCGGTGCTTCAGCGGTTCGGCGACGGGCCGGCCCGGTTCCTTGGCCGCGTCGGAACTGAGATCCGGTCGATGGAGGAGGGCATCGGCCGGGCGGCGGCGGCGGCGGGCGCGACGCTCGGGTCGCTGTTCTCCCGCATCGGCGGCGGCGGTCTGTCGGGCAACGTGTTCTCCGGGTTGCTGGAGCGGATCCGGGACTCGCTGAACGGGATCATGTCGGCGGTCAACGCGGTGGTGGGCGGGATCCTGAAGGGGGCGCAGGCGATCGTCGGGGCGTGGGGGA
>JADHED010002195.1_pt1 | contig 14174 bp, 16 predicted proteins | sample 8952041 | NCBI WGS metagenome assembly JADHED01 (sample SAMN16124423, study PRJNA663239) | bioreactor sludge metagenome | isolation source: sludge (control) | place: India:Bengaluru | collected 2018-09-08
GGAAATTCTAGAAAATTTTAAAACTATATAAATTAAAAGTCCTGAAAAATATTTTTCAGGACTTTTTTATGTTGAAATTTTACAAATTTTTAGTGAGAATGGAAGATGTGATTTACCAATGCTAAACCAACACCAGCAATTACCAAGATAATTTTCATCCAATCCATTTTGTGGTTTTTATTGCTTTCGAAAATAATAACCGAAGAAATATGAAGGAAAATACCGCCAACTAGCGCCAAGAAGTAATTTTGTAAATTCGGATTAAAATAATCTCCAAAAAGCATTCCTAATGGTGAAGACAAGGCAAAAATACCAACGATAACCCAAGATAAAACAGAACTTTTTCTTCCCAATAAAAATGCTCCCAAAATAAAAGAAATAGGGAGATTGTGAAATACAATTCCCAATAAATAAGGAGAAGTAGTTTCAGTAATATTCGCTAAAGGAATTCCTTCTAAAAAAGCATGAATAAACATCCCAAACATTAATGCTATAGGAAGGATATTTTTTTCTTCGTTATGATGATGAAAGTGTCCGTGCTCGAAACCTTTGGTTAAACTTTCTAAAATCATCTGAAGAAGAACGCCTCCAATAATCCAAATGCCAATATTATGGTCAGAAGTAGAATAGACTTCAGGAAAAACTTCTAAAACGCATACCGTTATTAAAAAACCAGCACTAAGAATTAAAAGATTTTTGGCAAATCTCTCGTTGCTGCCAAAGAATTTTCCTAAGAAAACGCCTACAATTACGCTTAAGATAAGTAGAATGGTAATCATCACGATTATTTTTAAGTTCTAAATTTAATGATAAATTTTGTTTGAATTTTAAATCCTGAATTCAAAGATACATCTTGGCGAAGTTTCTCTATCAAAATCTTCGAGATTATAATTTCCCCAGATTTTTTGTGCTTCGAAGCCACAACTGGCTGCTAATGTTTCAATTTGTTCTAAAGTACTCAGTTTTACCTTTTCAAAATAATGAAAATCTTGTCCTTTGTCTTGAAAATAGATGTCTTTAATAACATAGTTATTTTCAATTCTTTTTTTAATTTTGAAATCAATATTTCCTTTATTGATGGTGGTTTCAGTAACAAGAGTGTTTTTTACAAATCCTTCGTTTAAGAAATCTAAAATAAAAATTCCACCTTCTTTTAAAACATTTTTTACCGATTGAAAAACTTTTCTATCATCTTCTTCATCGTCAAAATACCCAAAACTGGTAAAAAGATTGAAAACGGCATTTACTTTTTCTTCGGAAATTTCAGGATAAAGCTCGTTTCTCATATCATGAACCTTAAATTCTAATTTTGGCGAAGCAGAATTCTCAAATTGTTTGTTGTGTAGAATGCTTTCTTCGGACAAATCTACTCCCAAAACTTCGAAACCTAATTGATTAAGAAAAACAGAATGTCTTCCTTTGCCACAAGCCAAATCTATTATGCTAGAATGTGCAGGAAGCTTAAGCTCTTTGGTGAGATTTGAAATGAAATTTTCAGCTTCTTTGTAATCTCTATCTTTGTAGAGGATATGATAGTAAGGTGTATTAAACCAGTCTTCGAACCAACTCATTTTGCAAAGTTAGGGTTTTTATATTTTAAAAAATCAATGAAGAGAATAGAAATTACTTCTTATAAAAATGTTTCGGAAATGCATCTTCAGGCTTCATTCTTAATACATTTAGCTTAATCCAAGATTCTAAAAAGCCGTATCCGTAAGAAAACATTTGAATGTAAGTGGTAATAATCGCTTGTGCAGCAATAGCAATATTTTTAGTCAAATACAAAGCATGAAGAAAAATCACCAAAGTATAAAAACCGTAACAAGCCAAAACAAAACCTTTTTGTAAAAGGAAATATTCTAAAATTCCTGCAACATAACCTAATAAAAACAAAGTAGGAAACCAGAAAGTTGGTTTTACATAATCAGGATGTCTCTGGTTTAGAATTGGTCTTGCACAGCCAAATTGATACACTTGTTTTGAGAATTTTCCTAAATCTGTTCTGCGTTTGTGATAAACACCAATATCGTCAAAGAATGCAGTTTGGTAACCGTTTTCCCAAATGGTCATTGATAAATCTGGGTCTTCGCCAATTCTCATTTCCGAAAAACCACCAATTGACAAGAAAATTTCTTTGTTTACGCCCATGTTGAAACTTCTCGGCTGAAATTTAGTTACCGCTTTTTTGTTGCCTCTAATTCCGCCAGTTGTAAAAACTGAAGTCATAGAGTAGGAGATGGCTTTTTGCAAAATATTGAAACCTTTGTGAGCTTTGTCTGCTCCTCCAAAAGCGGCACAATCTGTTTTTTCCAGATTTTTTTTGATGTTTTCGATGTAATCTTTTTCTACAATTACGTCTGAATCTACAAAAACCAACCAATCATTTTTGGCACGATTTGCTCCGTAATTTCTAGATAAACCAGGTCCAGAATTCGCTTTTTTGAAATATTGAATATTCAACATTTCTTTAAAAGTTTCCACAGTAGGCACTAAATCTACGAACGAACCATCATCTACGATGATGACTTCAAAATCTTTATCGGTTTGAGCAATAAGAGAGTTCAAAAGCTCGAATAATTCGTCTTTTCTATTGAAAATCGCGACTACAATGGAAAGGGTTTTTTGCATTCAACAAAAATAGTGGTTTCAAACGTATTTGAGTAAATTTAGACCAAGAAATTCTATAAATTTGCAAAATGATATTTTCAACTTCCAACTTCCAACAGTCTTACTTTTATATTAATTGTAACGTAAAACTTATTGATTTATCTAATCCCAAAATTATGTGAATCCTTAATTTGACTCCAGATTCTTTTTCGGATGGAGGTAAATTTAACAACGAAAAATCAGCACTTCTTCAAGCGGAAAAATTGATAAAAGATGGAGCAGATTTTATTGATATTGGAGCTCAATCTACAAGACCAAATGCTGAATTTCTTTCAGCTGAAGAAGAAATTAGAAGAATTGGTACTATAATTTCTTTGATTAAAAAGGAGTTTCCGGAAACGTTAATTTCGCTTGATACTTTTTATGCAGACGTAGTAAAATTCGGATATAATGAAGGAATGGATGTGGTGAATGATATTTCTGGAGGCTATTTTGATGAAAATTTATTGCCAACAGTTGCCGAAACCAAACTTCCGTATATTTTGATGCACAGCAATTCTTCTTATCAAAATATGCACGAAAAAATTCAGTATAACGATATTATAGTTCACTTGAATTATTATTTTTCAAAAAAAATCAATGAATTGAAGCAATTAGGAATTAAAGATATTATTCTAGACCCAGGTTTCGGTTTCGGAAAAACGATAGAAGACCAATACAAAATGATTGAAGAAGTAGAACATTTAGGTTTTGGAAGGTTTCCTCTTTTGATAGGTATTTCCAGAAAATCTTTCATTTATAAACCTCTGAATAAAAAACCACTTGAAATTGGAGAAGAAACCCAAATTTTACACCGAAAAGTTCTAGAAAAAGAAGCTAAAATATTGAGAGTTCATGATGTAGCTGAAGCGAAGAATTTAGTGGGAGAATTATAGAGTGGGAGAATTTTAGAGTTGTAGAGTGGGAGAGTTTTATTTTTTTTGATTAAAGTTTGTCCATTTTTCTACATTATTAATCATGTAAATGAGTAATGCAATGATTTCATTATACTTTTCGTTAAAAATTTTAAATTTTTCTTCTTTAATATAATTACACTGATAAGAAAATTCTAACCAAGTTTGGGTTTCTCTTGCTTCTCCTTCTGCATCTGTTAATTTTGAGACAAATGATTTAGGGTATCTTCTTTTTCCCCATGCTTCAGAAATATTTGCGGAAACAGAACGAGAAGAGCGCCTAATTTGATCAGTTAATGAATATTTTTCTTCACTCGGAAATTGGAAAGAAATTTTATAAATTTCCATAGCAACCTCAAAAGACTTTTGATAGACTATAAGCTCAGTATGATATTTAATAATTGCCATAAAAATTATTTTTAGTTTGAAACTCTACAATTCTCTCACTCTACAACTCTCCCATTTAGAAATTATCTTTCAAGTTTAAAATCTTTAATTGATTTTGGTCTTTATGCTTCGTTGGCTACTTTCCAAGAAGTTCTGTACATCCATTCCGTCATTTTATATAATTTTTTGAAATTGATGTTTTCAGATTCATCTTGTGGCGTATGATACTGAAAGTGCAAAACACTGGTAAAAAATAAAGCCGGAATTCCTGCTTTAGCATAAGGAAGGTGGTCGCTTCTAAAATAGAAATATTCTGGATGTTCTGGCAAATCCCAAGCTTTCAAAAATTTGAATTTCGTACTTTCGTTATTTGCGTCAAGAGCCATTTTTACTAATTCTTCAGAATTTTTGTGAGGTGCTTCGCTACCCAAAAGTGCAGCTTCGTTGTTATCATTTCTTCCAATCATATCTCCGTTTAACACGGCTACAATGCTTTCTTTCGGAACTACAGGATGTGCAGCATGCCAACGAGAACCTAGTAAACCTCTTTCTTCAGCACCGTGAATTACAAACAAAATACTACGTTTTGAAGGCTGTTTGCTATAAGCTCTCGCCATTGCTAAAAGTGCTACGCAAGTACTCGCATTGTCGTCTGCGCCGTTATAAATGGTATCATTTTTTACAGGATGACGAATCCCATCATGATCTTGGTGACCACTCAAAAGAACATATTCATTTTTCAATTTTGGATCTGTTCCTTCTATTTTTCCAATGATGTTTACAGATGGATATTTATACGTTTCGGTTTGAATATTTAAAGAAATTTCAGGATTGTTTTTTACCCAATTTTCGTTTTCTTGTTTAATCCAAAAAACAGGAATTCCTACATCTACTTTTTCTCTAAGACTTTCTACGCCGTACGTTCCTCGGGTCATTTGTGGTAAAACTTCTGCCCAACTTTTATCTGAAATATCATCTGTAATAAAGATAATTCCTTTTGCGCCAAGTTGAGAAATAGTTTTATAATATTTAGTTCTGATTAAACCAGGATATCTTCTCTCGAAAAGCGTCATTTCTTTTGAAACGTTAAGGTCTGAAGCTTTCAGAGCAACTACTTTTCCAGCAATGTTTTTTGAAGCCAAATCTTGAGGCTCTACTTTTCCTAAATATAAAATTGGAGCACTGAAATTATTGTCAGTAACGTCTTGTATCAAAATATCTTTCCAAATTTTAAGGGTTTTATCACCAATTTTCACAGAACTTTGAGGAGAAACCTGATGACGATACATATCAAAAAACTGAAAAAATGTTCCGTTGTCACCAGCTGGTTTCATTCCTGCATCTTTCATTTTATCGGCAAACCACATCGAAACTTTCAGTTCGTCTAAAGTCCCTGCTTCTCTTCCCCAAAATTGGTCGGCAGCCATTTGGTACATATCGGTTTTAAGGTCTGCTTCTTTTATGGCAGAAACCAGCGGTTTTTTGTAAGACTGAGCATTTGTAAACATGATTGAGCCAAATGCTAAAAATGTGAGTAGTTTTTTCATAAATCAATTATTTTCAGTTCAAATTAGACATTTTATCTGCATATTCTTTGGCAAAAGTTTTTCGGTCTTCTTCTAATTTTTCTAAATTATTGGGCAGAATGTAAGAAAAAAGCACTTTTTCTTCTTCATCTAAAAAAATAATTTCTTTTTCGGTTTCATCAATCATTTGTGAGAAAATTTCCCACATTGAAGTGTCTTTTATCTTTAAAAGTTCAAAAAAATCTTTTGCTTTTATTTGAATCGTTTTCATTGTTTTTTTGATGTTAGAAGATGAATTTTGATGTTTACAAAAATAGTGATTATTAAACAAAATACTTACCAATAGACATAAAAAAAGAACGCACAATTAGTACGTTCTTAGGTTTATATATTTTTAAAAATTTATTTTTTCTCTAAAACTTCATCTACCATTCCGAATTCTTTGGCTTCGGTAGAAGTCATCCAATAATCTCTATCTGATGCTTTTTCTACCCATTCGTAAGTTTGCCCAGAATGGTTAGAAATAATGTCATACAACTCTTTTTTGAGTTTTAGCATTTCTCTAAGGTTAATTTCCATATCGCTTGCTACGCCTTGTGCGCCACCACTTGGTTGGTGAATCATCACTCTTGAATGTTTCAGAGCAGAACGTTTTCCTTTTTCACCTGCCACCAAAAGAACAGCTCCCATACTTGCAGCCATACCAGTACAAATTGTAGCAACATCTGGCTTAATAATTTGCATTGTGTCATAAATTCCTAAACCAGCATAAACGCTTCCCCCGGGAGAATTAATATAAATTTGAATGTCTTTAGAAGGGTCTGAACTTTCTAAAAATAGCAATTGCGCAGTAACAATGTTAGCAACTTGGTCATCAATCCCAGTTCCAAGGAAGATAATTCTATCCATCATTAAACGTGAGAAAACATCCATTTGAGCTACGTTCATTCTACGTTCTTCCATAATGTAAGGCGTAAGATTGGTTGGGTTAAAAATTCCCATGTATTGGTCAGTTGCTAATCCGCTATTTCCTAAATGTTTTACAGAGAAATCTCTGAAATCTTTTTTAATATCCATGTGTATTATTTTATTCTTAATTATATTGAAACAGACAAAGTCTGTACCTTTTTACAAATTTAGCCAAAGTGTCAGTATTTTTTAGGTTTTCTTTTAGAATGAAAAACGGCATCAATAAAAATGGTTTTAGAATTTTCATCAATCCAATAAATTATGATGTAAGGAAATCTTATCAAAGGAACTTTTCTTAAATTTTCTTTTTCTTGATTAGCTTCAAAGTAGAAAGGATTTTCTGAAATTAATCTTAAATAATATTCTAATTCTTCTATAAATTCTACGCCAAGATTTTCCTTTTTTTGTTCATACCAAAGAAAAGCATCTTCTAATTCAATAGAAGCTGGTGCTAGAAATTCTATTTGATAATTCAACCTAAAATTCTCTTTTTAAGATTTTGCCAAGATTCCGAAGAAATTTTACCTTCTTCAAAATTTGTTTTTCTTTTTACAGCTTCATCCCACATTTTTTCTGAAATTTCGGTTTCTTCTAGAAGAATTTTTGCAACTTCTTCTTTTTCTTTAGGATTAAGATTCTTTATAATTCCCAAAAGTTGCTCAAAAGGAAGCTTTATAGAAATGTCCATAACTTTTGTTTTATTCAAATTTAGTAAATATTATTAATATCATCGTTAAGGTGTCACAAAATACGATACAATTTCTCATCAATTTTATTTTTTAATTGAGTAAGATTGATGATTTTTCTATAAGCATCTTCGCTGTTTTCTTCGCTGATTTGTTGTTTTAAATCGTTGATAATCTTAATGATATATTCTCTTTTGTATCTTATCACTACATCTTTTACAATTCTATCTACCAATTCTTCTTCTTTGCTGAAATAAATGTTGTGTTTTTCCCAATTGCTTAATTCATAAGGATTTACTAATGCATCGGCAGTTTTAGAAACGATATTTTCGTCCATCAAAGTCATAAAAAAATTACCAGAACGAAGTTCGCTTTGTGCAATTCCCAGTTTTATTTCTTCAATAATTTTTTGATTGATAGGCGAAATAATTTCACATTGATCTTCATCTAAATGATTGATAATTTCTTCAATTACCGTAATCTGATAAGCTTCGTTTTCAGGAGTTTTTCTGTCGAGAACGTAATCTCCGTATTTCAGCATCAGCTCAACCAATTTTTCTTCTAAAACCAAAAGCGGATTTACACTTTCTAAAACTTCCTGTACTTTTTCGAGTTTTACAACATTCGTTTCTTTTCTTTCAGAAGGTTTATGTTGCTGAACAATCTGTTTCTGAATGCCCAATTCATTAAAAAGTGATTGTTCTGAAAGTTCAAATTTGGTAGAAATTTCTTTGATGAAAATCTCTTGTTTCAAAGCATTGCTCACAAAACCGATAGATTTTACAATATCACGTATTGCTTCTGCTTTTTTTATCGGATCATTTTGCGCTTCTTTCAGCAGAATTTCAGCTTTGAAATCTATGAAGTCTTTGGCTTCAGTTTTTATGAAATTTTCTACAAAATCTCTAGGATGTTTTCTGGCAAAAGAATCGGGGTCGTCACCATCAGGAAACAGCGCCACTCTTATGTTCATCCCTTCTGCAAGAAGCATATCAATACTTCTAAAACTTGCTTTAATTCCTGCTGCATCACCGTCAAAAAGAATGGTTACGTTTTCGGTAAGACGTTTGATGAGCTTAATTTGTTCTGTTGTAAGAGCGGTTCCAGAACTGGCAACTACGTTTTCAATTCCGCTTTGGTGGAGCGAAATGACGTCCATATAACCTTCTACCAAAAGACACAAGTTTTCTTTAGAAATGGCTTGCTTACTTTGATTTAAACCATATAAAACGTTGGATTTATGGTAAATTTCTGTTTCAGGAGAATTGAGATATTTCGCAGTTTTTACATTAGATTTCAGAATTCTCGCACCAAAACCTAAAACTCTTCCCGAAAAACTATGAATTGGGAAAATCACCCGTTCCCGAAATCTATCAACACCAGTTGGTGTATTTTCTGGGAAAATAGAAATGCCCGATTTTTCTAAAATTTCTTTTTCGTAGCCTTTTTCTAAAGCATATTTGGTAAACGCATCTTTTTGTTCGGGAGAATAACCGAGTTGGAATTTTTTGATGATGTCATCGTGCAACTCACGTTCTTTGAAATAGGAGAGTCCGATTGCTTTTCCTTCATCGTTTTCCCAAAGAATTTCTTGAAAAAAAGTATTGGCAACTTCGTGAATTTTGTAGAGTAATTCTCTTTCGGTTTGTGCTTTTTTCTGCTCTTCAGAATATTCTACTTTGTCTTCTTCAATTTCAATTCCGTACTTTTTGGCAGCGTGACGAAGAGCTTCTGGATACGTAAAATTCTCTATTTCCATCAAAAAAGTGATGGCGCTTCCACCTTTTCCGGAGGAGAAATCTTTCCAGATTTGTTTGCTCGGAGAAACCACAAAACTCGGCGTTTTTTCATCGTGAAAAGGGCTCAAACCTTTGAAGTTAGAGCCAGCTCGTTTTAGTTGAACATATTCGCCAATAATTTCTTCAACTCTAATGGTTGAAAATATTTTGTCTATGGTTTTCTGAGAAATCATTCGGTAAAATTACAAAAAATGTTGGAAGATGGAAGTTAGATGTCAGAAGTCAGAAGTCAGAAGTCAGAAGTTTAATTTTTAAAATGAATTGTAAATCAAAAATCGTAACTCAGTAACATCAAACTACATCAAACTTTTCAAACAATAAAATTTTAATGTATATTTGTGCAAATATAGATGAATAGATGGATTTAATACATTATTTCCTTGAATTTTTAGGAAATCCTTTACTTGTACTCACGGAGATTATTAGAGATTACGGAGTATATATTTACTTATTTTTATTTTTGGTAATTTTTGTAGAAACGGGCGTTGTTGTAATGCCTTTATTACCAGGAGATTCTCTTCTTTTTGCGGTGGGTTTAATTGCTTCAACTACAGGGCAAATCGATATTTACACCGTGATTCCTTTGCTTATTTTGGCGGCACTTTTAGGAGATAATGTCAATTATTTTGTTGGTAAAAAATTTGGAGATTTTATTCAATCCAAAGAAAAAATTCTATTCCTGAAAAAATCTCACATCGAAGAAACCGAAAGATATTTTGAGGAAAATGGCGGTAAAACGGTCATTTTGGCGAGATTTATCCCGATTGTGAGAACTATTGCTCCTTTCGTAGCAGGAGCTGGTGAAATGAAATACAGAACTTATCTAATGTACTGTATTTCAGGAGCTATACTTTGGGTTACTTCTATTACTTTATTAGGTTATTTTCTAGGAAATATAGAATGGGTGAAATTAAATTTTGAAAAATTTGTTTTAGGAATTGTTTTTGTTTCAATTTTACCTATTATCTTTAAAGCATTTAAAAGAAAGAAATAAAAAATGTTAGAAAGCATTTGGAATTTTATCATTGATTTTGTTTCAAAACCTGATCAAGTATTACTTTCTATTATAGAAAAATACAATAATTGGGTTTATGTCTTTCTTTTTGCCATAATTTTTGCAGAAACAGGCTTAATTGTCGCTTCGTTTTTAATGCCTTTTTTGCCTGGTGATGCGCTTATTTTCACAATCGGACTTCTATCTCAAGAAGAATCTCTTAATATTTGGATTGTAATTCCGTTGCTTATGTTTGCTGCCGTTTTGGGTGATAATGTAAATTATTATGTTGGGAAACGTTTCGGAGATTACATTATGAATAGCGACAAAGATCGTTTTATTAAGAAAAGTCACATCGAAAAAGCAAAAGATTTTTTTGATAAAAATGGTAAAAATTCTATCATTATTGCTCGTTTTGTGCCTGTTGTAAGAACCATTGTTCCTTTTCTTTGTGGTTCTACCAAAGTAAAATATTCTACATTTCTTACTTTTAGTATTATCGGAGCTTTTCTTTGGGTTGGTGTAATTGGTTTATTGGGCTACAATCTTGGTAAGATAGAATGGGTAAAAGAAAATTTAGATTTAATGATTTGGGGAATTATTATTTTGGCAAATATTCCGCTCATCAAACAAATATTTTTTTCAAAGAAAAAGGAAGTTTAACAATTTAAACTTCCTTTTTTTATCTAGTCATTCCTTTTAATAATCCCGAAATAATAGCTTGTTTGGGCGTTGCAACACCATTAGGATTGGTAATGGTTTTTGGAATTTGATAAGGATTAACGGTAAATCTTGAATTAAGTTGATTCAAATTTCTTTGAATGTCGTTCCCTTCATTTTGAGTTTCTTTAAAAAACAAAGGTTTGTTTACAATAGGATTTGCTATTTTTAAAGAATATACTGTTGCTTTTTCAACTTTTGTAGAATCTGAAATCTGAGCTTTAGAAACAAATGAAATTGCCAACAATAATGGTAAATACAATTTTTTCATCATTCTTTAATTTGTTACTAAATTAGAAAATAATTCTCACAAACCATTGTTTTTCAGAAGAAATGTTACAAATCAAAATCATTATCAGAAACCGCAGTTCCTTCATTCATTAAAAATGCTTTCAAAAATGGAGTAAGATTTCCGTTCATTACACCATCTACATCAGAAGTTTCGAAACCAGAACGCACGTCTTTTACCAAGTTATAAGGATGCATTACGTAATTTCTGATTTGGCTTCCCCATTCAATTTTCATTTTTCCTGCTTCTATTTCGTTTCTGGCTTTCATTCTTTCTTCCAATTCCATTTCGTAGAGACGAGATTTCAAAAGTTGCATTGCTTTTTCTTTATTTTGAAGTTGAGAGCGAGATTCAGAATTTTCAATAATAATTCCTGTAGGAGCGTGACGAAGACGAACCGCTGTTTCTACCTTGTTTACGTTTTGTCCACCAGCTCCGGAGCTTCGCATTGTTTCAAAAGAAATGTCTGCCGGATTGATGTTAATTTCTATAGAATCATCTACCAAAGGATAAACATACACCGAAACAAAACTGGTGTGTCGCTTCGCATTGCTGTCAAATGGTGAAATTCTTACCAATCTGTGAACTCCGTTTTCGCCTTTTAAATAACCAAAAGCATATTCTCCGTCAATTTCTAAAGTTACGGTTTTTACACCGGCAACATCGCCTTCTTGATAGTTCAGTTCACGGATTTTGTAACCTTGTTTTTCGCTCCACATTTGGTACATTCTCATCAACATAGAAGCCCAATCGCAAGATTCTGTTCCACCAGCTCCAGCTGTAATTTGTAGAACCGCCGAAAGTTCGTCGCCTTCGTTAGAAAGCATATTTTTAAATTCCAGATTTTCTATTTTCTCTACCAATTCTGGGAATTGTTCGTCCAATTCTTTTTCAGAATCGGCATCTTCTTTGGCAAATTCTACCAAAACCTGCAAATCTTCAAATTGAGTATTAATTTCTTCGTATTCTTCTACCCATTTTTTCTTAGAACGCAGTTGTTTTAAAAAAGTTTCAGCTTCTTTCGGGTTGTCCCAAAATTCTGGAGCAGCCGTTTTTTCGTCATCGTTGATGATTTCTAGTTTCTTCTTTTCAATTTGAAGAAATTTATACAAATCTTCGATGCGTTTTTGTGTATCTTTAAGTTGGTCTGTTGTAATCAAAACTAAAATCTTTAGATTTGCAAAAATAGGGTTTTATTTAGATTTAGTTCTAGTGTTTTTTTTGTTAAAATTTTTAGTTTTGCCAAATGAAATCAAAATTAATTCTTTTTTTCACTTTTAGCTTTATCTTTTTTAACGCTCAACTCAAAGAAAATACTTTTTACCCAGTTTCTAAAATTACAGATGGCGATACTTTTTATGTGATGACCAAAAATTCTGAAAAGTTCAAAATTAGATTAATTGGAATTAATGCGCCAGAAAGTTATAATGTTGGCAACAAATTTCGCAAAGAATATTTCGGTAAAGAAGCAAAAATTTTTGTAACCAATCTACTTAAAAATAAAAAAGTAAAATTGACTTTTGATGTTCAAAAAACCGATAGATACGGAAGGATTTTAGCGTATGCTTATCTAGAAAATGGCGTTTTTCTCAATCAATATTTAGTAGAAAATGGTTTTGCTGTGGTAGCTACTTTTCCACCAAATATAAAATTTGTAGAAGTTTTTAACAAAGCTGAAAAACTGGCGAGAAAAAAGGAAGTGGGATTGTGGAAGTAAAGAAATATCATTCCGAAGGAAATTTTCCTCCGAAATGATACCGTTTTGAGTTTAAAATCCGCCCAATCTGATTTGTAAACCAAAATTATCTTTAAACTGTGAGGTTTGATAATACCCTAATCTATAAGAAAATCCTACATCAAATTTTCTTCCCAAAAATCTGTTCCATATAAAACCAACTTCTTGATAATTATGGTTTAAAACTTGGAAATTGAATTGATGGTCTGCACTGTTTTTGAAATTTCCAACAGCCGATTTGTATTCTAATTCTAAGGTAGAATAGGTTTTCCCGATTGTTTTAAACCTAAAAGGCAGGTATTGAGAAACCTGCAAACTCACAAATTTATCTGTATAGAAAGTTCCAGAAGGCATGGTTACAAATCCTAAAAAGGATGGCGTATTGATTTTTGAAGTCCAGTTTTCTGATGAACCATTGGTTTGTCCGGTAATTTCAAAATTTTTCCAAATAGGAGCGGTTCCAGAAGAGATTCCGCCCAAAAATTTAAGCGTTGTGGTTCCTAATTTGCTTCTGAATTGATGAATTGCCAAAGCATCTAATCTATGGTAATTTAGTTCGCCATCGAAGATTTTACTTCCGAATTCATAATTCAAGAAAAATTGTGGAAATTTCTTTTCATAGGTTAATTTTCCACCTGGTGTCATCATATTTTTATCGTTTGGAGAAAATTTCAACGATACAGTTGCACTCACATTTTTGAAGCTATTTCCTAAATTTTGGTATTGATAATCAAAAAGCGCTTTCTGATTTTCGTGATTTAAACCAATTTTTGCCGTTAAACTATTAGAAACATCATACAAAAATGAAGCTCCGAATTTTTTACTTTGATAGAAATTAGCATTGTATAAATCTACTCCTAAGTCTTTTAATTTCATTGGATTATCCCAAAGTGCGGTGCTGATTCTTCCTGCAGCATAAACATCATCAGAATAATCTACTCTGAAAATAGAAGTTCTTTTTTCTGAAAGTTTCACATCTAAACCTGCGCCATATTTCCAAGTGTGGTCTTTGAAGCCATAACCGAAATAAGCATCTGGCGAAAAAGTTTTACTAAATTTTTCGTTGAGTTTTGCGCAATCTCCCAATCTTAAACCTTGATATTTATCGTAATTAAAAATTTTGGTAAGGTCAAAATCGACCATTTTATAACGAAAATTTCCTTTCATTAAATTGGTGAAAAGGCTTACTTTTTTGTCAAAATTATACTTTTTTACCAAACTATCAATTTTAACGTAAGTTCCTTTTTCTCTGGTGGTTAAGCTGTCTGTTCTGTATTTTTGAAGTTGACTTCCATCAGAACTTTTTACCTCCAGAGCGTAACCTTTAAAATCAGCAGATTTTTGTTCTTTATTAATTTCAAAATCGAAATATTGATTTTTTACAAAAAGAAAATTACTAAAGGATTTTTTATTCATTTTAGGCTTTTGTCCGGCTTTTACAGTATCGTTAGATTTTCCTGTGGTAAAAGTTTGGTCGCCCATTCTAATTTTCAGATTTTCATAATCTAG
>JADHED010002196.1_pt1 | contig 14162 bp, 8 predicted proteins | sample 8952041 | NCBI WGS metagenome assembly JADHED01 (sample SAMN16124423, study PRJNA663239) | bioreactor sludge metagenome | isolation source: sludge (control) | place: India:Bengaluru | collected 2018-09-08
CTCGGCGGCGATGGTGGCCGTGCCGTCCACCAGCGTGGTGGTGATGTGCTTGAGCTGCTGCGTGGTGGCGATGGCGTTCTCAATCTTGCGCGCCACGTCCGATTCGAGCTGGCCCGGCGCCGCCCCCGGCAGCGAAGCCGTGACCATGACCACGGGCAGATCCATGTCGGGAAAGTTCTGCACCTTCATGGCCGAGAACGACAGCAGCCCGGCCAGCGTGAGCAGCACGAACAGCATGGCCGCCGGTATGGGGTTTTTGATGGACCAGGCCGACAGATTCATATTTGCTTAACTTTTGATAGCTGTCTTCGCTTATTTGGCGTGCGCTACAGGCTGTTTTTGCCCTGATTCATTGGGCGCCAGGCGCACCAGGTCGCCATCGTTCAGAAAGGCACCACCGCGCTGCACGATGCGTGCATGCGGCTCCAGGCCGCTGGTGATCTCGATGCGATCGCTGCTGCGCTGGCCGGTCTGCACGCGGCGCATCAGCGCGCGGCTGTCGGCGCTCACCTCGAAGACATGGCTGAAGCCGTCGCGCACCACCACGGCGGCCAGCGGCACGGTCAGGGCCTCATGTCGTCCCAGCAGAAACTCGCCGCGCGCGAACATGCCGGCGCGGATGTCCGGGTGGGCCGGCAGATCGACATACACCAGGGCGTTGCGCGTGTCGGCATCCACCGTGGGGGCCACCACGCGCACCCGGCCCCGGACCTGTGCGCCGCTGGCGGCCGTGACCACGGCCTGGACGCCGGGACGCAGCAGGGGCAGGTCGCTGGAGGTGACTTCGGCGCGCCACTCCAGTCGCCCGCCGCGCAGCATGCGAAACAGCTCGGTGCCCGGGTTGGCCACCGCGCCCACGGTGGCCGGGCGCGCGGAGATCACGCCGGCGTCGGGCGCCAGCACCCGGGTGTGCTTCAGGCGCAGCTGCTGCGCGTCCACCTGGGCCTGGGCCGTGGCCACGCGAGCGCGGGCGGTCTGGGCGGCGGTGGTGTATTGCAGGATCTCCTGCTGGCTCATGGCGCCGGTGGCGTTCAGCGCGCTGGCCCGGTCGGCATTGGCCTGGGCCTGGGCCTCGGTGGCACGCGCCTCCTGCAGGCCGGCACGCGCCTGCGCCAGGTCTGCGCGCACCAGGTCGTCGGCAAAGCGTGCCAGCAACTGGCCAGCGCGCACCTGGTCGCCGACGTTCACGCGCACCTCGGCCAGGCGTAGGCCGTTGCTTTCGCTGCCTATGCTGGCCTCTTGCCAGGCGGCCACGCTGCCATTGGCCGGCAGCCGCCGGGCCAGTGATTCGCGCAACGGCTGGGCAGTGCTTACGGTGAGGGCCGGGCGCGGGGTGCTGGCCGTGGCGGCCGGTGGCGCAGCATGTGAAGGGCCGGTGCCGGCGAGCAGGCCGATCGTGGCCAGGGCGATCAGGAAGGTGTGCGTCATGAAAGCGGGTAGGAGTGTTCAGCCAAACACGGCGCGCCACAGGGCTAGCACGGCGGTTTGCTCGGCGGTCAGCTCGCTGTCGGGCACGCGCGTGGGTTCTTCGTTCAGGCGCGCGCGGTGCTGCTCATGGCGCAGCGTGCGGTAGGCGTCTGCCGCCGCGCGGCCCACGCCGGCCGGCAGCAGGCCGGCGTCTTCGGCGCGCGCCAGCAGGGCGATGTTGCCCTTGTTGTCCAGCAGTTCGGGGTGGGCGCCGCTGTGCGCCAGCACCAGGTATTGCACGGCAAATTCCACGTCCAGCATGCCGCCCGGGCTGTGCTTGAGCTCGAACTGCCCGGCCGGCACGGGGTTGGCCGCGCGCATGCGCTGGCGCATGGCGGTGATCTCGGTGCGCAGCGCCTCGGCGTCGCGCGGGGCGCTGATGACGGCCTCGCGCACCGCGTCAAAGCGCGCGCGCAGGTCTTCGCTGCCAAGCACGAAGCGCGCGCGCGTCATGGCCTGGTGCTCCCAGGTCCAGGCGGTGTTGCTGCCGCGCTGCTGCTGGTAGTCGGCATAGGCCCGGAAGCTCGTCACCAGCAGGCCGGAATTGCCGTTGGGGCGCAAGGCGGTGTCGATCTCGAACAGATCGCCCTCGCCGGTCTTGGCTGACAGCCAGTTGATGAGCTTGCGCACGAAGGCGGCATAGACCTCCGGGGCGCGCTCGTCGTCGTCGTCGAAGACGAAGACGATGTCCAGGTCGCTGCCGTAGCCCAGCTCCTTGCCGCCCAGCTTGCCGTAGCCAATGATGGCGAACTGCGGTGTGTCGCGATGGCGGCTCTTGAGCCGGCTCCAGCACCACTGGGCCGTCACGCGCAGCACGCTGTCGGCAAGCAGCGACAGGTCATCGGCCACCTGCTCCACCGTCAGGCGCGCATCCACGTCGCGCGCCAGCGTGCGAAAGGTCTCTGCGTGGTGGGCGCGGCGCAGCAGGTTGAGCAGGCTTTCTTCGTCGTCCTCGCCGGTGGACTGCAGGGCCGTCAGGCGCAGCGCCAGTTCGTGCTCGAATTCAGCGCCGTCAAAGCGCTCGGACAGCATGTCCTCGCTGGCCAGCTCGTCGATCACGCCCGGGTGCTGCAGCATGTAGCGTGCTGGCCACTTGGCGGCGCCCAGCATGTGCAGCAGGCGCTCGTGCACCAGCGGGCGCTCCAGCAGCAGGGCCAGGTAGCTTTCGCGGCGCAGCAGGGGCTCGAGCCAGCCCACCAGGCGCACGGCGGCGTCTTCGCGGGCGCGCCCGTCGGCCAGCCAGCGCGCGGTGCGCTGCACGATGCGAAACAGCCGCGCGCGCGCCTCGTCGCGCAGGCCCTGCACGCGCTGGTGGCTGCGCCACTCGGCCACGCGTGCGCTCAACGCGGGGGGCAGCTGTTCCAGCAAGGCCTCCAGGTCGGGCGTTGGCGCGGTGTTGGCCTGCGTCTTGTTGCAGCCGCCGTTGGTGCAGCGCTTGCGCTCCGCACCGCCGAGCAGGGTGTCGAACTCCTGCGCCACGAGTTCACGGTGGCTATCCAGCGTGCGCAGAAAATCGCAGCTCGACAGGCCCATGGTGCGGCCTATCCAGGCCAGATCGTCGTCGCGCGTGGGCAGCACATGGGTCTGCTGGTCGTCCAGGTACTGGATGCGGTGCTCCACGCGGCGCAAGAAAATGTAGGCGGCAGCCAGCTGCCCGGCTTTGTCTTGCGGCATCAGGCCGGCGTGCGCCAGGCGAGGCAGCGCCTGCAGCGTGGGCCGGCGGCGCAGCTCGGGGAACTGGCCGCCGCGCACCACCTGCAGGAGCTGAACGGTGAATTCGATCTCGCGTATGCCACCGCGCGAGAGTTTCACGTCGTTGGCACGCTCGGGCCGGCCGGCGCTGCGCTGCAGGGCATGGCTGCGGATCTGGTCGTGCAGCGTGCGCAGGGCGTCGAAGACGCTGTAGTCCAGGTAGCGGCGAAAGACAAACGGCAGCACCACCGCCCGCAGCGCCTGCACGTTGGGCGTGGCTACGCAGTCCAGCGGGGCGACGACGCGGCTCTTGAGCCAGGCAAAGCGCTCCCACTCGCGGCCGTGCACCTGCAGGTAGTCCTCCAGCGCCGATAGCGACAGGGCGGCCGGGCCGGAGTTGCCATGCGGGCGCAGCGCCAGATCGACGCGGAACACAAAACCGTGCTCGGTGGTGTCGCCCACCAGCGCGTAGATGGCTTTGACGGCGCGCGCGAAGTATTCGTGGTTGGAGATCCTGCCGCGTCCGTCGGGCAGGCCGGCGGTCTCGCCGTCATGCTCATAGACGTAGATCAGGTCGATGTCGCTGGAGACGTTGAGCTCGCGCGCGCCGAGCTTGCCCATGCCGATCACCCATAGCTGCACCGGCTGGCCCTGGGGGCCTTGTGGAGCGCCGTGGCGCGCGTCCAGTTCGGCGCGCGCGGCGCGGCAGGCACGATCGAGCGCCAGCTCGGCCAGTGCGGTGACGGGCAGGGTGATGTCGGCCAGTGGCGCGCCCTGGTCGCAGTCCAGGGTGATGAGCCGCTGCATCAGCACCTGGCGCAGGATGCGCAGCGCCGCGCCCAGGTCGTGGCCGCGCGCCAGCAGGGCGTCGCAGGTCTGGCTCAGGCTGGCGTGATCGGGAACGCCCGGTGCCAGCAAGGCCAGCTCGGCGCCGTAGCGGCGCAGCAGGCGCTGCTGAAAGCGTGAATGGAGCGAGAGCGGTTCGCTGGAGGCGGCTGTATCGGTCGATGGCATCTGCATGACAAAGGCTGGGCGGCTGCGGAACCCCCGGGGAATGGGCGGGTCATAATTCCGGCCACCGTTTGCAGCCACTATGACAGAGCCTTCGTCCCACCCTTCCCGCACGCTCAGATGGGTGTCGGGCTGTGCGCGGTGGGGGCTGGGGCTCTTGGTGGCCTTGTGGCTGTTGGTGGCGGTTGCCTGGGGGGGGCTGCATGGCTGGATTGTGCCGCGTATTGGTGACTACCGCCCTTTGCTGGAGGCGCAGGCCGCGCGTGCCCTGGGGGTTCCCGTGCGCATTGCCGCCATTTCCGCGCGCAGCGAGGGCTTGAACCCCACGGTGGAGCTGTCGGGCGTGGCCCTGCTCGATGCGCAGGGACGGGTGGCCTTGCAGCTGCCGCGCGTGGTGCTGGCGCTGTCGCCGCGTTCGCTGCTGCGCCTGGGTTTTGAGCAGGTTTATATAGAGGGCGCCGAGCTGGATGTGCGCCGCCTGGCCAATGGCAGCATCACCATTGCCGGACTGGCGCTGCAGCAGGACGAGCAGGGCGGCAGCGCCGCCGCCGACTGGCTGTTTGGCCAGCCCGAGGTGGCCATACAGGGCGGCACCCTGCGCTGGAGCGACGAGCAGACCAGCGCCGAGCCGCTGGCGCTGACCCAGGTGGATCTGCTACTGCGCAATGGCGGCTGGCGCCACGCCATGCGCCTGGACGCCACGCCGCCGCCGGACTGGGGCGAGCGCTTTTCACTGCGCGGCCGGTTTCGCCAGCCCCTGCTGACCACCCACGGCGGCGACTGGCGGCGCTGGAGCGGCCAGCTGTACGCCGACTTTGCGCGCGTGGATGTCTCGCGACTGAACCAATATGCCGATCTGGGTACGCTGGAGGTGGCCGAGGGTCATGGCGCGCTGCGCGCCTGGGTGGACGTGCGGCGTGGTGCATTGGCCGGCGCCACGGTGGACATGGCGCTCGGCGAGGTGAATGCCACGCTGGGTCAGGAGCTGCGACCGCTGGTGCTGCGCACCGTGACCGGGCGCCTGGGCGGGCGTTGGCTGGATGGGGGCTTCGAGTTCAGCAGCGACAACCTGCAGTTCGATGCCGAGGATGGCCTGCAGTGGCCCGGCGGCAAGCTGCTGCTGCGCCACACCGGGGCGGATCAACCGGGGCGCGAACAGGGTGAGCTGCAGGCCGATCGCCTGGACCTGGCCGCCGTGGCGCAGATTGCCAGCCGCCTGCCGCTGGATGCGGCCCTGCGCGAGGCCCTGCAGACCTATGCGCCCCAGGGCCGGGTGCAGCAGCTGCAGGCCGGCTGGCAGGGCCCCCTGGCGCAGCCGCGGCAGTATCAGCTGCGTGCCAGGGTCAGCGGCCTGGCCATTGCCGCGCAGGCCAGGACACCCGTGGTGGCGGGGCTGAGCGGCGTTGATCTGGAGCTGGATCTGACGCACCAGGGCGGGCGTGCCGATCTGTCCATGGACGGCGGTCAGTTGCTGCTGCCCGGCGTGTTTGAAGACCCGGTGCTGCCCGTGCAGCAGCTGTCGGCCACCGTGCGCTGGCAGATCGAGGGCCAGCGCATTTCGGTACAAACCAGCGACCTGCGCTTCGCCAATGCCGACGCCCAGGGCGAGGCGCGCCTGGCCTGGCGCACGGCGGACGCCGCCACATCGCCCGCGCGCTCACGCTTTCCGGGCGTGCTGGAACTCTCGGGCAGCCTTTCGCGCGCCGATGGCACGCGCGTGCACCGCTACCTGCCCCTGACCATTCCCGCCGAAACGCGGCACTACGTGCGTGACGCCATTCAGAAGGGCCGGGCCAACGAGGTGCAGTTTCGCGTCAAGGGCGATCTGCATGACTTTCCGTACGGCCACGCGCCCCGCCTGGGCGAGTTCAGCATCGCTGCGCGCGTCAAGGACGTGACCTACGCCTACGTGCCCACCCGGCTGCTGGCGCCGGGCGACCAGCCCTGGCCGGCTCTGGCAGGCCTGTCTGGAGAGTTGATATTTGATCGCGCCAGCATGGTGGTGCGCAATGCCACGGGGGGCTTTGTCGGCCAGCCCGGCGTGCGCGTGCACAAGGTGGACGCGCGCATTGCCGACCTGGAGCACAGCGTGGTTGAGGTCGATGCCCAGGTGCGCGGCCCGCTGCAGGACATGCTGGGGCTGGTGAAGGGTTCGCAGATCGCGCAGCTCACGCAGGGGGCGCTCGACCGCGCCACGGCCAGCGGCGCGGCCGATCTGCAGCTCGCGCTCAAGCTGCCGCTGAGCACGATGGCCCAGTCCACCGTGCGCGGCAGCGTCACCCTGGCCGGCAATGACGTGCGCTTCGTGCCGGAGGCACCCCTGGTGAGCGCCGCGCGCGGCGTGGTGCAGTTCAGTGACACGGGCTTCAGCCTGGTCGGCGTGCAGGGCCGTGCCCTGGGTGGCGAGCTGCGGCTGGAAGGCGGCATGGCGGCACCCACCACGGCCGGCGCACATGAGTCACCGGTGCGCGTGCGCGCCCGTGGCACGGCCACCGCTCAGGGGCTGCGCGAAGCCACGCAACTGGGCCTGGTGGCGCAACTGGCGCGGCATGCCAGCGGCGCCAGTGCCTACGCCTTGAACCTGGGTGTGCGGCGTGGTGTGGCCGAGATCCAGGTTGCCAGCGACCTGGTGGGCATGGCGCTGGATGTGCCGGCGCCGCTGGGAAAGGCGGCGGCTGCGCCACTGGCCGTGCGTTTTGACAACCAGCTCACCAGCGAAGCCGCAGCCGCAGCCGCAGCCGCAGGCGGCGCGCCGCTGCAGGATCAACTGACGCTGGAGCTGGGCGATGTGGCGCGCCTGGCCTATGTGCGTGCGCTCGACGGCGAGCACGCGCGCGTGTTGCGTGGCGCCGTGGCAGTGGGGCTGCCTGCCGGTCAGGCACTCGCTTTGCCCGCACGGGGGGTGACCGCCAACGCGCAGCTGGGCCAGTTGGATGTGGATGCCTGGAGCGCGCTGCTGGATCAGCACCAGGCGGCACCGGACGGCGCTGGGGCGCAGGCGCAGGCGTCGGTATCCGACTATCTGCCCGACAGCCTGGCGCTGCGTGCATCGGCCATCGCCTTCAAGGGGCGCAGCCTGAACGACGTTGTGGCTGGCGTTTCGCATTCCGCATCCGTCTGGCGTGCCAACGTCACAGCGCGCGAGCTCGATGGTTACGTGGAGTACCGCCAGGCCGAGGGCGCGGCGCAGCAGGACATGCTGCATGCGCGCCTGTCGCGCCTGGCGTTGCCCCAGTCGGACGAATCGCAGCTGAATGCGTTGCTGGATGCGCAGCAGCCGGCCAGGCTCCCGGCATTGGACATCGTGGTGCAGGACTTCGAGCTGCGCGATCGGAGCCTGGGGCGCCTGGAGATCGAGGCGCGCAATCGCGCCACGCCGGACGGCCAGCGTGAGTGGCGCCTGGCACGGTTCAACCTGGCCACGCCCGAAGCCGTGTTCGCCTCCAGCGGCAGCTCGGCGCTGGTGAGTGGCGCTGGTGGCGCGCCGCAGCGGCGCACGCGCATGGACTTTGCGCTGGATATCCGCGATTCGGGCCAGCTGCTGGCGCGCTTTGGCATGGGTGGCGTGCTGCGCAGAGGCAAGGGGCGCATCGCCGGCCAGGTGGGCTGGCTGGGCACGCCGCTGTCGCCCGATTACCGCAGCATGACCGGGCAGATGCATGTGGACGTGGAGTCGGGCCAGTTCCTCAAGGCCGAGCCGGGCCTGGCCAAGCTGCTGGGCGTGCTCAGCCTGCAGTCGCTGCCGCGGCGCTTTGCGCTCGATTTTCGTGACGTTTTCAGCGAGGGCTTTGCCTTTGACTTCGTGCGCGGCGACGTGCATGTGGATCAGGGGGTGGCCACGACCAACAACCTGCAGATGAAGGGCGTGAACGCCGCCGTGCTCATGGAGGGCAGTGCCGATGTCGAGCGCGAGACCCAGGATTTGCACGTGGTGGTGGTGCCCGAGATCAATGCCATGACGGCCTCGCTGGTGGCCACGGCCATCAACCCGGTCGTTGGTCTGGGCAGTTTTCTGGCCCAGGTGTTCTTGCGCGGGCCGCTGATACAGGCGGCGACGCAGGAGTTCCGTATCGACGGCACCTGGGCCGAGCCGCGCGTCGAGCGCATTCAGCAGCGCAAGGATGCGCCCGCTGCCGAGGGCTCTGGCTCGTCCGCACCTTCAGGAGCCAAACCATGAAAGTCGCAGCCTTGCAAATGGTGTCGGGTGCGGCGCTGCAGCCCAACCTGGATATGGCGCACCAGCTGCTGGCGCAGGCCGCCCGCGCCGGGGCCGAATTGGCCGTGCTGCCTGAGTACTTCTGCGCCATGGGCCGGCGCGACGAGGACAAGCTGATGCTGCGCGAGCGCTGGGGCGCTGGGCCGGTGCAGGACTTTTTGGCCGGCGCTGCGCGCGAGCTCGGCCTGTGGATCGTGGGCGGCACCTTGCCCCTGGAATGTGACGAGCCGCAGCGCGTGTACAACAGCTCGCTGGCGTTTTCGCCCGCAGGCGAATGCGTGGCCCGCTACGACAAGATCCACTTGTTCTGCTTCGACAACGGCAGCGAGCATTTCGACGAGGCCCGCGTCATCAAGCCCGGCAGGCATGGTGTGCGCTTTCCCATCAACGCGCGCGACGGCCAGGTCTGGCAGGTGGGCCTGTCCGTCTGCTATGACCTGCGTTTCCCGGAGTTGTACCGCGCGCATGCGCGCGCCGGCGCCGACTTGCTGCTGGTGCCCAGTGCCTTCACCTACACCACAGGGAAGGCGCATTGGGAGCTGCTGCTGCGCGCGCGTGCCGTGGAGAACCTGGCCTACGTGCTGGCGCCGGCCCAGGGCGGCCGGCACGAGAACGGCCGGCGCACCTGGGGCCACAGCGTGTGCATCGACCCCTGGGGCCAGGTGCTGGCCCAGCAGGCCGAAGGCCCGGGCATGGTGCTGGGCGACCTTGACGCCAGTCACCTGCGGCAGCTGCGCGGCCAGTTGCCGGCGCTCGATCACCGCGTGCTGTGATGGGTGACATCACCGCACAGGAAGCGCCAGCCGGGACGGCACTGGACAGGCCACCACGGCGTTGGCGCCGCCTGTTGGGCGCCTGGCGGCGCTGGTCGCTGTGGGCCTTGCTGCTGGTGCTGGTGGCCAGCATGCTGGTCACGCTGGTGTGGCTGGCCGGCCGCTACGAAGCCGATGAGGTACAAAGCCGGCTGGAACGCGATACGGCGGACGCCGTGGCCGATATCCGCAACGCCTTTGCCCATACCCTGCAGAGCCTGCAGGCGCTGCAGGCCGGTGGCCCCGACCTGGCAACCTGGGAGAGCCGCGCCGCCGATCTGCTCACCCAGCGGCGCGAGTTGGCGCGCATCGAGTGGCGCGACGCCCAGCTGCACCTGCGTGCGCATGCCGAGTCGCCGTATCGGCCCCAGGGGTACGCCCTGAACCTGGGCGCAGATATGCATTCCGAGACCACCCTGGCCTGCACCAACGCACGGCGCATCAGCGGGCCATCGTATTCGGCCAGTTACTTCCAACCGCTGCCCGACAACGTGGGGGCCGAGATGATGGACGCTTGCCTGCCGCTCATCAGCGATGGGCGCATTCACGGCTTTTTGGTCGCCACCTACGCCCTGCATACGGTGCTGCAGGATCTGGTGGCGCCGGGCCTGCAGCGCATGCAGGAGGTTTCGTTCACCGAGGCCGACGGTACCCGCCTGGCCCTGGTGGGTGCCAAGCGCCGTGGCTCGCGCATGTTCACTGCGCAGCAGCTGTTCGACCTGCCGGGCAATACGCTGATCCTGCGCATGGACGGCTGGCATGCCGCGCCCAGCGTGTTTCCCAATGTGCTCACGGCCCTGGTGACGGCGATGTCGATTGCGCTGGTGTCCGTGCTGGCGGTGCTGGTGCGTGACAACCGGCGCCGCCTGAGTGCCGAGCGCGACCTTGGCGATGCGCTGGCCTTTCGCAAGGCCATGGAGGACTCACTCGTCACCGGCCTGCGCGCGCGCGATCTGCATGGCCGCATCACCTACGTGAACCCGGCCTTTTGCGACATGGTGGGTTTCTCGGCGGCCGAGCTCGTGGGCGTGGAGATTCCGCCCTACTGGCCGCCCGAGCATGCGCAGGAATATGCCGAGCGCCAGCGCGCGCGCATGGCCGGAGGGCTTGAGCCGCCGCGCGAAGGATATGAATCGATCTTCATGCGCAAGGACGGCACGCGCCTCGCAGTGATCATTTTCGAGGCTCCGCTGATCAACGCGCGGGGCTGGCATACGGGCTGGATGGGCTCCTTTCTCGACGTGACCGAGCAGCGCCGCGCCGAGGAACTTTCGCGCACCTCGCAAGAGCGCCTGCAGGCCACGGCGCGCCTGGCCACCGTCGGTGAAATGGCATCGCTGCTGAGCCACGAGCTGAACCAACCCCTGGCCGCCATTGCCAGCTACGCCACGGGCTCGCTCAACCTGCTGGGCCCGGCGCAGGCGGCGCAACAGCCGTCGGCGCATGACCTGGCCGACCTGCGCGTGGGCGTGCAGCGCATTGCCGCCCAGGCCGAGCGTGCCGGGCGCGTCATCAAGAGCGTGCATGACTTCGTGCGCCGGCGCGACCAGTCGCGCGAGCGGGTCACGGCGCATGTGTTGCTTGATGCCGTCCTGCCCCTGATCCGCCTGCAGGCGCACAAGCTGGGCGTGAGCGTGGTGCTGGACATCCAGCCGCAGCTGCCCGCAACGCTGTGTGACCGCACCATGGTCGAGCAGGTGTTGCTGAACCTGGCGCGCAACGCCATGCAGGCCATGGATGACCCGCAGATCCACCAGCGCATTCTGGAACTGCGCGTGAGCCGCGCGGCCTCCAACGCCGACCGCGGCTGGCTGGAGTTCTCGGTGGCCGACATGGGCGCCGGCATTGCGCCAGAGGTGGAGCAGCGTCTGTTTACGCCGCTCTACACCACGCGTGCCGACGGCATGGGGCTGGGCCTCTCCCTGTGCCGCACCGTGGTCGAGCAGCATGGTGGTTTTCTCGGCCACGCCGCACGCCAGCCGCGTGGTACCGTGTTCACCTTCACCCTCCCGGAATTTCAGGAGACCGACGACTGATGGAACCCGCTGCCAACGCCACCGTGTACATCGTGGACGACGACGCCGAGGTGCGCGAGGCCCTGGCCTGGCTGCTGCGCTCGCGCCGCGTGTTCAGCGAGGCCTTTGCCAGCGCGGAGGCCTTCGAGCTCATGCTGGCCGAGCGCGCCGCCGCCGGCCTGGCGCAGCGCCAGCCCTGCTGCCTGCTGCTGGACGTACGCATGCCCGGCATGAGTGGCCTGGCCTTGTTCGAGAACATGGTCGTGCGTGGCGATCTGGCCGCCATTCCGGTGATCTTTCTGACCGGCCACGCCGACGTTCCCACGGCCGTGGCCACCGTCAAGCGCGGCGCCTTCGACTTCTGCGAAAAACCGTTTTCGGACAACCAGCTCGTCGATCGCGTGCAGGCGGCGCTGGCGCTGTCGGCCCGGCACCTGCAGGCCTGCCAGGCGCGGCATCTGCTGCAGGACCGGCTGGCAGAGCTGACCGAGCGCGAGCGCGACGTGATGCGCCTGGTGGTGGAGGGCCTGCCCAACAAGCTGATCGCCGATCAGCTGGAAATCAGCGTGCGCACAGTGGAGGTGCACCGCGCGCGCCTGTTCGACAAGATGCATGTCAAGTCGGCCGTGGAGCTGGCCAACATGCTGCGCTCCGCCCCCACGGATGCTGCCTGAAAACAAGCAACGGGCCCGAGGGCCCGTTGCGTTCAGGGGGGGCGGTATCAGCCTTGGCTCAGCCTTGGCGCTCGCCCACAAAGATCTCCACGCGGCGGTTGCGCGCGCGGCCATCGTTGCTGGCGTTGCTGGCAATCGGCTCGCGCGAGCCACGTCCATCGACATGGATGCGCGCGCCGCTCACGCCACGCGCCGTGAGGTAGTTGCGCGTGCTCTCCGCCCGGTCGAGCGACAGCGGGTTGTTGATGGCGTCGCTGCCCGTGGAGTCGGTGTGGCCAATGATGCGCACCTCGGCGTTGGGGTTGTTGCGCAGGCCGTCGGCAAAGCGATCCAGGATGGGGCGGAAGTTGGACTCGATGTCGGCGCGGCCGGTGGCAAACGAGATGTCGCTGGGAATGTCGAGCTTGAGCTGGTTGTCCGTCGTTTGCGACACGGTGACACCGGTGCCCTGCGTGGCAGCCTGCATCTCCTGCTTTTGCTTTTCCATGTGCTGCGACCAAATGTAGGTGCCCAGGGCGCCCACGCCGGCGCCAATCACCGCGCCCGTGCCGGCCTTGCCGCCGGTGACGGCGCCAATGGCGGCGCCGCCGAGTGCCCCCGCGCCCGCGCCAATGGCGGTGCGGCGCTGGGTGTCGCTCATTTCGGCGCAGCCGGTGGTCAGCAAAATGGCGGCGGCGCTGCCGATGAGAAGAAGCTTGCGCATGTGATCCTCCTTGTGGTCAGTAGTGAAAATGTCCAGTGTCCAAGGCTAGCCTGACAAATGCCTGCGGTCTGTAAGAACGTGTTGGTGGGCGGGCATGGTGAATCACTTCTCAGGCCCTCGGTCATCATCTTCCTCGGGCGGCAGCTCGCCGCGTTTGCGGCCAGAAAACATGGTCCACCACAGAATGCCCACAAAAATCAGCAGCGCCACCAGCGCCTCAAGCAAAATCAACCCCATGAATGTTCGTCTCCCGCGCCTGGCCTTGATGGCGTTGATTGTAGGAATGCTGGCGGCCTGCTCCACGCCCGTGCCGTTGGAGCCGCCCGTGCCCACCACGCCATCGGCGCGGCCGGCGCCCAGCGCCCCGGTGGCGGTGCCGGGCACGCTGACCCAGTCCAAGAGCCGCTGGGTGCCCGTGGCCTGGAGCGAGCTGCCCGGCTTTGACGCCGACGCCCTGCATGAGGCCTGGAACGCCTGGCTGCGCAGCTGCGAGCGCCCGGCGCCGGCCTTTGCGCCGCTGTGCGGCGACGTGCGCCGCCTGAGCATCGCCAGCGCCGAGGAGCAGCGCGGCTGGATCATGCGGCGCCTGCAACCCTACCGCATCGAGTCGCTGGAGGGCAGCGCCGACGGTTTGCTCACGGGCTACTTCGAGCCCTACCTGGATGCAGTGCGCCAGCCGGGCAACGGCTTTGGCGTACCGCTGTATGCGCCGCCGGCGGATCTGGGCCAGCGCAAGCCCTGGTACACGCGCCAGCAGATCGAGACCCTGCCGCAGGCCCAGGCGCAGCTTGCCGGTCGCGCCATTGCCTGGGTGCGCGACCCGGTCGAGGCCCTGGTGCTGCACATCCAGGGCTCGGGCCGGCTGCGCGTGCAGGAGGCCGACGGCAGCCAGCGCCTGGTGCGCCTGGCCTATGCCGGCACGAATGACCAGCCCTATAAGAGCGTGGGCCGCTGGCTGCTGGACCAGGGTCTGGTGCGCGACGCCACCTGGCCCGGCATCACGGCCTGGGTGCGGCAGAACCCGCAGCGCGTCAGCGAGATGCTGTGGAGCAACCCGCGCTATGTGTTCTTTCGCGAGGAGCCATTGGACGGGCTGGATGCCGCCTTCGGCCCCAAGGGCGCGCAGGGTGTGCCGCTGACGCCTGGTCGCTCCATCGCCGTGGATCGCCTGAGTATTCCCTACGGCACGCCCGTGTGGCTGGCCTCCAGTGGGCCCACGGCGCAGCTCTCGCGCCTGGTGCTGGCGCAGGACACCGGCAGCGCCATCCTGGGCGCGGTGCGCGCCGACTACTTCACGGGCTGGGGGCAGGAGGCTGGCGACACGGCCGGGCGCCTCAAGCAAAACCTGCGCCTGTGGGCCCTCTGGCCAAGGCAGGGAACAACCCCCTGAGGCGCTGCGCGCCTTCCCTCTAAGCGCTGCGCGCTACGGGAAGGGGGACGCCACCAGCGCGGCGGGGCGGCCCTTGCGCGGTGGCTTTGGCCTGGGTTGCGTCCGTGTTGGAGCGTGCAGGCTGTGGCTAGGAGGCTGTCGGACTTTCGCTCAATCCGACCGTTGTCGATATCCAGGACAAT
>JADHED010002179.1_pt1 | contig 14160 bp, 13 predicted proteins | sample 8952041 | NCBI WGS metagenome assembly JADHED01 (sample SAMN16124423, study PRJNA663239) | bioreactor sludge metagenome | isolation source: sludge (control) | place: India:Bengaluru | collected 2018-09-08
CCCCCACCAGCAGCAGGGGCCCGATGGACAGGCTGCCGCCGGCCAGCATCAGGAACCCCAGGGCGATGGCGCCGAGCGCCGCCCACAGCAACCAGAACCTGCGCAGCAAGGCCATCGGGCTTCCTTTCGAGCGTACTGCCGGCGACCGCGGGCAAAATAGCGCCACGCCCGGCCGGCCGTCAATGCCACGGATGCGTGCAGCCGCCTCGGCTCAGCGCCGGCCGGGCGGCCTGGTTCCGGTGGTCCCGGCGGTCCCGGCGGTCCCGGCGGTCCTGGTGGTCTTGGCGGTCGCGGAGGCGTCGCGCCGGGCACGGTAACGCTGCACCGCCGCCTCGTGTTCCTGCGCCGTGTTCGAGAACACGTGCCCTCCGTCGCCGTCGGCGACGAAGTAGAGGGCGCGACAGGCCGGATCCGGCCGCGCCGCGGCCCGCAGCGAGGCCATGCCCGGGCTGCCGATCGGCCCGGGCGGCAACCCGGGACGGCGATACGTGTTCCAGGCCGACTCCACCTCCAGGTCGCGGTAGAGCAGCCGCTGCCCCTTCTTCTGCAGCGCGAACGCGATCGTCGGGTCGGCGGCCAGGTTCATGTCCAGTCGCAGGCGATTGAGGTAGACCGCACCGACACGGGCGCGCTCCTGCGGCAGGCTCGTCTCGGCCTCGATGATGGAGGCGAGCGTCAGCAGCTCGTGCGCCGACAGGCGCGCGGCCGCCGGCGAGCGCGGCCCGGCCAGCAGCGAATCCAGGCGGGCGAACTGCGATTCAACCAGGCGCGTGGCGGCCGCCGCGGCCGGCGTGTCCTCGGCAAAGAAGTAGGTGTCGGGCGCCAGGTAGCCCTCGCAGCGGTGGAAGACGCGCCCCGCGCGCACGGCCTCCTGCACCAGCACGCTGTCCAGCCGCGCGCTGGCCGCGGCATCGCGCGAGCCGCCGCGACTGCTGCGCATCCCTGCCGTCAGCCGGTTGGCGGCGTCCAGGAACTCGACGGGATCGAAGCCCAGTTCGGCGGCCAGCAATCGCGCGGTCTGCTGCGCGTCCAGACCCTCGGGGATGGTCACGCGTGCCGGCGGCAGCCCGGGCCGCGTGAACAGGGCCAGCAGGTCCCGCACCGGCAGCCCGGGCGGCACCTCGAACAGGCCGGCCTGCAGGCGTGAGCCCTGCCCGGTCAGGCGCGCGCCGGCAAGCAGCACCAGGCGGTGCCGCAACAGGCCCCGCGCACAGAGCGTGTCGGCAAGCGCGGCGGCGCTCGTCCCGGACGCCACGCGCACGCGTTGCGTCACGTACCGCGGTCCCACCGGCCCGCGCTGCGTCCACTGCGACCAGGCCCAGCCCAGCCCCGCAGCCAGCAGCAGGCAGGCCACGCCTGCGACGACCAGGACCCGCTTCACGCGCCGTCCCCCCCGCGCCCGGCACCAGGGTCGTCCGTGCCATCGGCGGCCGGGTCTGGCATCGCCTTCCCGCGCGCCAGGTGGCCGGCCCGATGGTCGAGCCACCCCTGCAGGAGGAGCTCGGCGGCGCCGGCGTCGCGCTCGCCGCGGTCACGCGGCCGGCCCGCCCGCGCCGGCAGGTAGCGGTCCGCCTCCTGGCTCGTATAGCGCTCGTCCCACAGCTCGACCGGCACCGACAACGAGGCGGCCAGGCGCTCGGCGAAGCGGCGCGCGCGGAGCGCCGACTCGCCCTCGGCGCCATCGGCGGTCAGCGGCAGCCCGACCACGACGCCGACGGCGCCGCGCTCCCTGACCAGGTCCGCCACGAACGCGAGCAGCGAGCCGTCGCGCCCCTCCACGTGCGTGCCCACCGCGAACGCGAACGCCGCGGGGGGGGGGGGGGGGGGGGGGGCCCCCCCGGGGGGGGCCCGGGGGGGGGGCCCCGCCCCCCCCCCCCCCCCACACCCGCCCCCCCCCCCCCCGCCGCGGGGCGGGCCCGGGGGGGGTCCCGGACCCGGTCCGCCACGACCGCCCCCCGCGCGCCGTCGCGCCCCTCCCCGTGCGTCCCCACCGCGAACGCGACCGCCGCGTCGGGTTCGCTGGCGGCGATCCCGACGCGGCGCGTGCCATGGTCGATGCCCAGGAACACCGGCACCCGGCTACCCGGAACCCGCGGCACCGGCCTGCGGATCGTCCCGGTCGTCGTTCCGGCCATCGTCCCCGTCGGGGCTGTCGTCCCCGGCGACGACCCGCTTGACCAGGCGCGTCAGGAAGCGCCCGTCGCCGTGGCGCCCGAATTCCAGCCGGTCCGTGAACTCCCGCATGATGAGGATGCCGCGACCGCGCTGCCGCATCAGGTCCTCGCTCGGCTTCCAGCCCAGGTGGTCGAAGCCGGGCCCCTGGTCCAGCACCGTCACCTCCAGGACGTCCTCACCCAGGTCGAACCAGATCTCGATGGACAGGTCCTCGGCCAGCTGGTTGCCGTGCTCCATCGCATTGGTGCAGGCCTCGATGATCGCGGTGCCGAGTTCCTCGAGCGTTCGCTTCGCGCAGCCGATCTCGCCGCCGATCTCCGCCAGCACCACGTCGGGCACACCGAGGTACTCCATGCGGCTGGGCAGGCGCAGCTCGACGCGGCTGTTCATGCGGCCCTGCCCGTCCCGCGCCTCACGAGAAGCTCCGGACGGCCTCGTCCTCGTCCTGGAACGAGGCGAAGACCGTGTAGAGCTTGGACACGATGAAGATGTTCTCGATGCGGTCGGAGACCTTCAGCAACTTCAGCTCCCCGCCGCTCTTGCGCAACGTGGTGTAGCCGGAGATCAGGATGCCCAGACCGGTGCTGTTGACCCAGCTGACCTTCTCCATGTTGACGATGACGTTGCGGCAGCCCTCGTGGATAAGGGTCTTGAGCGTCTCGTCGAACGCGTCGGCGTCGGGCCCGCCCATGAGCTTGCCGCTCATCTCGAGGATCGCCACGCCGTCCCGCTTGCGCTCCCTGATCTTCAACGGACGCAACCACCTTGAGCCGGTTCGCCACTGCCGCCCCGCACCCGGGACCCTGCCGGAGGGGACAGGATAGGGCACCGGGGCGGCCCTGTCCAGATTTCAGCCCGCCACGAAACCGTCCCCGGAGTCGCCCCGCAGGCGGGCCAGGACGGCCGCGAAGTCCGCCGGCGGGGGCGCCGTGAACGACAGTTCGCGCCCGTCGACGGGATGCCGGAAGCGCAGCTCGCAGGCATGCAGCATCTGGCGCGTGGCCAGCTTGGCCGCCAGTTCCGCCAGCCGCCGGTCCGGGCCGTGCAGGCCGCGCCCCCGGGCGGGATCGCCGTAGAGGGCATCTCCGATCACCTGGTGCCCGCCGTGCCGGACATGGACGCGGATCTGGTGCGTGCGCCCGGTGGCCAGCTCGACGCGGCAGTGCTGGGCGAAGCCGAAGTCCTCCAGCACGCGGTAGCGGGTCAGCGCCGCGCGCCCGCCGGGCACGACGGCCATGCGCTGGCGATGGCGGGGATCGCGGCCGATCGGCCCGTCCAGCTCGCCCTGGTCGCGGTCCCATTGCCCCCAGCTGAGCGCCACGTACACGCGCCCCATGCGGCGGTCCTGCAGCTGGGCGGCCAGCCGCCGGTGCGAGCGCTCGTCCAGCGCCACCACCAGCAGCCCGCTCGTGTCGCGGTCGAGGCGGTGCACGATGCCCGGGCGCAGGGGATCGCCCCCGGCGCTGATCGCCCCGTGCCGGTGCAGCAGCGCGTTGACCAGCGTGCCGTCGGGATGGCCGGCGGCCGGGTGCACCACGAGCCCCACCGGCTTGTTCACCACGACGACATGCTCGTCCTCGTAGGCCACGTCCAGGGCGATGTCCTGGGGCACGGCACTCAGCACGGCGGGCGGCGCGGGGCTGAAGAGGACCCGCTGCCCGGCGCGCAGGCGGAACGAAGCGGCGCGTTCGCGGCCATCGACGGTCACGCTCCCGGGCTGCTCCAGGTCGCCGCGGACGCGGCTCCGCGACAGGTCGGGACAGCGGCCGGCCAGGAAGACGTCCAGGCGCTGCCCGTCCTCGGCGAGGTCCACCGTGAAGGCGCGGGTCCGGCCGCCCGGCTCAGTCATCGGAAGCCGGGCCTGTGGCCGGAGCGGATGCCGGTTCAGGCGACGGCCCGGCCGGCGAGGGCGCCATGGACGCCGCCGCGTCGGGCGCCGCGACCGCCGGGGCGCGGTCTTCCCGCAGCAGGCTCAGGAAGAGCACCAGGCCGCCCAGGCTGACGCCCATGTCGGCCACGTTGAAGGTGTAGAAGCGGTGACTGCCGAGGCCCAGGTCGATGAAGTCGACCACCAGGCCGTCGTAGAAGACGCGGTCCACCAGGTTGCCGAGCGCGCCGCCGAGGATCGCGGCCATCGCGCCCAGGCGCACGGGGCGGCGCGGGCGGCTGGTGGCGTAGAGGTAGACCAGAAAGACCACGGCGGCGGCGCTCACGCCCACCAGCACCCAGCGGCCGACCGGGAACAGCCCCATCGCCGACCCCGGATTGCGCACGTAGGCCAGGCGGGCGACATCGCCGAGCAGCTCGATGCGGCCCTGCAAGGCCTCGACGTTGGCCAGCACGAGTCGCTTGGTGACGAAGTCCACGACCAGGACGAGCGGCGCCCACAGCCAGGGACGCCACGGGCGCTGCGGCATCAGGCGTCCTCCGCCTCTTCCTTCTCCTTGCACTCGATGCACAGCCGCGTGTAGGGCAGGCGCTTGAGGCGCTCGGGGTTGATCTGCTTGCTGCAGCCGAGGCAACGTCCGTAGGTGCCGTCCTCGATGCGCGACAGGGCCTCCTCGATGCTGTAGAGGTAGCGGCCCTCGGCGTTGGCGAACTTGATCGTGGTCTCGTAGAGGAACTCGTCCGAGCCCTGGTCGGCCATGTGGTTCGAGTGGGCCTTGCCCGCCTCGAGGCCGGTCAGGTCGGTGTGCTTGATGACCTTCTCGTGCTGGGCCAGCGACTGCATGACGCGCTCCTTCTCGTCGAGCAGCAGCTTGCGGAATCGCTGAAGATCAGTCTTGCGCATGGTTTCCTCCCGGGCGGCCTACGCCCTGTCCAGGGCGATGCCGACCTCGATACCGTCCAGTTGGAACGATTCTTTATAAGCCAATTCGCGCTTCGAGGCAACGGTGACCGCCAGGGTCTCGGCGGCGATCCGGGCGCCGAACCGGGCCACCGCGGCCGACACGGCCGCCGGCCCGGTGATCGCCAGCTCGATGCGGTCGGCCACCTCCAGGCCGCTGGTCTTGCGCAGGTTCTGCACCTTGTTGATGATCTCGCGGCAGAGCCCCTCCTGGCGGAGCTCGTCGGTCAGGGTCGTATCCAGTGCCACGGTCAGGCCGCCGGAAGCCGTGGCCACGAACGGGGGCACGCCCTCCTCGACGACCTGGATCTCCTCGAAACCGAGCACGGCCTGTTCGCCCGCCACGTCCAGGGAGACGCTGCCGTCGGCCCGCAGGGCCATGATCTGCGCCGGCGTCATCGCCGCGATGGCGGCCGCGGCTACCGGCGCGGACTTGCCGAAGCGCGGACCCAGCGCCCGGAAGTTGGCCTTGGCCGACAGCAGCACCACGCTGCGCGGGTCCGCCACCGGCGCCAGCTCCTTGACGTTCAGCTCCTCGCGGACGTAGCCGGCCAGCAGCGGGTCGGCCACCAGCGCGGCGGCGCGGCCGTCGTCGCTGTGCAGCAGCAGGCGGCCCAGGGGCTGGCGCGTCTTGAGCGCGGCGTCCTGCCGCAGGCTGCGGCCCAGCCCGACCACGGCCTGGGCCACGGCCATCGCCTCCTCCAGGCCGCGATCGACCAGCGCGGAGTCGACGATGGGGAAGTCGGCCAGGTGGACCGAGGCCTCCGGGTCGCGCGAGGCGTGCAGCCCGCGGTAGATCTCCTCGCTGGTGAACGGGACGAACGGCGCCAGCAGGCGCAGCGATGCGTCCAGTACCGCGGCCAGCGTCGCGAACGCCGCGCGCTTGTCCGCCGCGTCCGCCGCGCCGGTGCCGTCTCCCTTCCAGAACCGGCGCCGGCTCAGCCGCACGTACCAGTTGGAGACGTCGTCCATCACGAAACTTCCCACCGTCTTGGCCGCGCGGCTCAGGTGCAGCGCCTCGAGATCCTCGCGCACCGAGGCCGTGACGCTCTGCAGGCGGCTGAGGATCCAGCGGTCGAGGCGGTCGTCGCTGGACGCCGGCGCGCCGTCGGGGACGAAGCCGTCCAGGTTCGCGTACATCGCGTAGAACGCGTAGGTGTTCTCCAGCGTCGCGAGCAGCTTGCGCTGCGCCTCCTTGACGCCCTCGTGGTCGAATCGCGTGGGCACCCACACCGGGCTGCAGGTCACCATGTACCAGCGCAGCGGGTCGGCGCCCTCCTGGCGCATGATCGCCATGGGATCGACGGTGTTGCCGATGCTCTTGGACATCTTCTTGCCCTTCTTGTCCAGGATCAGCTCGTTGACCAGGCAGCTCCTGTAGCTGCTGCGCCCGGTCAGGAACGTGCTGATGACAAGCAGGGTGTAGAACCAGCCGCGGGTCTGGTCGATGCCCTCGCTGATGAAGTCGGCGGGATACTGGCTCTCGAAGAGCTCCTTGTTCTCGAACGGATAGTGGTATTGCGCGAAGGGCATGCTACCCGAGTCGAACCAGCAGTCGATGACCTCGGGCGTGCGGCGCATCGTCCCGGCGCAGCCCGGCCGTCGGCAGGGGAACTCGAGCCTGTCCACGTGCGGCCGGTGCAGGTCGAGCCCGGACTGGTCGGCGCCGGTGAGTTCGCCCAGCTCCGCGCGCGAGCACGGCAGGTGCTGGTGGCCGCAGGTGTCGCACAGCCACACGTTGAGCGGCGTGCCCCAGAACCGGTTGCGGCTGAGGCTCCAGTCGATCGCGCCGGCGAGCCAGTTGCCGAAGCGGCCCGCCCCCACCTCCGGCGGCGCCCAGGTGATGTCCTGGTTCGCCTGCACCAGCTGCTCGCGCATCGCGCTGGTGCGGATGAACCAGCTCGGCGTGGCCAGGTAGATCAGCGGGTTGTCGCAGCGGTCGTGGTAGGGGTACTCGTGCGTGTAGGTCTCCTCGTGGACGAGGGAGCCCTGCTCCGCGAGGTGGCGGATGATCCTGCGGTCGGCGGCCTTGACGTGCAGGCCGGCCCACGGCGTCACGTCGGCGGTGAACTGGCCGTTGGCATCGACCGGGCGCAGGAAGGCCAGTTCCTCGCGCTGGCCGACCTGGTAGTCGTCCTCGCCGAAGGCGGGCGCCATGTGCACGATGCCCGTGCCCGAGTCGAGCGTCACGAAGTCGGCGGCCACCACCACGAAGGCGCGCTTGTCGCCCGGCGACACGAACGGCAGCAGCTGCTCGTAGCGCCGGCCCAGCAGGTCGGCGCCCTTGCAGGTGGAGAGCACCTCGACCTCGCCGAGCGTCTCCAGCACCGGCACGCGGGCCTCGGCCAGGATCAGCACCTCGCCCCGGAAGCGCACGCGGGCATAGGTGAAGTCGCGCCCCACGGCCAGGGCCACGTTCGAGGGCAGGGTCCACGGCGTGGTGGTCCAGGTGACGAAGAACTCGTCGGCGTCGGCCGCCTTCAGCTTCACGTACACGCTCGGGTCCGAGACCGTACGGTAGCTGTTGGCCATCTCGTGGCTGCTCAGGGGCGTCGCGCAGACCGGGCAGTAGGGCACGACCTTGTGGCCCTGGTAGAGCATGCCCTTGGCGTGGAACTGCCCGAGGATCCACCACACCGACTCGATGTAGTCGTTGTCGTAGGTGATGTACGGGTGCTCGAGGTCCACCCAGTAGCCGACGCGCTCGGTGAACTCGTCCCAGACGCCCTTGCAGGCCCAGACGCTCTCGCGGCACTTCTCGTTGAAGGGCTCCAGCCCGTACTCGAGGATCGCCTGCGCGCCCTGGATCCCGAGAGTCTTCTCGACGCTGCGCTCCACGGGCAGCCCATGCGTGTCCCAACCGGCCTTGCGCACCACGCGGTGGCCGGTCATGGTCTTGTACCGGCACATGATGTCCTTGCACAGGCGCGCCATCACGTGGTGCACGCCCGGCATGCCGTTGGCCGTCGGCGGCCCCTCGTAGAAGACCCAGTCGGGGCAGCCCTCGCGGCGCGTGATGCTGCGGCGGAAGGTGTCGTGCTCGCGCCAGAACGCGCTGACCAGTTCCTCGGAACGGGCATCGTGGAACTTGCGGGCCAGCGCCGGGTAGAGCGGCGGCTGCGGCTGGCGGTCGGCGGCGGACATGGCTCGGCTCGTCCCCTCGGCTGCGTCGTCGTGGTCGCGGCGGCCGCGTCGCCGGGCAGGGCGACGGCCGCGGGCTCAGATTTCGGCGGCGGCCAGGAACCCCGTGACCAGGGCCGCGAGGCGCGGCTGCGCCTCGTTCGCCACGCGGATGATCTCGCTGACATCGGCCGCCTTCAGCGCGTCCGGGAAGCAGGCGTCGGTGACCACCGACAGCCCCAGCACGCGCATCCCGCCGTGCACGGCGGCCAGGCACTCGGGCACGCTGGACATGCCGACGGTGTCGGCGCCGATCGTGCGCAGGAAGCGGTACTCGGCCGCCGTCTCCAGGTTCGGCCCGGCCACTGCCACGTAGACGGCCCGCTTGAGGGCCAGCCCCTGGGCCAGCGCCACCTTTTCCATGCACGCCAGGAAGCCCCGGTCGTAAGGCTCGGACATGTCGGGGAACCGCGGCCCCAAACGGTCGTCGTTGTCGCCGATGAGCGGGTTGTCGCCCATCAGGTTGATATGGTCGGTGATCACCGTGATGTCGCCGGGCGCGAAGTGCGGGTTCATGCCGCCGACGGCGTTGCTCATCAGCAGGGCCCGGCAGCCGAGCGCCCGCATGACGCGCACCGGCAGGGCCACCTCGCGCATCGAGTAGCCCTCGTAGAAATGGATGCGCCCCTGCATCGCCATCACGCGACGACCGCCGAGCGTGCCGAGCACGAGCTGCCCGACATGGCTCTCGGCAGTGGACTCGCGGAAGTGCGGCACCTCTCCATAGGGGATGACGCAGGCGGCCTCGATGCGGTGCCCGAGGTCGCCCAGGCCGGTCCCCAGGACCAGCCCGATCTCCGGTTCGAAGGAGGTCCGCCCGCGGATGAAGGCGGCGGCCTCCTGGATCTGGGTCCAGTACGCGCTCACGTTGCTCCTGCGGCGGCCGGCACGGGGTCCTCGGAGGTGCCTGGGGGGCGCCGGGCGTGACAAACTAGCATGCTGCCGCGGGGGTCGAAAGGAAAAACGGCCGGGCGCGCCCGAGGGCCCGCCCGGCCGGTCCACCGACCGCGGCATTGCGGGGCTCAGAGGTTGGTCACCTCGGTGACGATGGGCTCGGGCGTCCAGGCTTCGGGCTGGGCCGGGTGCGCGGCCGGACCGTGGACGGGACCGACCTCGGCCAGGGTATGGGCGATCACGCCGTTGAGATCCTCCTCGCTCACGCCCTGGGTCGCACCCTGGGTCTGGCCCTGGGCCAGGCCCGCCTGCGGCGCCTGGACGGGCGCGGCCGACGGGACGATGACCGGCGCGGCCGCCGCGGCCGCGGACGCGCGCCCGGGGATGTAGTCGCGCCAGATGTCGTTGTTCGGGCCGGCCGGGGCCGGGCCCTGCGATGCCGCGACCTGGGCGCGGCCCGCCGCCGGCGCCGGGACCTGCGCCGCGACCGGCTGCGCCGGTGCATAGGCCGCGGCCGGCGCCGCCACGTAGGGGTTGTTCCAGGCCGGCGCCGCGACGGGCGCGGCCGGCCCGGTGCGCGTGACGACGGTGTCGACGATATCGGTCAGGCGCCGGTCGAGGTCCTCGAAATCGCTGCGATGGGTGTCGATGAACTGGATCTGCGCCTCGGCCAGCGAGCGGAAGCGCGCCAGGTAGGTCTCCTTCTCCTTGCGCAGCCCGGTGATCTCGCGACGCAGCTCCTCGGTGCGCAGGCGGCACTCCTCCAGCACGCCACGGGCCTTCATCTCCGCATCGCGGATGATCAGCTCGCCCTCGCGCGCCGCCGCTTCCTTCGTCTCCTGCGTCAGGCGCTCGGCCGTCAGGAGCGTGTCCCGCAGGTTCTTCTCCATGCGCTGGTACTCGCCGAGCTTGTCCTCCAGGTCCAGCGACCGCTCGCGGATCTGCTTGCTGTCGACGAGCACGGCTTCGTATTCGTCCGCGAGCGTGTTCAGGAAGGCCCGGACCTCGTCGCAGTCGAAGCCGCGCATCGACTTGCCGAACTCCTGCTTCCGCACGTCCAGGGGAGTGATCCTCATGGTCTGGTCCTTTGGCCGGGTCCCGCCGGACCTTCCGGACCGGGGTCCCTGCGGCCCCGTGGGCGGGGCGCGGACGCAGCCGATCCGGTCAGGCGCCGGCCTGTGCAATCAACCTCATGAGGAGCTGTATCAAGAGCCATGCCAGCAGGGGAGAGAGGTCCAGGCCCGCGATGGGCACCAGGCGGCGCAGGGGTCCCAGGACCGGTTCGGTGAGCCGTATCACCCACAGCAGCAATTCGTTACTCGGATGCGGGTTGACCCAGGACAGGATCACGCGGGCCACGATGACCCAGGTGTAGACCTGCAGGACGGCAAGAGCGAGGCGGACGGGGTCCATACCGTTCCTTCCTGCCGGCCCGGAGGACGGCAAGAGCGAGGCGGACGGGGTCCATACCGTTCCTTCCTGCCGGCCCGGGCAGCCCCCTTACGGGGCAAAGATGGCGCTGCCCACGCGGACGATGGTGGCGCCCTCGAGGATCGCGGCCTCGTAGTCGCCGCTCATGCCCATGCTCAGTTCGGGGAGCGCCAGCCCGGTGCGCGCCCGCTCCCGCTCGGCCAGCTCCCGCAGGCTGCCGAACAGCCGGCGCGCCTGGTCCTCGGTGGCGCCCCACGGCGCCATGCCCATGAACCCGCGCACGTCGAGCCCGGGCAGGCCCGCCAGGTCGTCCAGCAGCCGGGCCAGGTCGCCCGGCGCCACGCCCTGCTTCTGCGCCTCGCCCAGGTTCACCTCGAGCAGCACCGCCTGGCGGGCGCCTGCCTGAGCCGCGCGGCTCGACAGCAGGCCGGCCAGTTCGGCCGAGTCGACGCCGTGCAGCAGCGCGAAGCGACCGCTCGCCCGCGCCACCTTGTTGCGCTGCAGGTGGCCGATGAAGTGCCAGCGCAGCCCGTCGGCCTGCATGCCGGCAGCGACGAGAAGGCGCGCCAGTTCAGCCTGGCGCGCCAACGCGTCGAACACCCTGTTCTCGCCCAGGTCGCGGGCGCCGGCCGCGACAGCCTCGATCACCAGCGGCAGCGGCACCTGCTTGGTCACCGCCACCAGGCGCACGTCGCCCGGGTCCCGTCCGGCACGCCCGCAGGCCGCGGCGATCCGCTCGCGGACCGCGGCCAGCCGCCCGGCCACCGGCCGGGGTTCCATCACTGCCAGCGAAGCAGCAGCGTCGCCGGGTCCAGTTCCATCCTGACCTGGGCCGGCTCGGCGCTGGCGTGCTCCTTGAGGACCTTGAGGTGGATCCGGCCGTTCTCGGTGGCCAGCCGCAGGACCACGCCCAGGTCGGCATCGTAGCGGGCGATCTCCAGCGGGATGCCGCGCTGGTCCAGTTGCTGGCCCTCCCGGTGGAGGAGCCCACTGGTCCAGATCTCCGCATTCCACTGGCGGGCCAGCTTGCGGATCACGTCGATTTCCCACTGCTCCGTGCTCTCGAAGCGCGGCGTGCCGTCCATGATCACCATGTCCGGGCGGAAGCCGGTCGTCTCGGTCAGGAAGCCCACCGAGCTTTCCAGCTTCTCGACGCTGAATGACTTGCGGTTGTAGACCAGGATGTGGCGGTTGCGCTCCATCTGCAGCTGCCGCTGCGGCACCTCGTCCATGGCCAGCGACGTGGCCATGGCGTGGAAGATCTGGTCGAAGAAGTCGTTCACGTGCTCCACCGACTCCTTGGTCGAGATGTAGAGCACCCGCTTGCCCTGCAGCAGCTTGTCGATGGCCAGGCCGATCAGGAAGCCGGTCTTGCCGCCGCCGTTGCGCGACAGGACCACCCCGATGTTGCCGGCCCCGAGGCCGCCACCGATGGCGCGGTCGAACACGCGGACCGGGCTGCGTTCGATCATGGTCTTCTCGGGCATCGTCGTCCTCACTCGCTGACGGATGGCGCCCCGGCGCGGCGGCCGGCGGCAGTCACGTCCCGGCGGCGTCGCGGGGGCGGCGCCGGTCCCGGGCACCTCGCTCCTAGTGGCCTTCGGCCCGCTTCTCCTGGTACCGCTTGACCAGCTGCTCGGTCACCTCTGCCGGGGCCGGGGCATACCGCGCGAACTCCATCGTGAACTCCGCCTTGCCGGCGGTGGCCGAGCGAAGCACCGACGCGTAGCCGAACATCTCGGCCAGCGGCACGTTGGCGTCCACGCGGACGAAGCCCTCGTCCTCGGTGGTGCCCACGATCACCCCGCGGCGCTGCATCAGGGTCTTGATCATCTCACCCTGGTATTCCGTCGGCCCCTCGAGCGACACGAGCATCAGCGGCTCGAGCGCCACCGGCTTGCCGTGGTTGTAGAACTTCCGGACCGCGGCGCGGCAGGCCACCTGGAAGGCCATGTCCGACGAGTCGACCGCGTGCGCCGCGCCGTCCTTCAGCAGCACGCGCAGGCCCTGCACCGGCGCGCCGATGAACTGGCCCTGGTCCACCGAGCTGGCGAAGCCCTTCTCGCAGGCGCTGATGTACTCCGAGGGGATGTTGCCGCCGATGACCTTGTTCTCGAAGTGGAACAGGCCGTCGTCCGAGGGCTCGAGCGTGCCCTGGATCTTGGCATACTGGCCGGAGCCACCGGTCTGCTTCTTGTGCGTATAGTCGAAGTCGACGGGGCAGGTGATGGTCTCGCGGTACTTCACCTGCGGCGCGCCGGCGGTCACGACGGCGTTGAACTCGCGCTTGATGCGCTCGATGTAGACCTCGAGATGCAGCTCGCCCATGCCGCTGATGATGGTGTCGCCGGTCTCGTCGTCCACGTGCGTCCGGAACGTCGGGTCCTCGCGCGTGAAGCGGTGCAGCGCCTTGCTCATGTTCGTGGCGGCCTTGTTGTCCGCGGGAGTCACGGCCAGGCTGACCACCGGCTCGGGCACGTGCATGCTGGACAGCGAGACCCGGTCGCCGTGCGTGAACGTGTCGCCGCTGGCGCAGTCGACGCCGAACAGGGCGATGATGTCGCCGGCGCAGGCCTCGGTGATCTCCTCCATCTGGCTGGCGTGCATGCGCCCGAGGCGGCCGACCTTGACCTTCTTGCCCGTGCGGCTATTGAAGATGTCGTCGCCGCGGCGGACGGTCCCCTGGTAGACGCGGACGTAGGTCAGCTGGCCGTACGGGCCCTCCTCCAGCTTGAACGCGTTGGCGACCAGGCCGGCCTCCGGGCTGTGGCTGAGCGTGAACTCGCGCTCGTCACCGCCGCGCATGACCTCGATCGCCTTGTTGTCGATGTCGGTCGGCGCCGGCAGGTAGCGAATGACCGCGTCCAGCAGCAGCTGCACGCCCTTGTTCTTGTAGGCGCTGCCCATGAAGACGGGCGTCAGCTTGGTCGAGAGCACGCCCTTGCGGACGGCGGCGTGGATCATCTCCTCGGTCGCCTCGCCCTCCAGCAGGGCCTCCATCAGCTCGTCGCTGTACATGCTGGCGGCGTCGAGCAGCGTCTCGCGGCGCACCTCGGCCTCGACCTTCAGCGAGGCGGGGATCTCCCCTTCGACGATCTTCTCGCCGTTGTCGCCCTCGAATCGGTAGGCCTTCATCTTGACCAGGTCCACCACGCCCTCGAGCTTGTCCTCGAGGCCGATGGGAATCTGCATCATCACCGCGTTGTGCTTGAGCTTCTCGCGCAGCTGCTCGGTCACGCGCATCGGGTTGGCGCCCGAACGGTCGCACTTGTTGACGAACGCGATGCGGGGCACGCTGTAGCGGCGCATCTGGCGGTCGACCGTGATCGACTGGCTCTGCACGCCGGCCACAGAACAGAGCACCAGGATGGCGCCGTCGAGCACCTTCAGGGCGCGCTCCACCTCGATGGTGAAGTCGACGTGGCCCGGGGTGTCGATGATGTTCACGTGGTGGTCGTCCCACATCGTGTGCGTGGCGGCGCTCTGGATGGTGATGCCGCGCTCGCGCTCGAGCTCCATGGAGTCCATGGTGGCGCCGACGCCGTCCTTGCCCTTGACCTCGTGGATGGCGCGGATGCGGCCCGTATAGAAGAGGATCCGCTCGGTCAGCGTCGTCTTGCCCGAGTCGATGT
>JADHED010002197.1_pt1 | contig 14153 bp, 13 predicted proteins | sample 8952041 | NCBI WGS metagenome assembly JADHED01 (sample SAMN16124423, study PRJNA663239) | bioreactor sludge metagenome | isolation source: sludge (control) | place: India:Bengaluru | collected 2018-09-08
CACTACCACCGCAACATGCTCGGCTCGATCACCCACCTCACGTGGGACGACGGCGAGGTGGTGGAGAGCTACGAGTACACGCCCTACGGGGAGCCGACGATCCGCGACGCCGACGGAGATCCGATCTCCGCGTCGGCGGTGGGCAACATGCTCCTGTTCACCGCCCGGGAGTGGGATGTCGAGGTGGGGTTGTACTATTACAGGTTTCGGACATATGACCCCGCCGCGGGGAGGTTTCTGCAGAGGGATCCGCTGGGGTATGTGGATGGGTCCAACGTCTTGGTGTATGCGGCGGACGAGCCGATTGGGCGGACGGACCCCCGTGGACTGAACTCAGGTTCTCATGACGACATGACGGATGCCGCTGCCACGCGTCGCTTCTACAGTGGGGATGCGAGAGACGTGATGGCAGACGGCAGTGAAGACTGTGATCGGGGTGCTGGACAGGACCTGCCGGGTCTACACTGGCAGAAGGGCGAGCCCGGGGAACCTGACGATGCTGGCGGAACAGAGACCACAGAGAAACTCCTTGCTGCCGCAGTTGAGTGTGCGCTGCGTAACACTCATGAGGACGACTGGAGGGCCCTGTGGATCCTGGGTCATGCCGTTCATCCATGGCAGGACAAGCCTTACCACCGGGGTACTACCTTCTTGAAGCATGCAAGCATCACATCGACTTTGTGGCTGAATCTGCTGATGTTGCCATGGCAGATTTGGTATGGCGTGAAGGACTTCTGTCTTGGAGGGCTGTTTGCGGAGTCGGTAGACAACACTATACAGGTTCTTGACAGATTTACAGGTCTCATCATCGCGCGAGCTGGTGACAAGGGTCCGGCGATCGTCGATCGGATCCGGAACTTCAGGAGGTAGAGCGATGAAGCGGCGTTTCTTGAGTCCCCACAGGCGTCCGCGGAGCAGGTGCTGGACTTTGACCGGGTGCTCCCTCTCCGCTCTCTTCGCGGTCACGGCTTGCGTGGTCAGCACGCCTGCCGTGGACGGCAGTGTGCGGGTCATCGCGGAGCACGAGGGTTACATCCACCGGCTAGGCGGATCGGGGTCCGGAGATGTGCTATGCCAGTACAGCGTACCCGGGCGCTCGGATGTCATCGTTCTTCTCTCTGACGATCTGCGAGCGGAACGGCGAGTAAGTGTGGGCAAGGTCGATGAGGCGTGCCTCTGCCCGTCCGGGGGACGGGTCGCCGTCGTGAACTCACGAGGGCTGCGGGTACTGGGAGCCAGGGACGCGAGCGTGATTGCGGAGCACCGTCGGGACTGGGTCGCATTGGCCCCCTCTCTCGAGGCATGTCCTAGTGGTTCTGGGTGGGTGCTCGTTCTTGGGCTCGGCGGGGGGCCGGACGACATCCTCGTCCTCAACGAGAATGGCGAGATCGTCAGGCGACTCAAGTCAGGGACCGCAGGGGGTATCAGGGACTGTGCCATCGATGGAACCACTCACGTGCTCGTGGCAGTCAACGAGGGCGAGTATCGGACGGTCGATTTGCGTTCGGGCACAACCGGGATTGTGCGCAGCCTGAATGTCGGCGCGGGGATCCGGTCGCTATCTGCCGGTGGTGGTCTGGTTGTTGTGACAACAGTTACAGGTGTCCTGCTGGTGATCGAAGAGAGGTCCGGGCAGGTGCTGGTGAGGCGCGAGTATGGGAGAGACACCGTGATCTGCGCCGCAGTGTCGGACTCTGGATGTGCGATAGGCGTTGTGCAGTCGGTCGCAGTTGGGTCGGGTGGTCGGGAGCTCGATGGAGTTCGCGATGTTGCAGTTCGAATTGAGCGAGTCTTGGGAGACTCGCTGGCCCCCCTCCGCGAAGCGAGCGTTCGTGCCTCGGGTGCTTTGTGTAAGCCTGTGTTCCTGAATGGCGAGGAGTGCCTGACCTTCGCGGTCGGGGGCTGTGCGTTCGCGTGGGACCTCAAAGTTGCCGACCGATAGAGTACAACGCTCGGCGGACTTCATGGGGTAGCTGGCGCGAGAAGAGCGGACGCCTCATCTCTAGATAGGTTGCCCCGGTCAACCTCCTCGTCGATGTTCGCCAGATCGGGGACTTCTCCCGGCTATCTGTATGGGCTCGGTGGTCCGATGGAGGTCGGTGCGGAGGACGACTTCCCAATCAGAGGAGCGGGCTCTCCGACGTGAGTCGGACCGGCGGCGCCCCGCGAAGAACGGCCTTCTCCGAAGAACGGCCGTCTCCAGAACGGCCGTCTCAGAAGGGCCGTCTCAGAGAAGATCCTCCGTGGTCGCGAACTCGCAGGGCTCAAACCTCACCCAGGGCGCAGGTGTGGGTGCCCGCTGGACCACGCTCGAGGACAGCCAGTCCGCGGACCTGGTCTCCTGGGAGTTCTACGGCCCGGGGGACCGGGTGAAGCGGGCGGTGCATCTCAATGGCACGTCGGATGTGGTGTGTAGGGAAAATACTTCCGGTTTGACGGAGGCCTGAAGGGGGGAGGGGAGCCGCCTCTTTTCGACGAAGAGAGAGGAGGCGGAGATGGACCGGAGGAACGAGAGAGGGAAGGCGCCGGGGCGGTGCCGGGCGGCGGGACCGGAAGGCAGCGCGGGCGGCCCTCGGGGGCCGCCCGCGAACTACGCTCAGATGGCCGGAACGGGTGCTGCCGGAACGACTCCTAGTGGTCCGCCGGCTCGAGGCGCGAGTTGCGCCGGCGGTCTTCGGGGAAGATGGGGAGATAGCGGGCCGCGAGGCCGAACACCACGAACCCCACGACGGCGATCATGAGGGCGATCGAGATCTCCGTGAAGGACGGGAAGTAGGAGCCGCCCGAGCTCTTCTCGAAGCCCGTCACGCCGACGTTCATGCGGTTCAGGACCATGCCGAGGATGACGAGGATCGAGGTGTAGAACATGCCGTACTTCGACGCCCGGACCTTCGGCAGGGCGAAGAGGATCATCGGCAGGACTACGCCGAGGATCATCTCCATGAGGAACAGCGGGCCCTCGAGGCCGCCGGCGAAGATCTGGCCGACCTGGCCGCGGAAGGTGAGGTCGAAGGTCTTCATCACGAAGTAGGCGCCGAGCACCACCACCGACACCTGCGCCAGCGTGGACAGGATGTCCTTGCGCAGGCGGCGCTTGAGGATCCGGTGGGCCATGTAGAAGGCGAACGTCAGCATCGACAGGCCCGCGGCGATCGACGAGATGAAGAAGAAGATCGGGATCGCCGAGGAGTACCACAGCGGGTGCAGGCGGTTCGGCGTGATGAGGTACATCGAGCCGAGCGAGGACTGGTGCATCATGCTGAGGCAGAGCCCCGCGAGCACGATGGGGATCGTGAACCGGCTGAGGATCGCCCGCGGTTTCGCCCAGCCCAGCCGCTCGAACACGACCGGCAGGAACTCGAGCGAGAGGACGCTCGTATAGAGCATCACGCACCACGCGACCTCGAACATCACGGAGTGGTGGTTCCACAGGATCACGGGATGCCACACGTTGTAGGGCTTCCCGAGGTCCATGATGAGCGACGCGATGAACGCCGAGTAGCCGAGGAACGCCACGAGCACCGCCGGGCGGGCGATGGGCTTCAGGCGCTCCACGTGGAAGAGGTGCACGGCGGCCGTGATCGCGAAGCCGCCGCCGGCGAACGCCACGCCGCACAGCTTGAAGCCGACCCACAGGCCCCACGGATAGTCGTCGGTGAGGTTCGTCGTGGCGCCGAGTCCCAGGAAGAGCCGGCGGGCGATGGACACGAGGCCCACCACGATCGCCGCGGCGGCGAAGAGCCGCCAGAACGTGATCTTCGGCAGCCGGAACTTCCGCGGTGCGGCGACCTCCGCCTCGACGTGCGGGGCGGTGCGGGGGAGAACGGTCTGGCTCACGACTTCACCTCCTCATCCTCGTGCACCGTGGTCAGGGACGCCTCGGCGTGCTCCTCGGCGGCCATGACCTTGTCGCGGCGCTGCACCACCCACCAGAAGGCCATGCTGAACGCGCCCGCCACGCCCACGACGCCGGGGAGCCGGGACAGGGCGGCCCAGGTCTTCTCGGGCAGCGGCTCGTCGCCGACATCGGTCGGGAGGCCGAGCTTCTCCGGCGGCACGGCGGCGATGACCATGACCGCGGTCCCGCCCGCCTCGTGCTCGCCGTACACGTGATCGTGATAGCGCTCCGGCTCCGCGGCGATGCGGCGCTTCGCCTCGGCGAGCAGTTCGTCGCGCTTGCCGAACGTGATGCCGCCCACCGGGCAGAACATCGTGCACACCGGCCGCTTGCCGTCCTTCACGCGGTCGTAGCACATGACGCACTTGCGCACGCGCGGGATGGCGCTCGACCACTCGTACTTGGGGATGCGGAACGGGCAGGCGATGACGCAGTACCGGCAGCCCATGCAGCGTTCCGCGTAGTAGTTGACCGGCCCTTCGGGGGTCTTCTCGAGGGCCCGTACCGGGCAGACGCTGACGCACGCCGGCTTCTCGCAGTGCATGCACATCTTCCGCAGCGGGTGGCCGTCGTGCTTCTCGAGCACCGTGAACGTGTGCTCGGAGAGCTTGTCCGCGTCCTTCTCCGGCAGGTTCCAGTGGATCTTGCAGGCGTCGGCGCAGCCGCCGCACTGCACGCATCGCACCGAGTCGTAGAGGATTCCGTAGCTCATCGATGCCTACTCCTCGACGTCGAGGAACTCTTCCTGGAAGGCCGCCACCGTGTCCGCGGGCAGGTGGGCGAGGACGCCCTCCACCGGCACGCCGCCGTCGGGCAGCGTCGCGGCGGCCATGGCCGGGGACGCGTTCAGGGACTCCACGAGGAAGTCGCGGAAGCGGGCGGCCTCGCCGCGGAGCCAGGACACGGCTTCCTCGGCGATCTTCAGCGCCTTCAGCTCGACGCCGAGGCGGGCCGGGCGGATGGTGAAGAACCAGCCGTCCTCGTTGGCGCGGGTGGGGGAGGCGTTGACCGCCGTCACCACGCCCGACACCGGGCTGCGGAACACGATCTGGTGTCCGCCGCGCTCCATGGCCAGCACGGGATCGCCCTTCTTCACGCGCGTGCCGAGGGCGGGCAGCTTCGCCGCCGCCGGCCGACCGAAGGCCGTGCGGGCCAGGTCGTCCACGCCCACGCGGGCATCGCCGTCCGCGGTGAGGGAGAGCCAGGTGTGCCCGGGGGCCAGGAAGAGGCCCGGGCGGGCGGAGAACTCGGACGCGGCGAGCCCGGCCAACGCCGGGGACGCCGAGCGCGCCGCGGCCTTGCGCCGGGCCAGCGCCCAGTCGAGGGACAGGAAGAAGATGATGGTAGCCAGCACGAACAACGCGGTCATCTGAGGTACCCTCCGGTCAACGGTTCTCGGTCCTTCGACTCCGGGCGGAGGCTCGCGCCCTCCGACCCCGTCGTCCCGGACCTGTTCAGTGGCGAATTCACGTTCAGATCGTCCCCAGCACGCGGACGAGGACGCGCTCCGCGGCGTCCCTCGGCAGGGCCGCCAGGAGGCTCCGGTCGAGCCGCCCGCCGTCGGCCAGCGTGGAGGTGCCGGCGGCGACCTCGACCAGCTCCTTCACCCTCGCCTCCTCGGCCGTCATCCAGCGGGCCGCCTCGTCGCCGCTTCGCAGCGAGGCGAGCGCCGCCGACGGGTCGTCGGCGCGGGCGCGGAGGATCCAGCCGGCGTCGTAGGGCATGTCCTCGAGGCCGTGCGGATCGGCCGCCAGCGCCGCGTTCGTCTCCGTCACCGTGCCGTCGAACGGAGCGGTGAAGGCGACGCGGCCCGGGTCGCCGGTGACGGCGAAGGCCGGGGCGTCGGCGAGCAGGTGCTCGCCGGCCGCCGGGGCCTCCACCTTCGACGGCTCCCCGACGAGGCGGCGGGCGAGGTCGTCGATCCCGACCTCGAAGTGCCCGTCGGCCAGGAGCCGCACCCAGGTGTGGCCGGGGTGGAAGAAGAGACCGCGCGGCAGCCGCGAACCGGCCGGGGCCGGCGCGCGGTCGCGGTGGGCGGGGGCGTTCCTAAGGGCCTGGTCCAGCGGGCAGTCCCCGCAGTCAAGCCCCCGGTCGCAAAGGCGGTAGGACAGGACCCCGGCGTTCATCCACACGCAGGGCACTTCACCTCGGGGGATCATCGGGCGTCCCATGGCTTCGGTTCCTCCGCGAGTCATGGGCCCGTGTAGAGCAAAACGACGGCCAATTGATGAAATTCATTGCGGAATTTCATAACCAATGGCGAGACAACAACTTCAGCGTGTCGTGCGCAATAGAGTGGAAGTGGGGGCATTTGTAGGAAAAACACACGATAGCGGCGGTGGTCGAGGCCATGGCGGCTGCAAGAGGCTGCAACGTAATATGTTATGGCGCGCTGAATATTTCAACGGAGGGGCGTTGGGGAAAACAACGTCGGACGAGAGTTCGAAAACGGGGCCGGGAGGCTCGTCCGCGGGCCGCTCCGGGCCTCGACTCAGCGGAGGACGGCTTCGAGGAACGATCGGCGGGCGTCGAGGAAGGGGATCAGGCCGGGGGCGAGGTCCGGGCCTCCCGCCGAGACCGCGGAGTCGAGCGCGGCATCGAAGTCCTCGGGGCGGGCGAGGAGGGTGTGGGGAAAGACCTCGCCCTCGGGACCGACGACATAGGGGCGGATCCGGTCCTGGAGGGACCGGGCGCGCGCGTCGAACGTCTCTTTCGCCAGCGGCCCGGCGAGCAGGTCCCGCAGGAGGGCGAAGTACCGGTCGCGGTGCTCGGGGACCTCGAGGAGCCGCGCGGCCAGCGGGCGGCGGCCGGTCCACGGGCGGTCCGGGGGCAGCGCGTGCCGGCGGGCGGAGGAGTAATGACCGGGAGCGAAGGCGCCGAAGGTGAGGTTGTGGTCCCAGGAGACGAAACGGAACCTGCCGAGCGCCGGGTCCGCATAGAGGAAGTAGTTGTGCGGCCTCGACAGGTAGGAGTCGCGGTTCGCCACGGCCACGGTGACGGCGAGCCAGCGGAGGAGGTCGTCCACGTCCACGTGCTCCCCGATGTCCTCCTCGCGGTCCTGCAGCGCGGCCACGAGCGCCTTCACGTCCGAGAAGTCCGCCGCGTCCTCGTTCGTCTCCTTCTCGAAGTCGCGTTCCGCGAACCGCGTGAGCGCGGCGGCGGGCCCGTCCGGCTTGTAGAGGTTGCCCGAGTCGCTCCCGAAGCGGTCGAGCACGAACGCTTCGTCCACCTCCTCGACGACCGTGTACAGCCCGTGGTACGTGCCGTTGACGAACACCCGCCAGAACGCCGCGCGGCTCACGGGGGCCCCGGTGCCGCGCAGGATCTCCAGCGTGAGGAAATCCCGCAGCAGGGACGGGTCCCGCCAGGCGTTCGCGAAGGAGATCTGCTTCAGGCCGAAGAACCGCTGGTCCTTCGTCTCCGGGTACGTGTCCTCGAACTCGTCGAAGTCGAGCTTCAGCGGGAGCTTCTGCCGGCCCTCGTAGAACGGCGTCAGCGACGAGTGGCCCTTGTAGCGGATGCCGACGTGGCGCCACTCGCGGCCTTCGAGGGCCACCGTGCCCTCCACGTAGGGGAGGCTCGAGCGCGGGTCGTCCTGCCGGAAGCGCGTGGCCAGATACCGGGCGAGCGCGTCGAGGCCGGCGGGGGGGACCGTGAGGTCGAGGCGCCGGACCGCGTGCTCGTCGAAGAGGTAGTCGTAATCGGGGGCCCCCTTGGCGTGCGAGGGCTCCGAGAGGCCGCGGAGGGTGCCCTTCTTGTTGGCCTTGCCGAAGCTCGGGGTGGAGAAGACCACCCACCCGGCCGCGGCATCGCGGACGCGGCCGTACGTCTCGCCCCCGGCCAGGGCCGGGTAGGCGACCCCGTCCCGCGGCAGGCCGGACCCGTCGCGCAGGACGACCTCGCCGCCCCCGTCGGGGAGCGCCGCCGCCACCGTCTCGAACGCGCCGCCGGCGAGGGAGTGGCCCGGCGGGAACACGTGGCCGGCGAGCGTGAACCCGGCGAGGGAGACCGGGTCCGGGCCGGGGACGTGGACCTCGATCCGGTCGCCCGCGGGGTCGATCTCGTTCACGACGGCGGGGGGCGGGGCCGGGTCGCCGGCGTCCGGCGCGGCGTGCCAGGCGTCCCCCGGGAACCGGGACCACGCCGCCGCGCCGGCGGGCAGCGCGGGCCAGGCGACGGCGGCGAGCGGGAAGCCGTCGGCGTCCGTCAGCCGCACCCCGCCGGGTGCGGGCAGGGGGCCGGGGGCCGGGAGCGCGACCTGCCCGCCGGCGGGGACCGAGAGCGACGCCAGGACCACCGGCGGCGGCGCGTCGTCGGCGAACCGGAGGACCGCCCCGCGCAGCCGGAGACCACCGTCGCCCTCGTTGGCGAGGACGAGGAGCCCTGCCGCCGGTTCGACCCGGACGAAGGCCGGGGCGGGGGCGCCGCGGCCGCCGGGGCCGGCGGCGAGCGGGGCGGCGAGGAGCGCGAGCACGACGGCGAGGGGAAGCGGCCTTCGCATGGCCCCCGAGTCTACCCTCGCGGGGCCTCCGCACCGCGGCGCAACGGCGGGCGGCTCGATCTCGCCTAATCGAGGGTATAGGTAGTGGGCCGGCCGATCTTCCCGCCGGCCAGCTGGGCGCGCTCCCACTTCACGAAGTCGGACCGGACGCCCATGACGTGCGAGTAGCGCTGGGAGTAGTGGAGCACGTCCTTCGCCATGAGGTCGTCGGACAGGGCGCGGTCGTGGCGTTTCAGCTCCTCCCTGCGGGCGAGGAACTCGGCCCGGCCCATGGCCTCGAGCTTCGCGGCGAGGTCCTCGTAGATCGGGCGCGACGCCCAGGCGCTGCGGGCGTTCACGTACCAGTGGCAGAAGACCGCGAGCTTCTCGAGGTAGAGGTTGTGCGCGTCGTCGAACTTCAGGCAGGAGGCATCGAAGTAGTTCCCCATGGACTTCGCCTTCTCGAAGTCGATGAGGTCCATGTCCTTGGCGATCGTGTAGCCGGCGGTCCCCGGGAAGGGGTAGAACAGCGCCCAGCGGAACCGCCCCATCTCGATCCGCGCGCACATGTCCAGGGTCGCCTCGATCTCCGCGCGAGTCTCCGTGGGGAGGCCGATCATGATGAAGGCCGAGGTGTGCAGCCCGTGCCGCTGGGCCGCGAGGAACGACTCGACGATCTTGAAGTCGGGCATGAAGCGCCAGAGCACCTCCTTGCGCACCCGGTCGGAGCCCGACTCGAGGCCGAACTTCGCGATCATGCAGCCGGCCTCCCGGAGTCCGGCGGCGATCTCGTCGTCGAACACCTGCACGTGGGCGTTGACCACGAACGGCAGGTCGATTCCCGCCTCCCGGTAGGCGCGGCAGAAGTCGAGGACGTAGCGCTTGTCGAGGGTGAAGAGGTCGTCGTCGAAGATGACCGTCTTCAGGAGGCCCGGGAAGCGGCCCTTCATCGTCACGATCTCGCCGATGATCCGGTCGATCGGGTAGCGGCGCAGGTACTCCTTGCGGCTTCGGCTGCCCCCCTCGTCCTGGTAGAGGTCCACGATCTCCTTGTTGAAGCAGTAGGTGCACTTGAAGGGGCACCCGCGGCTCGTGAGGATCGAGATCCACCCGTTCTTCACGGTGAGGATCCGCTCCATGTCGAAGAGGTCGTAGTCGTGGGGCGGGAAGTTCGCGATGTCGGGGTAGGGGCCGACGAGGTTGTGGACCTTGCGGCCGCCCACGGTGAGGCGCGTGCCGGGCACCGTGGTCAGATCACCGCCTCGCTCCAGGCGCTCGACGTACTCGAGGAACGAGTGGTCCGCCTCCCCGACGAAGGACACGTCCCAGCAGTCGTCGTCCGCCACCTCCTCGGGGACCATCGTCACGTGGACGCCGCCCACCACGATGGGGACCTGCACGCCCCGCGCCTTGAGCCCGCGGGCGATGTCGCAGGACCACCCGTACTGCTGGCTCATCGCGGAGAAGCCGATCACGCCGGGGTCGTACTCCCGCACCACGGCGTGGACGTCGTCCGCGGACGGGATCGGCCCGAGGCCCTCGTTCACGTGGACGAGGCGGGTCTCATGCCCGCACGCCTTGAGGACCCCGCTCATGGCGGCGAGGCCGTGGTTGAAGCCCACGGGGCAGTCGATGGACGGGTAGACGAACAGGACCCTCAAGGCTGCCTCCCTCGGACGCGGGCGGCGCATCGCCGCGGCGCCCTCGTACTGAAATTGGACATTTGAGTCAAGAATGACGGGGTGTCGGCATTCCCTACGCCGGCGGAAAATTCATTGCCGGACCCTCGTTACTCTTTAGGATTCGCTGACTTCCGGCGTGCCCGACCCGCATCGGTCCGGGCCTAACCTTCGGCGAGGAATGAGTTTATGGGCGCGGAGCTCAACGATTACCTGCCAGTGCTCCTGACAATCGTTCTCTCCGGCGGTCTGGCTGCGGTCCTCCTCGGGCTCTCCGCCCTTGTCGGCAAGAAGGCGAAGGGCAACCCGGTCAAGGATACCCCGTACGAGTGCGGCATGCCGATCCTCTCGGAGGCGCACACGCGCTTCTCCGTGAAGTTCTACCTCGTGGCGATGCTGTTCATCCTCTTCGACATCGAGGTGGTCTTCCTTTACCCGTGGGCCGTGGTGTTCGACGACCTGCCGGCGAGCCTCGTTTTCGTCGAGATGCTCGTGTTCGTCGCGATCCTGTTCGCCGGCTGGGTCTTCATCGTGAAGAAAGGAGTCCTCCGGTGGCAGAAGGCGGAGTGACCCGGAAAGATACGAAGCGCAGGGAGCTGTCCGTCAGCGGGCCGGCCCAGGAGGGCGGGTTCCTGATGTCGACGGTGGACGCGGTCATCAACTGGGCGCGGAAGAACTCCCTCTGGCCGCTGCCGATGGGGCTGTCGTGCTGCGCCATCGAGTTCATGGCGACGGCCTCCTCGCGGTTCGACATGGCGCGGTTCGGGGCCGAGGTGGCGCGGTTCTCCCCCCGGCAGGCGGACCTCATGATCGTGGCGGGGACCCTGACCTACAAGATGGCCTCCGCCGTGAAGATGCTCTGGGACCAGATGGCGGAGCCCAAGTGGTGCATCTCCATGGGTGCCTGCGCCTCCACGGGCGGGATGTTCCGGTCCTACCCGGTGGTGCAGGGCGTGGACACGATCATACCCGTGGACTTCTACATCCCCGGCTGCCCGCCGCGGCCGGAGATGGTGCTGAACGCGCTCATGATGCTCCAGGAGAAGATCGCCCGCGAGACGCCGCACAAGGACTCGCTGCTCTCCGGGCCGAAGGACGAAGAGGCGGCGAAGGCGTAGGCGGGGGGCGGCCATGGCTTCTGGCATCGATCAGATCGTCGGGAAGTTCCCGGGGAGCGTCCTCGAGCAGGGCGAGTTCCACGGGCAGGCGTGGGTCACCGTCCGCCCCGAGGCGATCCGCGACGTCGCCCGGAGCCTGCGGGACGAGTCCGGGTTCTCCATGCTGGAGGACCTGACGGCGGTCGATTACCTCGACCGGCCGGACGTGGCCGGGCGCTTCCGGGTCGTCTACCACTTCCTCGCGCCGGCACGCCGGGAGCTCCTGCGCGTGAAGGTGCCGGCGGAGGGAGACGCGCCCGAGGTCCCCACGGTGTCGGACATCTACCCCGGCGCCAACTGGCTCGAACGCGAGGTGTACGACATGTTCGGCATCGCGTTCCGCGGGCACCCGGACCTGCGCCGCATCCTCATGGCGCCGGACTGGGAGGGGTTCCCGTGCCGGCGCGACTACCCCTGGCAGGGCCACATCCCGATCCTCGATCCCATGCGCGAGAAGGACTTCGCCCGGGGCGTCGAGGGGGAGCACAAGTACTGAGCGGAAAGGGGAGGCCCGCGGGGCGCGGATCCCCGCAGGAGTCCGTATGGCGAACGAGAAGGTGATCGAGACGCGGATCGACCGGGCCGAGGACGGCACGATCTCGATCGACGAGCAGACGGCGGGCGAGGATCGCATGATCCTCAACATGGGCCCGTCGCACCCGTCGACGCACGGGGTCCTCCGGATCATCCTCACGCTGTCGGGCGAGGAGATCGAGGCTGCCGAGCCCGACATCGGCTACCTGCACCGGGGCATGGAGAAGATCGCGGAGGCCTACGGCTTCCACAAGTTCATCCCCTATACCGACCGGTGGGACTACCTCGCGCCCATCGCCAACAACATGACCTACGTGACGGCGGTGGAGCGCCTCCTCGGCGTCGCCCCGCCGGAGCGGGCCCAGGCGTTGCGGGTCGTCTGCTGGGAGCTCGGGCGAATCCAGAGCCACCTCCTCGGCCTCGGCGCGTTCGCCATGGACGTGGGGGCGATGACGATCTTCCTCTGGACGTTCCGGGAGCGGGAGATCATCTACGACCTCATCGAGCGCATCTGCGGCGCCCGGTTCACGACGTCCTACGCGCGGATCGGAGGCGTGGACCGCGACGCGCCGGACGGCTGGCTCGCCGACGTGAAGGCGTTCTGCGAGGAGTTCCCGAAGCGCGTGGACGAGTACGAGGCGCTCCTCACGCGGAACCGCATCTGGGTGGACCGCACCTCCGGCGTGGGCGTGATCAGCGCCGCCGACGCACTGGCCTACGGACTCACCGGCCCCAACCTCCGAGGGTCGGGCGTGGAGTACGACCTCCGCAAGGAGGAGCCCTACTGCGGGTATGAGAACTACGACTTCGACGTGCCGGTGGGGAGCAAGGGCGACTGCTACGACCGCTACCTCTGCCGCGTCGAGGAGATGCGCCAGTCCGCCCGCATCGTCATCCAGGCGGTGGAGAAGATGCCGGACGGGGACTTCTGCCTCGACCAGTACAAGACCGCCATCCCCGAGAAGCAGGGCGTCCTGCGGCGGATGGAGGAGTTGATCCACCACTTCATCGTCATCACCGAGGGCCCCAAGGCGGACCGCAACGGCGAGTACTACTTCCGGGCCGAGAACCCGAAGGGCGCGCTGGGCATCTACGCCGTCGGCGCGGGCGGCGCGAAGCCGCAGCGGCTGCGGATCCGCGGGCCCTCGTTCATGAACCTCTCGATCCTCCCGAAGATCCTGCCGGGGCACATGGTCTCCGACGTCGTGGCCATCCTCGGCTCCTTCGACTTCGTGATGGGCGAGTGCGACCGGTAGGCGGAGGACTGCGATGACGGCGGTGAACGGAGCCTTCCCCCCCGAGGACCTGAAGCGGCGGTTCGACGAGATCGTCGCCCGCTATCCGAAGCGGCTCGCGGCGCTGATCCCGATCCTCATGGTCGTGCAGCGCGAGTTCGGGCACGTGAAGCCCGAGCACATGGAGTGGCTCGCCGAGTACCTCGGGACCACGCCGGCCCACGTGCTCGGCGTCGTGACGTTCTATGCGATGTTCTCCCACGGGCAGCGCGGGAAGCACCACCTGTACGTGTGCAAGACGCTGTCCTGCCACCTGCGGGGGGCCCCGGAGGTCATCGCCGCCTTCGAGGCGAAGCTCGGGGTGAAGGCGAACTCCGGGGACACCTCGCCGGACGGCCTGTTCTCCATCGACACGGCCGAGTGCCTAGGCCTGTGCGAGCAGGCCCCCTGCGTGCTCGTGGACGACAAGCGGTTCGGGAACATCACGCCGGAGACGGTGGACGAGATCCTGAAGGAGCTTTCGCGGTGAGCATCAAGGAGACGCGGATCCTGCTCCGGGACATGGGCAAGCCGAACTCGGCCGCCCTCGACACCTACCTCGCGGGAGGCGGGTACGAGGCCCTGCGCAAGGCCCTCGGCACGATGACGCCGAAGCAGGTCGTGGACGAGGTCACCAAGGCCCGCATCCGGGGCCGCGGCGGCGCCGGGTTCGAGGCCGGCCGCAAGTGGCAGTTCCTGCCGAAGAACACCACGAAGCCGATCTACCTCACCTGCAACGCCGACGAGTCCGAGCCGGGGACGTTCAAGGACCGGCAGATCATGGAGCACGTGCCGCACCTGCTCCTCGAGGGGTGCGCGATCGCGTGCTACGCCATCGGCGCGAAGACCGGCTACATCTACGTCCGCGGCGAGTTCCCGCAGGCGCAGCGCTCCCTCGAGAAGGCCATCGAGGAGGCGCGGGCGCGGAACTACCTGGGGCCCGACATCCTCGGCACGCAGACGTCCATCGACATCTGGGTGCACACCGGAGCGGGCGCGTACATCTGCGGCGAGGAGACGGGCATGCTCTCCTCGATCGAGGGCGGGCGCGGCCACCCGCGGCTGAAGCCCCCGTTCCCGGCCGTCGAGGGGCTGTTCCGGTGCCCGACGATCGTGAACAACGTCGAGACG
>JADHED010002199.1_pt1 | contig 14143 bp, 13 predicted proteins | sample 8952041 | NCBI WGS metagenome assembly JADHED01 (sample SAMN16124423, study PRJNA663239) | bioreactor sludge metagenome | isolation source: sludge (control) | place: India:Bengaluru | collected 2018-09-08
GCCTGCCGCTGGACCAGGTCAAGATCGACCAGAGCTTCGTGCGGGACGTGCTGACAGACCCGAACGACGCGGCGATAGTTCGGACCATCCTGGCGCTGGCCAAGAGCCTGGACCTGGAGGTGGTGGCCGAGGGGGTGGAGACGACGGGGCAGCTGAGTTTCCTGAGGCTGCATGGGTGCGAGGGGTTCCAGGGGTATCTGTTTGGAAGGCCCGGGCCGGTCGAGCAGTTTGAGCCTGAGCACTTGCCGGGCCATTCGGCGCCCTCGCTCGCTACCTCGCAGCCCGCACAGCAGGAGGAACGGCCATGAACGGCGTGGGCATCCTGTGGGTGGACATCGATACCCAGCACGCAGCGGCTGCGCGGCGTCTGATCGCGGCGCGTTACCCGGACTGGCGGGTGGTCAACAGCCCCACGCCCGAGACCGCCAAGGCCCCCCTCGCCAGCCAAGCCTGGGACGCCGTGGTGCTGTGCCTCAAACCCAGCGACCAGGAACTGCCCGGCCTGCTGGAGCTGTGCGCAGGCCGCCCGGTGCTGATGTGCATCGATGCAGCGCAAGAGGCCCTGGCCGCGCGCGCGTTCCGCTGCGGGCTGGGCGACTATGTGCTGCGCGAAGCCGACGGCGCTGCACACCTGAGCGAGCTGCTCAACCGCATGGTGGCGCTGGTGCAGGGCGCGCAGGGGCGGGGCCAGCCCGTGCGCATGGTGGACGCACGCATCTGGCAAGAGGCGTTGACCATGCTGCAGGAGCAGCGCTCGGCCCTGCAGGCCACGCTGGCCAGCATGAGCCAGGGCATCTTCAAGACCGGGCCCGATGGGCGCATCACTGTCTACAACGAGCGCGTGCTGGAGCTGCTGAATTTGCCCGAATCACTGATGGCCACTCGCCCCACGCTGGCCGACCTCACGCGTGTGCAGGCCGAGCGCGGCGACTTCGGCGAGGGCTACAGCCTGGTGGACCGGCGCGGGCACGACTACGTGGCCCAGGGCGCAGTGGCCCCGGCCCCGGCCTTCTACTGGCGCACCACGCGCGATGGCCGCACGTTCGAGGTGCGCACCACCTCGCTGGCCGATGGCAGCCTGGTGCGCACCTTTGCCGACGTGAGCGACTACGTGCGTGTGGAGAACGAGCTGCGTGAGAGCGAGGCGCGCTTCCGGTCCCTGAGCGACCTGTCGTCCGACTGGTATTGGGAGCACGACGCCGAGGGCCGCTTTGTGCAGCTGGCCGGGGACCTGAGCGTGAACGGCATCCCGCTGTCGGACGTGATGGGGCGCACACGCTGGGAGATCGGCGCCCTGAACATGACCGAGGCCGACTGGGCTGCGCACCGCGCGGTGCTGGCGGCACACCAGGCGTTCCGCGACCTGGAGTTGCAACGCCGGCGCGCGGATGGCAGCATGCACTGGATCTCGGTCAGCGGCGTGCCCGTGTTCGATGCCAATGGCGCCCTGCGTGGCTACCGGGGCGTGGGCCGCGATATCACGGAGCGCAAGCAGGTCGAGAGCCAGATTGAACGCCTGGCGTTTTATGACTCGCTGACGGGCCTGCCCAACCGCCGCCTGCTGATGGACCGGCTGCAACATGCCACGGCGGCGGTGGCACGCTCTGGCACCCAGGGCGCACTGCTGTTCATCGACCTCGACAATTTCAAGGACCTCAACGACACCCTGGGCCACGACACCGGCGACCAGCTGCTGCTGCACGTGGCGCAGCGGCTCAAGGGTTGCGTGCGGGAGTCCGACACCGTAGCCCGCTTTGGGGGCGACGAGTTCGTGGTGCTGGTGGAGGGTCTCAGCGCCGACCCCGCCCATGCCAGTGCCGAGGCCGCCCTGGTGGCCAGCCACATCACCACCACGCTGGGCAAGCCCTACGCGCTGGGCGATGCCAGTCACCACAGCACACCCAGCATCGGCATTGCGCTGTTCGGCCAGCAGACCGTGAGCGTGGACGAGCTGCTCAAACACGCTGACCTGGCCATGTATCAGGCCAAGGCGGCGGGGCGCAACACCCAGCGCTTCTTCGACCCCGACATGCAAGCGGCCGTGAGCAACCGCTCGGCCCTGGAGGCCGACCTGCGCCGGGGCCTGCAAGAAAAGGAGCTGGTGCTGTACTACCAGCCGGTGGTGGACGGCAAAGGCCGCTTGCAGGGTGCCGAGGCCCTGGTGCGCTGGCGCCACCCGCGCCGGGGCACGGTGTCCCCCGCCGAGTTCATTCCGCTGGCGGAGCAGACCGGGCTCATCCTGCCCCTGGGCCAATGGGTGCTGGAAGCGGCGTGCGCACAGCTGGTGGCCTGGTCGCGCAGCTCCCTCACCCGGCAATTCTTCCTGTCGGTGAACGTGAGCGTGCGGCAGTTCCGCCAGCCCGACTTTGTGGAGCAGGTGCTGGGCGTGCTGGACGCCACGGGGGCCAACCCGGAGCGCCTGAAGCTCGAACTCACCGAGAGCCTGTTGATGGCCGATGTCGAGGACGTGATTGCGCGCATGGAGCACCTTCGCCGCTATGGCGTGGGCTTCTCGCTGGATGACTTTGGTACGGGCTATTCCAGCCTGAGTTACCTCAAGCGGCTGCCGCTTGACCAGCTCAAGATCGACCAGGGTTTTGTGCGTGACCTGCAGACCGACCCCAACGACGCCGCCATCGTGCGCACCATCCTGGCCCTGGCCGACAGCCTGGACCTGGCGGTGGTGGCCGAGGGCGTAGAGACCACAGGCCAGCTGGAATTTTTGCAGCGCTACGGCTGCAAGGCTTTTCAGGGCTATCTGTTTGGTCGGCCCATGACCGCCGAAGTGCTGGAGCGGGCGCTGCGGCCTGCGCTATGACCTGCGTTAAGACAAAGGCCCGCCAGCGCGCGCAGTTCACAATCGCGCCATGAAAAAACAGGTGTTGGTCGCCGGTGGCGGCATTGGCGGCTTGGCCGCTGCGTTGGGCGCATCGCGTGCTGGATGGGAGGTGCGGCTGTATGAGCGTGCTGCAGCCTTCAGTGAAGTGGGTGCGGGCGTACAGATCGGGCCCAACGTGGTGCGCCGGCTGCAGGCCTGGGGCCTGCAGCAACCACTGCAAGGGGTGGCGGCCTTCCCCAGCCGCTTGCAGGTGCGCAACGCCGTCAGCGGCAAAGAACTGGCCGTGTTGCCCCTGGGCCCCACGGCGGTGGAGCGCTACGGCGCGGCCTACGCCACCATCCACCGTGCGGACCTGCATGGCCTGCTGCTGTCTGCTGTGACCCAATACACCGACACGCAACTGCACCTGGACCATGCGATCGACAGCTTTGCCGATGCCGACGGCGTGGTGACTGTGCGCACCAGCCGGGGCAAGCAGGTCGAAGGCGATGCCCTGATCGGTGCCGACGGCCTGTGGAGCCGCACACGCAACCAGCTTTTGGGCGCTGTGCCGCCGCGCGTGACGGGGCATCTGGCATACCGCGCCCTGGTGCCGCAGCCTGCGCTGCCCGACGCCTTGCGCACGGCGCAGGTTACCGCGTGGCTGGGCCCGCGCCTGCATGCGGTGCAATACCCCGTGCGCCGGGGCGAGCTGCAGAACCTGGTGGTCATCGTGCAAGGGCCCGCGCCGCAAGACCTGGAAAACTGGGACCACGCCGCCAACGCCGCTGGCCTGGAGCATGCGCTGCAAGGCACCTGCACTGCGCTGCAGGACGTGGTACGCAGCGTGAGCGCCGTTGGTGGGGCTGGCTGGCGCCTGTGGTCCTTGTGCGACCGCCCGCCGGTGCGCAGCGCCGACGAGATGGCACAAGGCCTGGTGGGCCTGTTGGGCGATGCCGCGCACCCCATGCGGCCGTACCTGGCGCAGGGGGCTGGCATGGCCATTGAAGACGCGGCCGAACTGCAGCGGGCGTTGGCCATGCACGACCTCGATGTACCGCTGCGCCTGCGCCGCTATGCGCTGAACCGCTGGCAGCGCAACGCGCGCGTGCAGGCCCGGTCCACGCGCAATGGTCGCATCTTCCACGCCACGGGGCCCGTGCGCTGGGCGCGCGACCTGTCGTTGCGTCTGCTGGGTGAACGCGTGCTGGATGTGCCGTGGCTCTACCGGGGCGATGGTTCCAGCGCCAGCTCGTTGTGATGGGGAGTGTGGGCAGGCCCTGCGAATGAGCCTCAGGCGCAGGGGTCGCTTACGGGGCTTGGGAAGGACCTCCCGGTTGTCAGGATATTCCCTATCCGGGGCGACCCCCGCCAGTGTTTTGCAGGGTGAAATTTGCGCAGTGTGCCACGCTCTATCCCTGTGTGTGCAACGCTCCAGAAAGGCCAACCATGCGCCCACGAATTGGCTGTTCAAGCGCAGGTCGTGGCGCTACAAAGAGCCAAGCCGGTAGCGATTTCCAATGCGACACCGTGATACCCCCTGAGCCCGCCTGGGGTGCCGCCACAGGAGGTCGTATGGATGCCATCAGCAACTTCGCCGCGCGCTACGCCCGTAGCCGCGAAGAGGAAATGTCGATCGACGAGTACCTCGCCGAGTGCAAACGTGATCCCATGGCCTACGCCACATCGGCCCAGCGCATGCTGGCCGCCATTGGCGAGCCCGAGATGGTGGACACGCGCAACGACCCGCGCCTGTCGCGGCTCTTTGCCAACAAGGTCATCAAGCGCTATCCGGCCTTCACCGAGTTCTACGGCATGGAGGAGTCCATCGAACAGGTGGTGAGTTTCTTCCGCCATGCCGCGCAGGGGCTGGAAGAGCGCAAGCAGATCCTTTATCTGCTGGGCCCTGTGGGTGGCGGCAAAAGCTCCATTGCCGAGCGCATCAAGGCGCTGATGCAGAAGGTGCCGTTCTATGCCCTCAAGGGCTCGCCGGTCAACGAATCGCCGCTGGGCCTGTTCGACGCCGCAGAAGACGGCCCCGTGCTGGAGGAGCAGTTCGGCATTCCGCGCCGCTACCTGCAGCGCGTGCTGTCGCCGTGGGCGGTCAAGCGGCTGGAAGAGTACGGCGGTGACATCCGCCAGTTCCGGGTGGTCACCTGATGCGCGAGATGCGCCTTTTCGCGCTGCATGACGACGCCGCCGAGCGCGACCTGGTGGTCAGCGAGATCCACGACGAGAACGGCTACCGCAGCCTGCGCCAGTTGCTGTCGCAGCAGTACGACCTGGGCACGCGCGAGCCCAACATCCAGGTGTGGAACGTGAACCTGCGCGGCGACCGCAGCCTGACCCTGCGCCACACCCAGTACCAGGGCCGCCCGCTGGCCGACGACACGCACGAGGTGCTCAAGCACGTGGCGCGGCTGTGGGGCTTTGGGGTGCAGCTCGAGAGTGCGGACGCCGATGGCAACCACCCGGTGCTGCTGCACCAGGTGCCTGCCTCAGCCACCTGACAGGGCTGCGTTGGTACCTGTGCAGTGGGTGAAGGAAGATTGCTCTGTTTTTGATAGCTTCTGGCGCATGATGCACTAGCGCTACCGCCCGATTGGACTCAAGAAGCAGGCGAAGAGGCCCTGGCCCGTGGCGCCCGGGCCTGCAGCGGGCAGTCGGTGGCCACACGCTCGGCCAGCGTCTGGCGCAGGGCCTGCAGCGCGGCAATCCGTTCGTCAATCTCCCGCAGCTTGGCGGCGAGCACCTGCGCCAAGGCGGGGCCGGGCTCGGCGGTGTCCCAGATGGCGGGCAGCCGGTCGCCGATCTCCGCCAGGGTAAAGCCCAGCTGCTGTGCGGTGCGGATGTACTGCACCAGCGTCACCACCTCGGGCGGGTAGTCGCGGTAGCCGTTGTCCAGGCGCCGCGCGCGGATCAGGCCCTGCTGTTCATAAAAACGCAGCGCCTCGCGGCTCAGTCCCGAGGCCGTGGCCAGTTCACCGATCAGCATGATCTGCTCCCCCTCACAAAGTGCTTGACCCTGAAGCGTACTTCAAGGTGGAAGCTCGGGGCCTCATTGATTCATTCACAGAGGTTTCCTGTCATGCCCATCCCCGCCTTCGCTTCCGATCGTTACCTGCGCATCGTGCGTGCCAGCGGCTGGTACGACCTGCTCGTCACCTGGCCGTTTGCCTTGCCGTGGACCTTTGCCTGGCTGTATGCCCAACTGAATCTGCTGGCCCAGGCGCTCGCACTGCCCGGCACCTTGCACCCCCTGGACACCACGCACATGCTGCTGGCCAACCTGCTGGGCTCGGTGGTGGTGGTGTGGTCGGTGGCGCGCATCGTGGCGCCTACGGTGTTGCTGGGGCGGCTGGACGGCGTGGCGCGGTTTCTGTTCGCAGCCTGGCAGATCTACGCCGTGGCGCACGGCGCCAATGCCATCTTGCTGGGTTTCACCGCGTTCGAGCTGCTGTTTGGCGTGCTGCAGTGGTGGCGTGTGGCGGGCCGCAGCACCGCACCGTGCCCGCCCGGCCCCGCACGGGGGAATGATCGGGTCAATCGGCGGGCGCGGGCAGCAGCCTGAAGGCCAGTGCACCCACCACCAGCATGGCCGCGATGGTCAGCATCACCGCCACGTACGGGTCTGCACCCTGTGCGGCGGCGATGGAGGCCGCCACGCCCGTCACCCACTGCATCAGCGCCACGCCCAGGAACAGCGCCATGGTGAACACCGCCATGGCCCGCCCTGTGACCGCAGGGGCGTAGGCCGAGCGCACGTCCGAATACTGCAGCACCATGTAGCCCGACAGCAGGCCCACTGCCACGGAGCCGCCCACGTCCAGCCATTCGGCATGCAGAAAGCCCATGGCCGCAAACAAGGCCGCCAGCAGGACGGTAAAGCCCAGCAGCCAGCGCCTGCGCCGCCTGGGGCCAGGGTCCAGCCGACCAAAAAGGGCTGGGCTGAACAGTGACACCAGCGACGACAGCATGGCCACATTGCCGCTGGCCACCAGCGAATAGCCGTGCCGCTCGATCAGCAGCGGCCCCAGCCACAGCCCGCGCAGCGTGAGGAACGAGGCGTACGTCATCAGTGCCAGCAGCATGATGCCGGCGGTGTGCGGCAGCAGGAACAGCGCGCCAAAGCCGCGCACCGCCTCCAGCACCGATTCGCGCGGAGCGGCATCGTCGATGGGTTGAGCGGGCTCATGCACCTTCCAGAAGATCAGCAGCCAGGCCAGCGCCGCCAGGCCCGCCAGCACGCCAAACCCCATGCGCCAGGACGACTGCTGCACCAGCCAGGCCAGCGGCGTGCCGGTGAACAGCATGCCCAGCCCACCCACCCCCATGGCCACGCCCGACACCATGGCAAACCGCGACGCGGGAAAGTAGCGCGCGACGAACACGGTGCACACCAAAAACGCGGGCGCGCAGCCCACCCCAATCAGCACCTGCCCCAGCAGCACCGTGCCATAGCCCGGCGCCAATGCCGACAACACCGCGCCCGCAATGGTGAGCGGAAACGCCACCAGCAGGGTGCGCCGCACGCCGTACAGGTCGATGCCAATGCCCATGAACAGCTGCATGGTGCCAAAGGCAAACGCAAACGCCCCGGCAAACACCCCCAGCGCCTGCGCCGACAGACCGAACTCGGCCCGCAAGCCCGTCGCCATGATCGCCGTGATGGTGCGAAACGCCTGGCTCAGCGCAAAGCCCGCCACCAGCGCCAACAGCATGGCCCATGCGGCGCGGGGGGCAAGAAGCGGTGGGGAGGGCGGTGAAGTGGGCACGGGGGGCGGTCTCCAGGGCAGATGGTGGTGGCGTTTGGGAGCAGCTCTCCGTTGGCCATCAGGCCCGGTGAGGTTACCCGCAGAGCAAAACCGCCGCTGTCGCCGACGGACGGGGCGGCGCCTGCAGGTGGGCTGATTCGCAGGTTCTTAGGGTATGTCCTAGTCTGCCCGCTGCATACCCCACCAAACGCATCGGATGTTGCCCGTTTTGGGCTGCTTGTGCCAGCAATCGGACGTTTACGCGGTGGATTGGGCTTTTGAGTACACCCAATCGGGCCTTGTCTGCGGGTCGCAGGCGCCGTCATGAGGACGCCACAGGGCGTTGGCAGACTTTAGAGGAGGCTCTCGATGTGGGGATGACCCCAATGACGGTGCCGGGGGCGTGGGGCACTCTTGTGTCCATGCGCTGCACCAGGTGTGTGCCACGGTTCTGGAATCGCAGATTTCGGTCTCTCGCAATCAGGATGGTGCAGGTGGTGAATGGCAAGGTTTGTGCTTAGTGGCAGCCAGGGGCGCTGAAAAGGCCCTGTGGGCCGGTGGCCACAAGCCGTTGGATGGAAGTTGTCGGGCGCGCTGCGAGGCTGCGCCGCGATGCCAGGAGTGACCGATGAAGACGATGGTTTTGCTGGGTTCGGGTGCGTTGGCTACCCTGTTGTTGTCGGGCTGCGCAAGCCAGCCTCCCGCCATGCAGGCGTTCAGCGCCCCCGCCGACGGCAGCAGCATGCAATACGCCTGCGGCAATGGCGAAAAAGTGGAGATGCAGTTCTACCCCGAGCAAGGCCGCAGCGTGATGCGCCGCAGCGGCTGGACCGTGGAGCTGCCCAAGCAACCTGCTGACAGCGGCTACGCCTACAGCAACGGCCCCACCACGGTGCTGGGCAAGGGCAACGAATTGACGATCCAGATTGGACACCTGGCACCGATCTGGTGCCGCAGCAACCGCGGCATGATGGTGGCGGGCGTCCAGTAGCCGTCATACCCCGGCAATCCACGGACTCGTGGTTGCCAGCGCGGGCGGCCAAAGCGTCCCCCCGTTTTTGTCCCTGGCTCCCGCCAAGCCGGTAAGGGGTTGCTGCCATGCAGGCTGCAGGGCCTGCGCTCACAGGTCGGTGCGCAATTTCCAGATCTCAGGGAACAGCACCACGTCCAGCATTTTGCGCAAGTAACTCACACCGCCCGTGCCGCCCGTGCCGCGCTTGAATCCGATCACGCGCTCCACGGTGGTCACGTGGCGGAAGCGCCAGAGGCGGAAGGCGTCTTCCAGGTCGGTGAGTTCTTCGCCCAGCTGGTACAGGTCCCAGTGGTCCTTGGGGTTGCGGTACACGGCCAGCCAGGCCTGCTCCACGCCGTCGCTCTCCACATAGGGCTGCGTCCAGTCGCGCTCCAGGTGGCTGGCCGGCACGGGGATGCCCCGGCGCGCCAGCAGGCGCAGGGCCTCGTCGTAGAGCGACGGTGCCTCGTAAGCCGCCTGCACCAGCGCCAGCAGGTCGGCACGGTGTTCATGGGGCTTGAGCATGGCGCGGTTTTTGTTGCCCATCGAGAACTCGATGCAGCGGTACTGGTAACTCTGGAAGCCGCTGGACTGGCCCAGGTACGGCCGTATGGCGCTGTACTCGGGCGGTGTCATGGTGGCCAGCACGTCCCAGGCGTGCACCAGCTGCTCCATGATCTTGCTCACGCGCGCCAGTATCTTGAACGCGGGCGGCAGCTCGTCGCGCGCAATGTGGCCGATGGCTGCGCGCAGCTCGTGCAGCATGAGCTTCATCCACAGCTCGCTGGTCTGGTGCTGCACGATGAACAGCATCTCGTCGTGCGCGGGCGACAGCGGCTTTTGTGCGCTGAGGATGGCGTCGAGCTGCAGGTAGTCGCCATAGCTCATGCTTTGGCTGAAGTCGAGCTGGGCGCGCTCTTCGTGCACGATGCATTCGGGCAGGGCAGCAGACGCCGGGTTGTTGTTGTCACCCGCAGGGGTTTGGGAGAAAGGGCACATGGTGGTGGTTTGCCTTTCCGATCAGGTGACGGCGTGCGTCTGGTTGAACTCAGGCTTTTGCCACTCGCCGCTCTCCAGCACCTGGCGCAGATGCTCCACGGCATTCCACACGTCTTCGAAGCCCAGGTACAGCGGCGTGAAGCCAAAGCGCAGGATGTCCTTGTGGCGGCCTGTGCCGCCGTCGCCCTTGCCTGCATCAGGAGCCGCGCCGGACCCGGCGCGGAAGTCACCGATCACGCCCCGTGCAATCAGCGCCTGCACGATGGCGTAGGCACCGCTGCCCTGGCCGTTCACGCCCGCGCCTTCGTCACGCGTCAGGCACACCTGCGAGCCGCGCTGCGCATGGTCACGCGGGGTGGCCAGGCCCAAGCCGTGGCCTGCGCAGCGCTCTTCCACCAGCTGGATGAACAGGTCGGTGAGTGCCAGCGACTTGGTGCGCAGCGCAGCGATGCCGCCTAGGCTTTGTGCGGCCGTGAACACATCCAGCCCGCATTGCAGGGCAGACAAACTGATGACGGGCTGCGTGCCACACAGGTAGCGCGTGATGCCCGGCGCGGGCTGGTAGTCGGGCGTGAAGGCAAACGGTGCGGCATGGCCCCACCAGCCGGACAGCGGCTGCATGAACTTCAAGTCCGGGCGGTTGGCATGGCGCGGGTGCACCCACACAAACGCGGGGGCACCGGGGCCGCCGTTCAAATATTTGTAGCCGCAGCCGATGGAGAAGTCGGCGCCCGCGCCGTTCAGGTCCACAGGCACCGCGCCCGCGCTGTGTGCCAGGTCCCACACGCACAGGATGCCCTGGGCGTGCGCTGCAGCGGTGATGGCGGCCATGTCGTGCATGGCGCCGGTGCGGTAGTTCACGTGCGTGAGCATCAGCACGGCCACGTCGCTGGTCAGCGCAGCGTTGATCTCTTCAGGCTGTACCAGCACCAGCTCCAGGCCGCGCTCCTTGCACAGGCCTTCGGCAATGTAGAGGTCGGTGGGGAAGTTGCTGCGCTCGCTCACGATGCGCTTGCGGGCAGGGCTGTCTTCGCGGGCGATGTTGAGCGCCGCGCTCAGCACCTTGTAGAGGTTGATGGAGGTGCTGTCGGTGCACACCACTTCATCCTTGCCCGCGCCGATCAGCGGGGCAAGCTGGTTGCCCAGGCGCTGGGGCAGGTCGAACCAGCTGGCGGTGTTCCACGATTTGATGAGGTCGGTGCCCCATTCGCGGGTGACCACATCGGCCACGCGCGCGGCGGCGGCCTTGGGGGCCACGCCCAGCGAATTGCCGTCGAGGTAGATCACGCCGGGTGGCAGGCTGAAATGATCCCGCAACGGGGCGAGCGCGTCTTGCGCATCCAGGGCGCGGCAGTCTTGGAGGGTTGTTGTCATAGCGGTTCGGTCTTTTACTACTGTTTTGATAGCTGCTAGCGCTTATTGGGAAAGCGCTAGAGGCCAAAAAGGCTTGAAATTTTGCTCGTCAGAGCGCTCGAAGCACGGCGCGCACAGGCGACGCATCGGCGGTGGTCAGCTTCAGCGGCAGGGCGATGAGTTCGTAGTCGCCCTCGGGCACGGCGTCGAGCACCAGGTTTTCGAGCACGCGCAGGCCCCGGCGGCGGATGACTTGGTGGCTGTCCAGCGTCTTGCTGTCGGCCGGGTCGATGCTGGCGGTGTCGATGCCCACCAGCAGCACGCCCAAGTCGGCCAGGCGCTCGATGGTGTCGGGTGCGTAGGCGGCCAGCTGGCCGTCCCAGCGGTCCACGGGCATGTGTTCATAGGTGCGCACCAGCACGCGCGGGGGCAGGGTGGCGTCCGCGGCGTGGGTGATGTGTTCCCAGGTGATCAGCGGCCCGCAGCCGATGGCGTGGATCACGCGGCAGGGGCCCAGAAAGGCGTCGAGCGACACATCGCCAATGGTCGCGCCCTGCGCGTCGTAGTGCAGCGGGGCATCGGCATGCGCGCCCACATGGGGCGACATCGTGATCGCGCTCACATTGACCGCGCAGCCGGGTCCGATGGTTGCGCACCACTGCTGGCTGTAGGCGGTGTCGCCGGGGAACACGGGGCTGCCCGCGTGCACGGGCGGCGAAATATCCCAAAGCCGGCGGGCGGTGGGGGAGGAAGGCGTTGACATGGGACAAAGTTTGCATGTCCCCAAAAACCCGTGGTGTCGGTTATTGCCAACACCGTGTCGATTTTTTGTTGAGGTCTAAACTATTGAGTCGGCCTCTTTGAACTTGAAATATCCGTTCGGGTTGAGCCTGTCGAAACCTTGCGCAGCGCTTCGACAGGCTCAGCGTGAACGGTTCAAGTAGATTCGTGCCGTATCAATATTTGGATGCGGCAGTAGCCCGGCTGCTGGAAGGGTGCCACCTTCACAGAATCAGGCCTTCCTCCAGCGGCGCCAGCCCGTGCCGCGCCCGCGCCTTGTGGCAGGCGTAGTCGCCCGCCGAGAACTCGCGGCAGGGCGCGGGGCGCAGTTCGTAGATGCTGCACGCCACCTGCTGGCCCACCTGGCCGGTCAGCGCGGCGCAGCGGATGGGCACCTGCTCCGTGCCCCGCATGCGGCAGGTGCTGCCGTTCACATCCAGCGCCAGGCCGTCGGGCACCATGCCGCCCATGGCCTGCATCTCGTACACGGCAAAGTCCACGCGAAAGCTGGCGCAGCAGGCGCCGCAGCTGAGGCACGGGTGGGCGGAATCGGCGGTGGTCATGGTGGTCGCGTCGTCGGACATGCGGTGCGTGCGTTCGGCCTGCGGCGGGGCCGTCAGGCGTGGGGGAGGGGAATGCCAACGAAAAAGCCCACGCCTTTGCCATTTACACCCACGCCGATCTGCACCTGCCCGCCCATGCGCAGCACCGCCTGCCGCACGATGGCCAGGCCCAGGCCCGAGCCATTGGCGGCGTGGCCCGCGCCCCGGTAAAAGCGTTCGAACACCCGGTGGTGTTCGGTGGCCGGGATGCCCGGCCCGTCGTCCTGCACCGATAGTTGCAGCGCCGCGCTCTCGCGCCGCAGCGCCACCGCCACGTTGCCGCCGTGGGGCGTGTAGCGCAGCGCGTTGTCGATGAGGTTGTGGGCGATGGACTCGAACGCAGGCTGGTCGAGCCGGGCGGGCAAAGTGTCGGGCGCGTCCAGCGACAGTTCGATCTGCTGTGCCATCGCCTCGGGCACGGCCTGCGCCAATGCGCCGCGCAGCCACTGCGCCACGTCCAGGTCGCGCGGAGCGGGGCGCTGGGCGTCGTCCAGCGCGGCCAGGTCCAGCAGCTGCTGCGCCAGGTGCGAGGTGCGGGCGATGGCCTGTTCCAGATGGGCCTGGGCCTGCGTGCGCTCCTCTTCGCTGGGCGAGCGGGCCATCACATGGGCCTGGGCCGTGATGACGGCCAGCGGCGTGCGGATCTCGTGTGCGGCGTCCTGCACAAAGGCGCGCTCGCGGTCGACCTTTTGCCGCAGCTGGGCGAAGAGGTGGTCCAGCGATTGCTCCAGCGGCTTCAGTTCGCGATGACGGGCGTTGAAGCCCACCGATTGCAGGTCGTCCTGCCCGCGCTGCGCAATGCGGCTGGCCAGTTGCTGTAGCGGCCGCAGGCCATGGCGTACCGACAGCCACACCGCCAGCAGCACAAAGGGCGACGCTAGCAGCAGGTAGGGCAGCAGCGCGCGGCCGTTGTACTGCAGGAAGTTGGAGTCGGTGCGCTTGGTCTCGAACACCCGCAGCACCCAGCGCGCATTGCGGCCGGTGTAGATGCGGAATGACCGGCCTTGCAGGGCGGCTTCTTCAATAAAAGGCTCAGCGCGTGGTGTGGCGAGTGGCACGGCCACGTTCTGCAGCCCCGGCGATGCAAACACGCGCTGGCCCGATGCCGCGTCCAGCAGCTCGTGCATCTGCACCCCGGGCAGCAGGCCTACTTGGCGGCGGCGGATGTTGGTCCAGTGGTCGGTGGCCGCCACGGCAGTGGCCGCGTGCGCGGGGTCGGTCACGGAGGCCAGCGAGTCCAGCACCGCGTCGCCGTATTTCATCAGGCCCGGGTCGCGGGTGATGGTGTGTTTGTAGTTGACGAAGTTGTAGCCCAGCAGCACTGCCCACACCACCACAAATGCCACCAGCACCGAGGCCACGCTGCGGCGCATCAGCGTGGGTTCGGCCAGCCAGGCCCATGTGCTGCGCAACGCGTGTTTCATCGTCGTGGTCATGCTTGCAGCAGATAGCCCACGCCCCGCACCGTGCGGATCAGCTCCGCACCGATCTTGCGGCGCAGGTTGGACACATGCACTTCAATGGCGGCAAAGTCCACGGGCTCGCCCAGCGGGTCCAGCCGCTGCGACAGCACGCTTTTGGACACCACCACGCCGGGCTCGCGCGCCAGCTCCAGCAGCAGCTGGAACTCGCGCGGCGACACGTCCAGCACCGCACCGTTGCGCTGCACCGCGTGGCGGCGCGGCTCGATCACCAGCTCGCCCAGCACCCAGCGCTCGCTGGCCTGGTGCGCACTGCGGCGCAGCACGGCGCGGATGCGCGACATCAGCTCGGCCGTGGCAAAGGGCTTGATCACAAAGTCGTCCGCCCCACCGTCCAGGCCCGC
>JADHED010002200.1_pt1 | contig 14142 bp, 19 predicted proteins | sample 8952041 | NCBI WGS metagenome assembly JADHED01 (sample SAMN16124423, study PRJNA663239) | bioreactor sludge metagenome | isolation source: sludge (control) | place: India:Bengaluru | collected 2018-09-08
CTAAAATTTGGTGGCCCCTGCTGGACTTGAACCAGCGACCAAGCGATTATGAGTCCCAATTTGAAGTAAGTGAAATCAATAACTTACTGATTTTAAAGTTTTTTCTAAGCTGAATAGTGATGAAAAGTGGCAAATAGAGTTGCGCTCTGCTGCCACTTTGCTGCCAATTTATGGGACGTACTCGGAGACAAATTTCAAATCCAAAAAATTCAGGCTTATTCAGATAACTTATTTTTTATGAAATCGACAAGATAACTTACATTGTCGGGACACATCATCGCTAGATTTATGCAACATCTATCCAGCATTTCAGATTCATTAACACCAAGTAATAGCGCAGCTTCGTAAAATTCTTTATGTTTTTCTGAGCCTGTACCGCGATTTAGTGCAGCTGTAGTAACGTCAGGTTCCCCATTTACTAGTATTGAAAGATTATCTACATATTCTAAATTTTTACTTATAATCCATTTTTCAGGCCACTCATCACCGGGCATGTAGTTTATATTCTCTGAGAACCACTGCGTGAACTCTTCGTGGTTCTTTTCTAGCATAGAATGTGCGCATTTTAGGTTGTCTTTATACAATCTTTTTTGGTCACCATCAAAAATCGTTATTACCTTATTTTTCTTTCCCCTTTGAAAAATAGCAGCCATTTGACGTGACAATGAGCTAGCTGAGCCAATTACTTCAATTTGCAATCTTGAACGGATATTACTAGGAAGAATACTTGATAAAAGCTTTGCTGCAACTACATCCTCAACCAATACATCGAGTTCTTGAGAGTTCTCTGAGCTTAATTTTCCAAAGGCATATTCAGGAGATATTTCAGTATTAATTATGGTTTTAGAGTTAACACTTTCAATATATACTCTTGCATCGTCTGGGATACATCCAAAAATTATATCTGAGTGAGTGGTGAATATAATTTGTAGTTTTCTTTTATGAGAGGCCGATTTTAACCTTTCAATAAGCTTAACCTGTGCTTCCGCATGAAGGCCCAACTCGATCTCATCAACAATTATTAATGCTCCAGGTTCTGCAGAATATAATATCGAGAATATTTCGAAGAGCGCATTCTCACCAGCCCCCATGTTGAATCCAGATATTGTTTTACCTTCATGTGTGACAATTGGTAACCTATATCTTGAATGTGAAACAAATTTAAAATCATCATATTTTTTGTTAAGTATATAACCTACGTTTTCTCTTATTTCATTTTCACACCCTAACTCATAGCCATTAAATATAAATAACTTAGCATAACTCTTGGATTGACTTTTTTCACTGTGTGGAACTATTCGTTCAATTCCCAAGAAAATAACTTGACGTTTGACTCTCTTGTCGTAATTATTCCATTTACCTCCTTTCTTTTTAAAACGTATTTGCCTGCCAATCCCTTTTCCTGTGGGTAGTGTCTTAGAGGGTGTCCAGTTGTTGTGGGCAATATGATATCCTATTGCTATTCCTTCTTGAGGCACTTCGTCGGAATGCTGAATGAAGAAATCTGCAAAAGTATAGTAAGGCTTTCTTTTTCCAGACATAATATGCTTATCTTCAACACTGTGATAGGCACAAGCAATCATAGCTAATAAAGTCGATTTTCCAGAGCCATTTCTTCCCGCTATCGCTAGCAATGGATAATCTATTTTAATTTCAAATGAAGATAAGGAGCGTAACCTTCCGTACTCAAGAGCTACTTTTCTTAAAAGCGCGTGCTCTAGTGAATTTGAAAACCATTTCCTTAAACTTAAGTCAGTTTGACTTTCTCTATACTTCATTTTTACCTCAGTATAAATTTGTAATTTTTTAGTCGAAGTTATTGAATCGGAAATTATGTGTGAAAATATTAAAAGACATTGTTTTCATTATTAACCCAGCCTATCAAGAGGGTTAAGCAACATAGCTTCTGATAAATGATCTGGTGCAAAGTGGGCATACCGCATTGTCACTTTAATGTCTGTGTGACCAAGTATACGTTGAAGCACTAGTATGTTGCCGCCGTTCATCATGAAATGAGACGCGAAGGTATGACGCAAAATATGTGTAAGCTGTCCAGCTGGTGTCTCAATACCAGCACGTTGCATAGCTTTTCTAAAAGCTGAATAGCATGGTTTAAAAAGCAACTCTGCCTTCCTGCTTGATGGTAGCTCAACCTGTAATTTTTCAGTTATCGGAACCGCGCGATTTTTCTTGCCTTTGGTTTTTACGTAGATGATCTGGCCGGCGCGGATTTGGTTTCCTTTTAAACCTTCTGCCTCACTCCATCGTGCGCCAGTTGCCAAGCAGATTTTCACAATGGTAGTTAGGTCTTTGGAGCGGCTTTTCTCACATTCGGCGAGGAGGGTTCTAATTTCCTCAATGGTAAGATACGCCATCTCCGACTCACTGATTTTAAACTCGCGTATATTCTCTAACGGATTTGGAGCGGTCCATTCGTCCAACCGGCGCAGTTCATTAAACATCGCCCTGAAATATGCCAGTTCTAAATTTACTGTGCGAGGTGTAACCGTCTTCACTCGAGTGGAGCGGGTTATCTTTCCACTTAATCGCTGCTCGCGATAAGATGCAAAAATCTTTGCGTTAAACTCGGTTGCGAGTGGGTTTCCCATCGACTCGCAGGCGAATGCCATTGTGGTTCGCCGCTTCTCACCATCAGCCAACGTAATGCCATGAGTGTTGAACCACAATTCAACCAGCTCGATTACTCGGCGCTTATCTGGTTTCTCTCCCAACCAGGGCTTATCCTGCGCCTGTTCTTTTACAAACTTCTCATAGGATTGTGCTTCACCCTTAGTTGCAAACTGGCGGCGTATCCTTTTGCCGTTACGGCCATTTGGGAAAACCTGAGCCTGCCATTTACCGTTGGGTAATTTACTTATCGCCATGCTGTGCCTTTATAGGTACTCAGTGCGCGCAACGACTTTCCCCAAAACTCTGATGTCGTCTGCCTTGCATTCAAATGAGGCTTTTCCATTCTCAACGCGAATACGACCTCCAGGAAAACGGTACAGCTCTTTAACACTAATGAGCTTATCAATCTCAATGAGCCACAACCCGTCGGTGATCTCTGTGGTGATCATATCTACTAGATAATTGTGTTTCTCGAAATGTACTAATAGAGGTGCATTGACATCACTTGGTAAGAGCTGAGAGTCATATTCAACCCAATCAGATGATGAAAAAATCCCATTTGTGATTTTTTTGAGTTCGATTTTGGCTGATGGCTGATCTTGATTTGTGATGTTCGAATCACCGCGCCCATAGGTTAGCCACTCAAGAGAGGTGCCAGTTTCCATTGCGCAAACCAGCACCCAATCAGCAGGAAAGTTTCCGCGCATTATGCGGTTAGCCATGGTGCTCTGAGAGACATTTAGATGTCGGCATAGCGCCTGTCGAGATGAAAAGCCATATGCCTGGACGATGCGTTCAATGGGCTCTTTACCACCTTCAGGTAAAGTTGGTGCTTTACGAATCGTAAAATCTTTCGTTGACCTTTCCAATTTGTGATCCTAGTATTCACTTGTCGTATCGTGACGTGTTTAATAGTGATAAATAGAGTTGGCTAGAACTCAACAGAGGATAGTGCATCATGACCCGTAAACTTTCAATGCGCCCTTCGATCAATCTCGTGATCTCCGAACCGTACATTACTGTCGAAGAGTTTTGCCGTCGCACAGGTTACAAGGAAGGCACTGTTCGACAGATGTATCGTGAGAATCGTTTGCCCATCAGGAAGAAAGAAGGCTTAAACGGACTCATCGAAATCAACATGGTTGCTCTTACTATCGAAGCCGCTGCTGGCTGCGAAATCACAATGCAAGGTTGATTTATCCATATTGGGATAACGAAAGGGATTAATCATGTTTGATTTTCGTGTTTCTAAACATCCACATTTTGATGAAGCCTGCCGAGCTTTCGCACTGCGTCACAACATGGCGAAGCTGGCAGAACGTGCGGGAATGAATGTCCAGACGCTGCGCAACAAGCTGAACCCGGACCAACCGCATCAGCTCACACCGCCTGAAATCTGGCAGCTTACCGATCTCACTGAGGACTCCACGCTGGTTGATGGTTTCTTGGCTCAAATTCATTGCCTGCCGTGCGTACCTACGAACGAAGTGGCAAAAGAAAAACTCCCGCATTACGTCATGAGCGCGACAGCTGAAATCGGTCGTGTGGCTGCAGGTGCTGTGTCCGGCGAAGTAGGGACTACAGCTGGCCGCCGTGATGTGATTAGTAGCATCAACTCTGTCACCCGCCTTATGGCGCTGGCTGCGATCTCCATGCAGGCGCGCCTGCAGGCTAACCCAGCCATGGCTAGCACTATTGATACGGTTACAGGTATCAGTGCGACTTTCGGGTTTATGTGAGGTGGTCATGCTGAAAAACGACCCCTCTTTTGCCTCGCTCCTGCTGAAGCAAAGCCCGGCAATGCACTACGGCCACGGCTGGATTGCAGGAGATAACGGCAAGCGCTGGCATCCGTGCCGCGATCAGTCCGAATTATTAAACGGGCTGAAAACAAAAACGGCAAAGCCGTCAGTTTTTTTAATTATTCGCATTGCTCGTTTGATTATTAAAGGAGTGAAACATGTCTCGTAATGAGCTGAGAATTATTCTAGGCGTCATCATCCCGAATATGGCAGAAGGTTTTGAAATTAAAACCCGTGATGGCGCTGTTTTGCGTGTCGATCCTGAATGGGAATGCTGCAAAGAATTTAAAGAAGGTTTGCAGGCTGAAATTATCAACCAAATTAAAAGTAAACCTGTCCCTGTTTCTGGTTATATCTAAGTAATTAACCTGTTTTTTATGGCGTAAACCCGCCGGGCATCTTTTTGCCCGCATTCTGAGGAAATGAATATGAAAAATACTAAAACCCACTCAACGAAAACAGGCCCAGACGATGCTGGTCTGTTTGCTTTGTTAAATGAAACGCGCCTGGATGAGCGCCGTTGCCGTGCTGATGCAATGGCAGCTCGTCTGGATAGTCTGGCCGTGCGCATCGTTTCACGTCAGTTGAGCCATATCGAGGCGGCTGAATTGCTTCGCGTTGAAGCGGTACGCATCCAGAACGAAGCGCAGGAGCTGCATTAATGGCTGATTCAATGGACCTCGCCCAGCAGCGCGAACAGGAAGATCGTGAGCGCCATATTAACAATGCCCGCGCCAGAGTGCCGGGCGTTTCCCGTGTTCTCTGTGCGGAGTGTGATGCTCCCATCCCGCCAGCTCGCCGCCGCGCTATTCCGGGCGTGCAGTGCTGTGTGACCTGTCAGGAAATCGCAGAGCTTAAAGGCAAGCACTACAACGGAGGTGTTGTATGAGCACTATCCTGAAATGGGCGGGAAACAAAACCGCCATTATGTCCGAACTAAAAAAACACCTTCCCGCTGGCCCGCGATTGGTTGAACCTTTCGCGGGTTCCTGCGCTGTGATGATGGCAACAGACTATCCTCATTATCTTGTCGCAGATATCAATCCAGATTTAATTAATCTGTACCGTACTATTGCAGAAGATACAGAAAACTTTATTAATCTTGCTAAGGCAGTTTTTGAAAGTTTTATTTTCGCTGAAAATTATTATCGTGTGCGTGAAGCATTTAATCACGATCCGCAATTAGACCGACTGCACCGCGCTGTATATTTTCTTTATCTAAACCGCCATTGTTATCGTGGGTTATGCCGCTACAACCTAAGCGGTGTATTCAACGTCCCTTTCGGTAATTATAAAAAACCGTATTTTCCTGAGAGTGAAATCCGCGCATTTGCTGAGAAAACGAAGCGAGCCACCTTTGTTTGCGCAAACTACGAAGAAACGTTGTCTTTGTTGCAGGCGGGCGATGTGATTTATTGCGACCCTCCTTATGACGGGACTTTTAGTAATTACCACACTGCCGGTTTTACAGAGGACGATCAGTATCGCCTGGCGTCTATTCTTGAGCGCCGCTCGTCAGAAGGCCATCCGGTCATCGTTTCAAACAGTGACACCTCACTTACTCGCTCCCTTTATCGGAATTTCACCCATCACCGCCTTACTGCAAACCGCAGTATGGGCGTTGCGGCTGGTGACGGTAAGTCTGCCGTGGAAATCATTGCTACCTCAAAATCATGTCACTGGCTTGGATTTGATCCTGCAACCGGCCCTGACTGCAGCGTGAAGTATGAGGTGCAGGCGTGAGCGCAACGGCGTTTATTCGTGCTTACATTATGGGGTGTCAGAATGTCTGACACCGTTTTCCCCTACGCATGGAATGCCCCGCGTCCTGCAATCGGCGGTTTTAAGCAAGCCGATGCGGCGCCGGGGATCATGTATCTGACGCCGGACGGTAATCGCAAGCGTTTGTCGATTGCCGAACTGGCAGAAGCGGATGAAGCACCAGACCGGGGCCGGGCGGTTCGTCGTCGTCTGGCTTCGCTGCCTCATTTTGTCCGCCGTATGTATGCTCAAAAACTTGAACAGGTAGACCGTAAAGGCAAGCAAGCGGCTGATGCCTGGCTTATCAATACCTTTGAGCGATTCGTTCTGAGTCGTATAGATCAGGTCAATGAGCAGTATCTGCCGCAGGGGGTGATGCCTGCGGCTTTGTTGCCTTTGCATGAACAATTCTGGCGCCTGCTTTGGGCTGGAAAAAAAGAGCTGAAACGGCTGGCGCATAATCTTGCTGACCTGTTGGGTAGCGAGTTTAACCGCGAGTTTGATTTCCAGATGGCCCGCACGTCCGATCCTCATTTCGCCACCCTGTCAGGTTATGGCCGCATGGGGTTTCTTGCCAATCACCTCAAAACACCGGTTCCGTGCTGGACGGCCTACTGTAAAGAAGAGCTGGAGGCGGAAGACGCACTGAAAGCAGTTGCCCGCCTGCAGTCTCCGCAGTGGTGGCTTAATCGTCTGCGCCGTATGCACGCTCGCTGGCGTGAACATCTGATGGTTGCGGCCGGGTATGTACACAAAAAATCCGCACCGTACTGCAGTGACCCATGTTTACAGGAATGGACGGCGCAAAAGAAAGCCAACCGCGAATTTCTGAAAGCGATGGAGCTGGAAGATGAGGACACCGGAGAACGTGTATCGCTGATTGATAAAGTGGCCGGCAGCGTTGCCAACCCAGCTAACCGTCGTCGTGAGCTGATGGCGCGTATGCGTGGGTTCGAAGATTTAGCGAATGAGGCCGGGCTGGCCGGGGCGTTCTTCACGCTTACCGCTCCATCCAAATATCACTCAATGCAGTACGACGGGCGCCGGAACAACAAATACATCGGCGCGTCACCGCGTGAAACGCAGAAATATCTTTGCAAAGTATGGGCGCGCACGCGTGCGGCCTGGCTGCGCAATGGTATTCGCGTGTTTGGCTTTCGCGTTGTTGAGCCTCACCACGACGAAACCCCGCACTGGCACCTCCTGCTATTCATGCGCCCGGAGCATATCGAACCGGCAACAACAATCTTTCGTAAGCACGCCATGCGTGAGGATGGGAATGAGCCTGGCGCCGCTGAAAACCGCTTCGAAATGAAACCCATCGAGAAAGAGAAGGGCAGCGCTACGGGCTATATCGCCAAATACATTTCAAAAAATATTGATGGCTATCAGCTTGATGACGATCTGGATGATGAAACCGGCAAGCCTCTGAAAGAGATGGCGCGCCGCGTAAGTGCCTGGGCGTCTCGCTGGGCGATCCGTCAGTTCCAGCAGATAGGCGGCGCACCAGTAACAGTGTGGCGTGAATTACGCCGCCTCGGTGATCGCGAGCTGGTTCTGCACCCCGAAATTGAGCCAGTGCGTCAGGCCGCTGACAGCAGCGCGTGGGATTTGTACGTGAGTGCTCAGGGTGGCCCGCTGGTTCCCCGTGATCTCCTGCGCGTGCGCCTCAGCTATGAAGTCACCGAAAACGGCAACCTTTACGGGGATGACGTCTCCAAAATTTCCGGCGTTTACTCTCCGATCCGTGGGCCGGAATCCCTGATTCATACACGCACTACCAAATACAAAATTGTGCCGAAACGTCAGGCCGACGGCGTTTCCGGTTTTGACCTTGATTTTTCAGGCGGCCACGCCGCCCCTCGGAGTTCTGTCAATAACTGTACGCGGGAGCCGCGGGAGGTTGAAAAACGCGCCGATCCTGGCGGCACGGTCATTAATGACTGTGCCAGCTGGGCGGATATTGGCTCTTTATCCCGGAAAGAAAAACGGGTGATAGCGCAGCGGCTGAGCGACGCGGCAAGGGTAACTAACAAGCGCGTCAAAGTGAGGCCAAAAACCAGCCCTATGACGGAGCAGGAAAAGCAAATCAGTGAGCTGCTGTCTCTGCGTGGTGTGGATGCCAGTGCCGGAATGGTCCGTTCGTTGATTTCTGGCGCGGTGGTTGCCTTTGGCGATCAGGTTTTAACGGTTGAAGAAGGGCGCCTTACTGTCCGAAACCGTACTGCGGCAGGTGTTCAACGTCTGCCGTCCCAGATTGTGGAGATTAAACAGCAGGCGGATGACCTTTTGAACCGAATGAAGCGTGCATTTTCAGCGCGTGAATAGCCCGTGATCAACATGGTCAGGTCTGACGGTGTGGTACCGCGTTCCGTCATTCACCGTCAGAAATGACAGTGCTGGCCATTCATCGAGTAACGTCATTTTCGACTGTGCTGCAGGTGAATTAAAACGAAATCAGGAGTTGAGGAAAACAGAAATGACCTATCTGGGAAGCAAGGCCGCAAGCGGTGTTTTTCAAAAGATTATTGCGGAAATGCCGCCGCATGACACCTACATTGAGACGCACCTGGGCGGTGGCGCTGTCATGTTGCGTAAGCCACCGGCCCGCCGCAATTGGGGCATTGATATTGATCCCCTGACGGTTGAGGCGTTCTGCCAGGGCAATGCTGATTTCCTTGATACCGTGGGCGATAGCCTTTTTATCGATGTTGCCGATGCGGTGCAGTTTTTAAGGGACTTCGATTTTTCCTCCGCCGGTCGTGTGCTGGTTTACGCAGACCCTCCCTATCTGCATGAAACGCGCACCAGTGCCGCGCGTTATCGCAATGAATATACGGTTGCCGATCATGAGCGGCTGCTGGTCTGCCTTAAAAGCCTGCCAAAAAATGCCAGTGTGATTTTGTCCGGCTACCCATCAGCGCTTTATGACGAACTGTTAACGGGCTGGCGCCAGAAAGAATTTCAGGCCATGACACGCGGCGGCGTTCGCACAGAGAAAATCTGGATGAATTACCCGGAGGGGAGGGCTTACTCGCACACTTTTGCGGGTAAGGATTACAACGACAGGGAGCGCATCAAACGCAAGGCGAAGCGCTGGCGCGAAAAGTTCGCAGCTCTGCCCTATGCTGAGCGACTGGCAATAATGACGGCGCTGAGTGAAGTTAATGATTAACCTCAGCAAACAGACTCATCTGATTGATTGATAAAAAATATTTTACAACCCCGAAATCCTCCTATACTGTATATATAAACAGTGGATATATATACAGTTGTCAGTGTCTCTTCCTGGGGATGCTGGCTGGTTTATCCCGTAGTGAGGATAGGAGGGAAAATGCAGGACTATCTTTTGGAGTCGTTGAAACTCCAGCGTATTGATTTCTTTATCAAGCTTGTAGCGGCTAGTGAGTGTAGCGAAGAAGAGAAACGCCTTGCGATCCAGTGGGTGTCGGAACTGACGGACGAGCTGATGGCGAAAATTCGTAACCATGATTACGGCCAGGCAATGGACGTTATCAACTAAAGGGGGCTTTATGCGCATTGAAATAATGATCGATAAAGAGCAGAAGATAAGCCAGGCAACACTGGAAGCCCTTGAATCCGAGCTTTACCGAAATTTGCGCCCTCTCTATCCAAAAACGTCAATCCGCATACGTAAGGGAAGCGCTAACGGCCTGGAGCTGAGCGGCTTAAAACTGGACGAAGATAAAAAGCGGGTGATGGAAATTATGCAACAGGTCTGGGAAGACGACAGCTGGTTGCATTAGGTAACGTTGTGAGGGGCTGAGCACCGTTCTGCCCCTCACAAGGTTGAACAACGAGCAATGCGAGGCGTTAGCTATGGGTTCTAAAGACTTCAAATACCAGATTATCTATCGCGGCGATATGCTTGAGACAATCATCCCTGGCCAGTGGGTTTTCTTCCAGCGTCTCAAAGAGTATGGCGGCGGTTATTGGTTAGGGAGGACTTATCATGATTGCTTCTGGTTTGAACTTGATCGCCCGGTATCGTTATCCGATGGGCTTGATTATTTAATGCTGCTGACGAAAGTCGAAGCTACAAGCCAGGAATTCGACGCTAATTATTCTCTGTTTGACTGATTTCACCGTCGTGCATGACTATGCCGCATGAAAATGAATGATCGTTAGAGGATCGTTTATGTCCAAGCCCGCCAGTTCTGGCGGGCTTTTGCTTATATCGTGCAGGTGCATGAAAACCACTGCGTAAAGCGGGCAGGCGTGGCGGGGCTACGAGCGCGCGTTCGTGGAAAGCGGTATCGTTCTTTTCCGAATCCATAGACCCGTACTATCGATTTAATCTTGAACTTATCGATGGAGAAAGTGTCAATCTATGTGTAAACTAGGCGTCATGAAACAAGAGATATTTAATGAAACATTATCAAGGAGGGCGACATGAGTGCTAACACTGAACGCATGTCCAATGCGCCCGTTTATTACGCATTGGTACAGGTTAAGTTCACGCCTGTGGCAAAAATGGCCATGTACATTCCTGACATACAGGAAGCATTGCGAGTTGAGGGCTACCCTTTTTATGAGACTCAAAGTACTACCCAACTAAAGTTCGAGATCGTTAATCCGAACGAACCGCCGGTTCATTCATTTGAGCCCGTCACGCAGTGGATAATCTTTAACGCTGAAAGAACTTCTGGGTTCGTCATAGGTAACGACTTTATTACCTTTCATACAACGGACTATAATACGCATGAACCATTTGTTTCTGCACTGATGCTGGGACTTAGTAAAGTTCTTGAATTTGCAAGGCCGTCCTTGGTGAGCCGTATTGGGCTAAGATATCTTGACGCTGTATTTCCTGAAGGTGAAGAGGTTATAGAACAATACCTCGTAAATGAATTGCATGGGGTTGACCTTGGATTAACTCCTATTCAATCCTTACAGGAGGCCGTATATCAAACTTCCGTGGGACCAGTGATCCAAAATGGCTTCATGGTTTCGCGTATTTACAAAACGAACACTCAACTTGGTTTTCCTCCGGACATGGTGCCTAATGGTTTGGTTGCACTACCAAGGTTTAGAGATACGGAACAGCGTCGTCATGCGGTCATTGATACTGATCACTATGTAGAAGGTAATATGCCATTTGACTTGCAAATGGTTGAAGAACAGATACTTTCCTTGCATAGTAAAGTTAAAGAAGCGTTTAAAGGTATGGTTTCAGATTTTGCTTGGGCAAAATGGAAATGATACATCGGAGGAATTAATATGTTAGCAACTCCTACTGGCGGTACTGGACGAATCGAGCGTTTTGCGACTCCTCCGCTGAGTTGTACGCAAAAGAATTCGAAAATGCCGGGTATCGTGGTCGCTGCATCATTATTGCTTGTTGGTACTGGTGCCTCTTATCCAGTTGATGGGTATAAGCATTGGCGTCATTATGTACAGCCAAGGGTTCAGTTTGCTTTTGACTCAAGTGATACATTGATTTTTTCTGCTTCTGCCCCTGATGTTGATGTAAGAAGCGTTGCCCAGCATTTGGCTAATATACGAGAGATCCTTTCCCCTTCAATGTCTGAATTGGCAAAGGATTTGGGGATAACACGACAAGCTCTCTATAAGTGGCTTTCTGGAGAATATCAGCCTGAAGATGACGTCAAAACGCTTGTTATCAGAAATCTGAGTAACATTGCTGATGCCTTTTCTGAGGCAGGAATCGCTGATGCAAAAATGTTAGCCAAAATGAAAGCTTTCAATGGCCGGTCGTTAATGGACTTGGTCAAAGAAGGAGAAGATTGGCATAAGCCTGTCCAGATACTGATTGATGAATCTAAAGCGATGAATGCGGCTGCAGAGGCTGCCAATTTTGCAGCAAGTAAGGCGAAGCCTACAGATGGTTGGAAATCATCTGTTTCGATTCCTGGCACTGTAGAGGATTAAATCACATTTATGTTGGTACGAGGAACATCATGGCGTCAGGGGCATGTTCTTAAACATGATGATGCCGTTTCACTTGGACTTCTGAGCCCTGATGAAACTAACCATAAAGTTGTTGTGATTACACATGATTGTGATTTACAAAGTGATTCTGAAAAGAACGTTGAACTCATGTTTGGCCCCTTGAAAAAGGGGTCAAGCAAGATGAAGAGAGCAAAACACCCAAGAATCCTTGATCTTTGTTTTGAGAATCCTGAAAGCCCTAAGAAAGGGGCAGTTGAACTTCGACATGAAAGGAAAGCAATAATCTCTAAAAAGAATTTCCATTGTACGGAAAATGATCCTGCATATACTATTTCATCAGAAGAGAAACAAGGACTTAAGCAGTGGCTAGCTGCTAAGTACGGTCGTCCCGCGTTCCCTGATTCCTTCGAAGAGCGTTTGCGCGCCTTCGACCTGGAAAAAAATGACGAAGATGATAAATTCGTTTTTGAAAAAGCAGTTGCTGACATAATTTCAACAAACTCAGAGCATTTGATTGGTATATTTTTTGATTTAGGTGAGGAGAGATTCACCGATCTCGAGGAAGGTGAGCCTTACGAGCTGGTCATCAATGTGGTGTACGATGCGACAGAGGGTGGTCCAGATGCAAGAACTGCTGCAGAAAATACCTGTCTTGCTTTGAAAAAGCTATTTTTTAAATTCTATGGCGACCCGAAACAGGGACATTCGGAACTCATCGAATTAACTAATTGTGTAGCAGTTGCTGATACTCATTTTTCACTTTATGCCTTGCGAAGGATGGATCAGTGGAGGGTGGAATACATTAGTCTTGAAGATGAGTCCTATGGAGACTTTATTGGCGCAGGTGTATGAACTGGCTGTTTTTACAGCCAGTTTTCATTTCTTTATTCAACCTTCACTAAGTCTATACTCATCAAACTTAATAATTTCTTCTTTAAACCATTCATTTACTTCCATTATTCTTTTTTGGAGTGGAATCAATTCATTACGGACAAATACACGGCTCGCCTTTTCTACATCGCCAAAACCGCCAACGTTATTAGGCATAATCCCCATCAGTTGGGGCGGTACGCGGTGAGCTGCTAACATGTCATCACGGCTCACATTCTTGATGTTCAGAAATTCATCTTTCGCTGCGACTTCTGACAGCGGGATGATCTGAATACCGTCTTTCTTGCCGTTCGGGCTGTACATAAACAGGTTGCGGAAGTTGCCAGGCCCTTTCGATTTTTTGAGAGCTTCACGTATATTATCCACGTCTTTCTGATCGGCGGCAGGGTCGCTCATGTACATGATGAAACCAGCATGGCTACCGTTAAGGTAATATTTACGGCGAAACAGCGTGGCCGATTCATTCAGCAGGGCGGAAGGAATGGCGGAGAGGTATTCCGGCATCCCGTAAAGCTCCTGGTTAACGTCGGGTTCCATCAGATGAAAAACGCTTCCCTCATCGAACTGATAGGGCTGTGAGTTGTAGCCATACTGTGCAAACCAGTAGGTGTCCGGGTCAATGCCACGACGTGTGTATTTGGCAAGAGAGGCGCGCAGTTCCATGATCTGCCCTAACCGGTTCATGCGTTTTTCAAGGTAGGCATTACCGAATACCAGAAAGTCCTGGGCGAACCGGGAAAAAGCCTGTTTAGACAGCCAACGGTGAGGGATGAAGGTACTGGTAAGAATATTGCGTTTTACCTGAATAGCGCTGGAGTGATGCACGGCAGCGCGGTAAGTTCGCGCCAGGCCATCCATGCTGATCGGTGGTTCGTACCAGCGGTCTACCTGCGCGCACTCCAGGTAATCAAATAACTCCCGGCGGTCCATCACGGGGATCGGATCGCCAAACGTAAACGCCTCCGCATGGGCATTACTGCCTATGTTGGCCGTATCGGTGGCGGTCTGGACGCGCGGTGCCTTGCTGCGGTTTTTGCGGTTAGCCATTAAAAAATCTCCACGATGTTACTGGTACTGGCGGAAGCTCCTGCCAGTGGTTCGTTATAAAGTGCGTGCATGGTTG
>JADHED010002202.1_pt1 | contig 14112 bp, 15 predicted proteins | sample 8952041 | NCBI WGS metagenome assembly JADHED01 (sample SAMN16124423, study PRJNA663239) | bioreactor sludge metagenome | isolation source: sludge (control) | place: India:Bengaluru | collected 2018-09-08
GAGTCGGACGGGCGCGGATAGATGGTGTGGTAGACCAGGCCGACCAGAACGCTGCCGCCGATGATGTTGCCGGCCAGCACCGGCAGCAGGTTGTGGAAGAAGCCGCCCCAGGTGATGACGGTCTGGGTCGCCGTGCCGCCGCCGAAGTGCTGGATCAGCATCGCCAGCGGAATGAAGTACATGTTGGCGATGCTGTGCTCGAAACCGGCGGCGACGAAGGCCGAGATCGGAAACAGGATCGCCACCGCCTTGTCGACGATGGTGCGGCCGGCCATCGCCATCCACACCGCCATGCAGACCAGCACGTTGCAGAGCATCCCCCTGAAGAAGGCGGTTGCCGGCGGCAGCAGCGTTTTGGCGGCGGCGATCTTCACCGTCTGCTCGGCGATGGCGCCCTGGTTCATCTCCGGGTGGCGTGACAGAAAGACCAGCAGCGCAAGGGCAGCGGCGCCGACGAAGTTGGCCAGACAGACCACCACCCAGTTGCGCAGCAGTTCATGGGCACTGATGCGGCCATCGGCCCAGGCCAGCACCAGCAGGTTGTTGCCGGTGAACAGCTCGGCTCCGGCCACCGTCACCAGCAGCAGCCCCAGCGAGAAGGTGACGCCACCCAGCAGTTGCCGGGCGGCAAAGCCGAGCGAGGCATCGGCGGCCACCAGCGTGTAGTAGAGCGCGCCGAGGCCGATGAAGGCCCCGGCCAGCATGCCGAGCATCCACATCGACCGCAGCGGCAGCCGGGCCTTGGCGACGCCGACCTGTTCGATGCGCTGGGCAATCTCCCGCGGCGAGAAGGCGTCGAAGCCGAAGATCTCGGACATGGCCGGGCTGAGCGATCAGGGCATCAGCAGCCGTCGCAGATGGCGGCGGTGATGCAGCGTGTCGCCGAAGCTGAACTTGTTCCACTGGGCACGGCGGAAGTGGAGTCCGGCGTTGCATTCGTGGGTGAAGCCCATGCCACCATGGAACTGGATGGCCCGGTCGGAGGCGAAGTAGAACGACTCGTTGGAGTGGACCTTGGCCATCCGCACCGCCACCTCCGACTCGCCGCCGTCATAGCCGTTGAAGAGCGAAGCGGCGTAGTAGAGGTGGGAGCGGCTGTGCTCGATCGCGATCATCGCATCGACGGTCGGGTGCTTGAGCGCCTGATAGCTGCCGATCAGCTGGCCGAACTGTTTGCGGGTCTTCAGGTAGTCGACCGTCAGCAGCAGTGCGCTGTTGGCGCCACCGGCACTCTCGGCGGTGTGCAGCAGCGCACCCAGTGCATGACACCACTTCAGTGCGGCCAGCGCATCGCCGCCGGTCAGTTGTGCATCGCTTCCCACTTCGAGGCCATCGAGCTGCAACCGGTGGCTGCGGCGGGTCTCGTCGATCACGGTTTCACGCCGCAGGCGGCCTTGCAGTTGTGGGCCCGAGAGACAGAACAGCGCCGGGGCGCCGTCGAGTTGGCAGGCGACGATCAGCAGATCGGCCACCGCTGCATCGAGCACGAAGGTTTTGCTGCCGCTGAGCACGAAACCATTGCCGCTGCGCTGGGCGGTGGCGCGCAACTGGTCGGGCTCCCATGCGCCGTGGGGCTCGAACAGGGCCACCGAACCGATGGCCGCGCCGCTGGCGAGTTTCGGCAGCAGATGGCTCTTTTGCGCCTCGCTGCCGGCCTTGAGCAGCAGCTGCCCGGCCAGCGTGGTGGCGATGAAGGGGGTGCCGACCAGGTGTCGGCCCATCGGTTCGACCACCGATACCAGCTCTTTGGCACTGAGACCGGCGCCGCCGAACTCTTCGGGAATCATCATGCCGAGCCAGCCCAGCTCGCCGATGCTGCGCCAGCCATCGGTGGTGTAACCGCGCTCGTCGTCGAGCAGTTGGCGCACGGTGGCCATCGGGTACTGTTCGCGGAAAAAGCTGACTGCGGAGTCGGAGATCATCCCCTGCTCTTCGGTGAACTCGATCGCGCCTTCCATCTTGATCATTGTCTGTTGCTCCTGAAGCTGTTCCGTGTCACTTCGGCAGGTCGAGCACCCGCTCGCCGAGAATGTTGTGTTGCACTTCGCTGGTGCCGCCGCCGATGGTGGCCGAGTAGGCGTTCATCGCGGCACGCTGCCATTCGCCACCCTGCACCGCCTCGGGGTCGCCCATGTAGAGGTTGGCACGGCCGCCCTGCAGCTCGACGGCGAAGTAGGCGAGCCGGCGCATGAACTCCGATCCGAACAGCTTGCCCATCATCATGGTCGCGGCCGGGCGCTCCGGCGTCAGCAGCTTTTCGATCCTGGCGCGCTGGCTGGTCAGCGCGATGCTGCGCTGATCGATCAGAAAGTTGAGCAGCTTGTCCTGGACCAGCGGATCCTCCAGTGCCGGGCGGCCGTCACGCTCGATCAGCCGGCTCATCTCGATCACATCCTGGGTGGAGAAGACGGTGGACATGTTGCCGCCGGCCTGACCGCCGGCCGCGCCGCGTTCGAAAGCCAGCACCGCCATCGCCACCAGCCAGCCCTTGCCCTCTTCGCCGACCAGGGTCGATTCATGGATGCGGGCATTGGTGAAGACGGTCTGATTGAAGCCGTACTCGCCGGTGATCTTTTTGATCGGGATCACCTCGATGCCGGGCGTCTGCATCGGGCAGAGAAAGAAGCTGAGGCCGGCATACTTGCTGCTGGTGTTGGGAATCGAGCGCGCCAGCAGAATCATGTGCTTGGCGTAGACCCCGAGGCTGGTCCAGATCTTGGCGCCATTGACGACGAAGTGGTCGCCATCACGTTCGGCACGGCACTGGGCGTTGCCGAGGTCGGAACCATGGTCCGGTTCCGAGAAACCCTGACACCAGATCTCCTCGGCGTTGAGAATGTTTTTGATGAACTGCTTTTTATGGGCCTCGCTGCCCAGGTGCAGAATGGTCGGGCCGGCCCACGACAGGCCGATGGCGTTGACCATGAACGGGACGTTGGCGCGGGTCATCTCCTGAGTGGCGATGTCCTGCAAGATCTGTGGCTGACCGCCGCCACCGTATTCCTTTGGCCAGGCCATGCCCAGGTAGCCGGCCTCGTACACCTTGCGCTGCCAGTCGCGCAGGTAGTCGAACTGCTGCTGAGTGTCGACCTCCATGAAGGATTGAGGGAGGATGAAATCGGGTTTGGCCGGGCGGTTGCGCTCCAGCCAGCCGGCCACCTCGCGGCGGAACTCCTGATGTGCTTTGGGTTCGGGTGTGGTCATTGATCGTTCCTCGATCGTTGTTTGAGAAGTGTTGGGGGGTCTCCCGGCGTCAGCCGGGGTCGGTCAGGTGCCTTGCAGAAAATCGAGAATCAGCCGGTTGACCTGTTCGGGCTGCTCCTGATGCAGGAAGTGGCCGCCATCGTCGATGACACGGTTGGTCAGGCCGGCGGGGAACAGGGCGTCGATGTTCTGGCTGAACTCGGCACCGATGCAGCCATCCAGCGCGCCATGGATGTTCAGCGTCGGCACTTGGATCGGTTCACGGCCAATGCGCGCCTGCAGCGGTGCCAGCAGCGGGTCGTGCCGTTCGGGATTCATGGTGCAGCGGTAGTAGCCGAGCGCCGCTGCCAGTACGCCGGGCTGGGCCAGGGTCTGTTTCAGTGCGCGCATCTCTTCGGCCGGAAAATCCCAGCCGGGTGACCAGTCGCGCCACAGCCGTTCGATGAAGGCGAAATCTTCCAGTGGCACGGCCAGGTCGGCCAGGGCGGTCTGAAAGAAGAAGATATACCAGGAGCGCTTCTGCTGTGCCCAGTTGTTCAGTAGCGCGGTGCCCATACCGCCGTAGGGCAGGGCGAGGGTGATCAGCTTGCTGACCTTCTCGGGCGCGAACAGCGCTGCCGCGCTGGCGGCGGTGGAGCCCCAGTCGTGGCCGATGACGACTGCCTGCTGCGCACCGAGCGCCTCGATCAGCGCCAGCACATCCTGCCCGAGTGCCGCGGTCTGGTAGTTGCCGTTGGCAGCCGCTGCGGTGGGCGCATAGCCGCGCATGAAGGGGGCGACGGCACGGTAACCGGCCTGCGCCAGTGCCGGCAACTGGTGGCGGAACGAGCGTGCGGTGTCGGGGAAGCCGTGCATGCACAGCACCAGTGGCCCTTCGCCCTGCTCCAGAAAGGTGAACTCCAGGCCGTTCGCAGTGACCTTGCCCTGTTTGAATGGTTGCATGAGCGCCTCTTGATCGTTTTTCAGTGTCAGTGTCTGGCGAAGGCTGCGTATCAGCTCGAAATCAGGGAGAGCAGTTCGCTGCGGGTGCTGGGGTTGCTCTGGAACTGCCCGAGCATCACCGAGGTCTTCATCCGCGAATTCTGCTTCTCGACGCCGCGCATCATCATGCACATGTGTTGCGCCTCGATGATCACGGCCACCCCCTGGGCCTGGGTGACCTTCTGAATGGTGTCGGCGATCTGCCGGGTCAGGTTCTCCTGCACCTGCAACCGCCGGGCGTACATGTCGACGATGCGGGCAAACTTCGACAGGCCCAGAATCTTGCCGCTGGGGATGTAGGCGACATGGCACTTGCCGATGAACGGCAGCAGGTGATGTTCGCAGAGCGAGTAGAGCTCGATGTCCTGCACCAGCACCATCTCGTTGCTTTCCGATTCAAAGATGGCGTTGTTGATGATCTGGTCGATGTCCTGGTGGTAGCCGCGGTTGAGGAAGGCAAAGGCGCGGGCGGCGCGCTCGGGGGTGTCTCTCAGTCCGTCACGGTTGAGATCCTCGCCGATGCTCTCGAGCAGCTTCTGATAGGCCTCTTTCATTGTTTTGCTCCGGAGTTCGCTGTGTGGGGCAGCGGGATGTTACGTGATCGACCACGGCTGAAAAACCCTGGGCTCACAAGGTTGGCGGCTGCTGGCGCAGCCGCAGATAGAGTGCGCCGGTGCCGCCATCACGCGGCAGTGCCGAGCAGAAGGCCAGCAGTTGCGGAAACCTTGGCAGCTCTGCGACCAACCACGACTTCAGCACCGCAGTGCCGCTGGCGGAGCCATGGCCCTTGCCATGGATGATCAGCAGTGTCCGCAGGCCCTCTTGCCAGCTCTGGTCGATGAACGCGCGCAACTCGATTTCGGCCTGCCGTTGCCGCAGACCGTGCAGGTCGAGCACGGCCTCGGTGCGGAATTTGCCCCGTTTCAGTTGCAGCAGTTGCCGCGGCTGGATGCCGGGACGCTGAAACAGCACCGGTTCTTCGCCGCTGCAGGGTCGGGGCGCCGCTTCAGCGGGCTGTCTGGCGTCCTCGTCGGATGGTGGAGATGGAGAGCGACGTGGCCTGAATTGGCCGGTTTTGCTGGGGATGGGGGCGCAGCCCGCAGCGGGAGTGCGAATCACATCAGCCGTGGCCTGCTGGAACAGTGCGCGCTCCTCGGTGGCAAGCGTTTCGCCCGGAGCAGGTGGTGTGCGGTTCTTGCGCATGGCAGACAGAAGATGAAGGTCAAACGGCACGACCCAGTCTCTGCTCCAGTCGGCAGCCAAGCCGACAATCGTGGACGAAGCGCGCGGGGTACGCTTCGTCCACGGCCCGAGGGAGAGCTTACTTCTGCTGGATCGTCTTCAGATATTCGACCAAGGTGCCGACTCTGGCTTCGGCAATGGCATGGCTCGACGAGGAGTCCTCATAGAAGTAGCGACCCCAGACCGGCATCTCCTTGGGGCCATGCACCCGGGCGATGGTGCGGTCATCCAGGGTGCCGCTCACGACCTGCTTGATCCGCTCGGTCGGGAAGGTGCCGCCATTCTTCTTGGCGATCTGCGTCAGATCGGCGGGGGTTTTCTTCATGCCCTCGGCCATGATGCCATCGCCCTTGCCGCTCTCGCCGTGGCAGGCGGCGCAGTGTTGCGTGTAGTCGGCCGGTGGTTGCTTGGCTTCTGCGTTCGCCATCGACGCAGCGCCGAGCAGGGTCAACGCGCAGAGCGTGGAGAGGGTCATCGAAGAGCGAGCGGTGAAGCGTCGACGTTGGGACATTTTTCATTCTCCTGGGTTGGGGGCTTCATCTTATTGTTTTAGCGGCACGCACAGGGTATCCGCACTTCAAGAATCGACAGCCGGAACGATACCCGATTGTGAACGTCGATGCCAGATTTTGTATGGCTATGGCGCCTTTGGCTTGCCGACTGAGTACAGAATGGGTGTGATCGCGTGGATCGAGTTGCCGAAGGGGGATGGATATGCGGCGTTTCTCAGACGCTGCCGAGAGAGCGTCTGCTGTTTTCCTGCTGCAGGGTCATTCCAGCCTGGTCATAGACAGCGGTCTGCTCTTCCCGGCCAAGGAGCAGGTTGATGAGCCGCCGGGTGCGTTCATGCCCCTGTTTGATCAGTTGACCGTTGACGCTGTTGGCATGTTGGCAGCGTCTGCTTTTATGTTTGAAGGTGCGCCACTGGATGGTCAGGGCCGGGCTCTCCTGCAGCAGCGGAGCCGATCTGATGAGCTGCTCGATCAGGGCTGGTTCGCGCGGCAGACCGGACGCGCTGAGCCAGTGCTGGAAGTCGCGATGCAGGGCATCGAGCTGTTGCAACAGCTGATGCTTGGTCGGCAGCAGGGCTGAGAGCTGCTCTGCGTCACGGTGCTCGATCAGCGCACGCTCCTGTTCAAGGGCGTCGAGCAACTGGTCGAGCAGTTGGCACTGCTGCTGCAGCCGTGCGGCGAACTGCTGTGTCTGTTCCCTATTCAGCATGGTTATTGATCGAGCATCCGTTCGAAGCTGAGCATCTTTCTGGCGGTCTGCTCAGGATTCGGTTGGTAACGGCCTTCATCGATGGCTCGACGAATCTCCGCGACCTTGCCTTCGCGCACTTCGCCCGCTGGAAGCTGCTGCTCCAGGCGTTGCAGTGAACGGCCCTGGTCGCTGATTCGCACGGCTTCGCTCTGAGCCGTACCGGATGCCTCTGCGGCGGGCCTGTTGTCAGTGCGCGACTCGGCGGGAGCGGCGCCACTCGGGCGCTCCGGGACGGGCAGCGGTGTGGGCGGCTGAGTTTTGAAGTCAATCACCATGGTGCACTCCTGTCAGAATCGGGTGGGCAAGCGGCGCTTGCCTGCATGGGCTGTATCGGCGGCTTTGCGCCACGCTTTAGGCGGCAATGTACTTTTTCGGATGGCGTTTTCACAGTCTGACCATGACCGTGCCGGCCGAATGCACGCGCGCCCGGATGATTCGCTCGCTGCGCAGGTTTCTGATGTCGATCTGCGCGCCGGCAGCGCCATCGGCGAGCGCGATGCCGCTGCTGCGCACGGTCAGGCCGTCCACTTCAGCCAGGATCACCACCTCATCTCCCCGTTTGATCAGCCGTTGTGGCTGCAGCAGGCTCTGGCGCAGCGGCTCTCCGGGGGCAATGTCGCGACGTGCCAGCTGTTCCAGTAATTGCCGCGGGTCGGTGAAGTAGCCCTGTGGCAGTGTCGAGATGTCGCTCTGCCGCAGGGTGATGGCGCTGGCATCGAGTGCGCTGCCACGCGAAATCGGGTGGGCAGCGACCACCACCGGGCGGAACTGACGCACGTTGGCGGGGATGTAGAGCGACCAGCCCTGGGTGCTGCTGTTGCAACTGGCCTTGATCGAGACTCTGCCAAGCAGCTCGCCGGTCGGCGCCTGAAATTGCAACGGGACGGCACATGCCGACAGGCGCATTCTGCGGTCGAGTGGCCCGACCGTGATCTCGAAGCGTGTTTCGGCGCTGTCGGCGCTGCCGATTCGTTGACGCAGGAATTTCTCGGCCTGGGCCGTCAGGTCGTCGACCGCCATGCTCCAGCATTTGATGCTGAGCAGGCTGCAGAAAAGAGCCAGTGTCAGGCCGAGGAGCCGGTGGTTTCCTTCCCTTTTCATGGTCATGAACTACGCTTTGAATCAATGGCGATGCAGCGCTTTGCAGTGACGAAAATCACCCTCCAGCAGCGGGCTGGGTGCCGGAATTCCGTCATTTTCTGCCGATGCCCCTGCATGAACCGGGTAATGACGATAGATCAATGCAGACTTCATGCCGATGTTTGATCGAAAAGGTTGAACGCGGCCACAACCGCAGCGGAGGGGAACATGGCTGGAGTGTTGGACAGCGTCAACAGGCGCACGCAGCTGGTGGGCCAGAATCGTCTGGAGCTGCTGCTGTTCAGATTGGACGGCAGGCAGCTCTATGGCATCAATGTGTTCAAGGTCAGGGAGGTGCTGAACTGCCCGCCGCTGAGCTCGCTGCCCAAGAGCAACCCCTTGGTGCGCGGCGTGGCGCACATTCGCGGCAGCACCATTCCAATCATCGATCTGAGTCGGGCGATTGGCCAGCGGCCGGCGGAAGAGCTGGAGCAGAAGTTCATCATCATCACCGAGTACAACCTGAAGGTGCAGGCCTTTCTGGTCAGCGCGGTGGAGCGCATCGTCAACATGATGTGGGAGGAGGTGCATCCGCCTCCCAGCGGCGCGGGCAACCAGAACTATCTGACCGCGGTGACCGAGGTCGATCGGCAACTGGTCGAGATCATCGACGTGGAGAAGATTCTGTCGGAGGTCGCGCCACGCTCGGAAGCGATCACGCTGACCGGCATCGATGATGCGCTGATCGCCCAGGGTGGCCAGGCCCACGTGCTGGTGGTCGACGATTCGAGGATCGCGCGCAAGCAGGTGCTCAACTGTTTGGGCAGCGTTGGCATCGAGGCGACCTCGTGCCAGAACGGCAAGGAGGCGCTCGAGTTTCTGAAACGGCTGGCGGATGAAGGTCAGGAGCCGGCGCGGAAGTTCCTGATGGTGATCTCGGACATCGAGATGCCGGAGATGGATGGCTACACCCTCGCCACCGAGATTCGCGCGGATGCCCGACTGAAGGATCTGCATGTGCTGCTGCACACCTCGCTGAGCGGTGTCTTCAACAAGGCGATGGTTGAAAAAGTGGGCGCAGACAACTTCATTGCCAAGTTCCAGCCCGATGAGCTGACCCGGGCGGTGATCGATCGCCTGAAGGCGGTCCATCCTGCCGTGCACTCCACCGCGGCCTGAGCGGGGGTTGCAAGGCGTGGAGGTTGGCCAGTGGCGAGAGATGACGAGGTGAGCCTTGACGATTGAAAGCGGCGATTACCGGCTTTTTCGCGATTTCCTCGAACGCAGCTGCGGCATCGTGCTGGGTGACGACAAGGAGTACCTGGTCAAGAGTCGCGTTGGCACGCTGATGCGCGAGCAGGGCATCGGGACGCTCGGCGAGCTGGCCAGGCGTCTTGAGTCGACCCAGCAGCGGCAGTTGCGCAAATCGGTGCTGGATGCGATGACGACCAACGAAACCATGTGGTTTCGCGATGGCTATCCGTTCGATATCTTGCGTGAACGTCTGCTGCCGGAGCTGGCCCGGTCGAAGCAGCGGGTCAGAATCTGGTCGGCGGCCTGCTCCTCAGGTCAGGAGCCCTACTCGATCGCGATGGTGGTCGAGGAGTATCTCTCATCGCAGCTCGCTGCCTTTGCCGGTGGCATCGAAATCGTCGCAACCGATCTCTCCTCGCAGGTGCTGCAGCAGGCACAGTCCGGCATCTATGCCGAGAGCGCCCTGGCGCGCGGTCTGTCGCCGGAGCGCAGAAAGCGCTTTTTCGATCCGGTCGAGGGCGGGTATCAGGTCAAGCCGGCAGTGCGCGGGCGGATCAGTTTCCGGCAGATCAACCTGCTGGAGGATTTCACCGCCCTGGGCAACTTTGATCTGATCTTCTGCCGCAATGTGTTGATCTACTTCCGAATGGAGTTGAAGCGGGAGATTCTGCGGCGGCTGCGCGGACGGCTCAAGCCGGGCGGCTCGCTGCTGCTGGGTGCTTCTGAAACCACCCTTGATCTGGGGCACTGCTACCAGATGGAGTACTGCAATCCTGGCGTGATCCATCGCGCCTGCTGAACTCTCCTTGCCGGGTCGGCCGGCAAGAAGGTGCCGTGCCGGGCATCCGGCAGGCTGGCAAGAGTTTGCCGTTCACGCCTGCATTCCACGAATTCTCTTTACAATTCTTTGTAAAACAATAACAAAATATTTTGGCATTGACTTTGCTTTCTGATACCTGACGTCATCAGGAGCAGAGTCATGGCCATCAACTTCGACCGCGCGCTCGGGCTTCATCCGCAGGCCCTGCAACTGGCCGCTCGCCGTGCCGAGTTGCTGGCCAACAACATCGCCAACAGCGACACCCCGGGCTACCAGGCGCAGGACATCGACTTCAGCCGTCTGCTGGCGCAACAGGATGATGGGAGGAGGTCGACCAGCGGGCTGCTGCGTACCCGTGACACCCACCTGTCGGTGGGTGGCGCCGAAGGCTTCGACCAGCAGGTGGCCTATCGCCAGCCGCTGCAACCCTCGATCGATGGCAACAGTGTCGATCTGCAGACCGAGCAGGCCGAATTCGCCAAGAATCTGCTGCACTATCAAACCAGTCTGACGCTGCTGCGCGGACGTTTCGATGGCCTCAGCCGCGCCATCAAAGGAGAGTGAGATGTCACTGGGTCAGATCTTCGACATCGCCGGTTCGGCGATGAGCGCACAGACGGTGCGCCTCAATACCACCTCCAGCAACCTGGCCAACGCCGATTCGGCCAGCAGCAGCATCGACCGCACCTACCGTGCGCGCCATCCGGTTTTTTCGGCGGTGCAGCAGCAGGTGATGGAGCAGGGTCTGTTCGGCGAAGCAGCGGCGGCGCAGGCCGGTGTCGAGGTGGCGGGCATCGTCGAGAGTCAGGCGCCGTTGCAGCCGCGCTATCAGCCGGAACATCCGATGGCCGATCAGGAGGGCTATGTCTACTACCCCAACGTCAATCCGATCGAAGAGATGGCCGACATGATTTCGGCCTCCCGCTCCTATCAGGTCAATGTCGAAATGATGAACACGGCCAAGGAGATGATCGTGCAGACCCTGAAGCTGGGCGGGTAAAGCGCCATGGTGCGTGACGGGGAACAGGGCAAACCAGTTGGAGCAGGATGATGAGCAATGTCACGGGTGTGCAGTCGGCCACCGATCTGTATGCCGAAATCAGCAAAAGGCCCGATGTCAAAAAGGCCGGTGATGACAAGAACCAGTTTCTGGAGCTGATGGTCGCCCAGTTGAAGAACCAGAGCCCGCTCGACCCGCAGAACGGTGGTGAGTTTCTGGCGCAACTGGCGCAGTTCAGCACCGTCGAGGGCATCAACACGCTCAATGAGACGGTCGCAGGCTATGGCGGCAGCATGCGCTCGTCGCAGGCGCTGCAGGCCACGGCGCTGGTGGGGCGCACGGTGCAGGTGCCGAGCAAGGTGGGTGAGCTGGGCGGCGGCAAGCCGTTGAGTGGCGAGATCGAGTTGCCGAACAACACCGACAGCCTGCTGCTCAACATCAGCACCGAGTCGGGGGCCCTGGTCAGGCAGTTTGCGCTGGGTGCGCAGAAGGCCGGGAGTCTGCCGTTCAGTTTCGACGGCACGACCGAGCTGGGCGAGCAGTTGCCGGCGGGCCGTTACCAGGTCGTTGCCACCATCCAGGGTGTGACCGGCAAGGCCGAAGAGGTGCCGGTGCTGCTCAATGCCAACGTCAACAGCGTCACGCTGGGACGTGATGGCAGCCTGATGCTGAATGTGGCCGGCGTCGGAGCGGTCTCGGCCAACGAAGTCAGAAAAGTCCAATAGCTCAACAGATTGATAAGGGGTTAGCACATGTCATTCGACACAGCCGTCTCGGGTCTGCGGGCCGCCAACACCGAACTGGGCGTTGCCGGCAACAACATCGCCAATGCCAGCACCACCGGATTCAAGGCATCGCGCGCCGAATTCGGTGACGTCTATGCGTCGGCGCTGGTCGGCTCCGGCCGTACCGCAATCGGCAACGGTGTCAACCTGAACAAGGTGTCGCAGCAGTTCTCGCAGGGCAACATCAACTTCACCAACAACAGCCTCGATCTGGCGATCAACGGTGATGGCTTCTTCATTCTGTCCAAGGATGGGTCGCGCTCCTACACCCGGGCCGGCGTGACCAGTCTGGACAAGGATGGTTATCTGGTGAACAGCACCGGCGACCGTTTCCAGGGATTCCTGGCTTCAGGCAGCGGTGCGCTGGCGGCCAATATTTCCGATTTGCGCATCCAGACCCAGGAGCTGGCACCCAAGCTGACCGCGCAGGTCAAGGCCCGGCTCAACCTCGATGCACGGGAGACGCCGCCGGAGCAGCGCAGCTACAGCGCCGCCATGAGCGGCAGCAGCATCGGCAAGGTGCAGCTCGGGACGACTTCTGCCGTGACCAACGGCTATGGCACGGGATCCTTGCAGTTGAAGAACAACGACACCGGTCAGGCAGTGAGTCTTGCCAGCAGCAGCGGGCAGAGTGCAGCGGCCATCGCGGCCGGAATCAATGCGCTGAACCACTCCGGCGTCTCGGCTTCAGCGCAGACCAGCGTCACGCTGTCGGCGATCACCGGGGTGGCCACCGGGGAGTTCTCACTGAACGGGACCGCGCTGACCGGCAACACGGTCGCGGCCTGGGTCAGTCAGATCAATGCGATGAGTGGCTTCTCGGCGGTCGACAATGGTGGCGGTTCGATGACCATCACCCAGAACAGTGGTCAGGACATCGATTTCTCGATCACCGGCACCGGCTCCGTCGCGCTGCGTGGCCCGGGTGACAGCGCTGCATCGACCCTGAATGCAGGCAATGGCTTTGCCACGGTCGGTGGCACGGTCGCGCTGACCACCAGCGAGAACTACAGCTATGTGACCGGCAGCGGTGACGGGGCGGTCTTTCCTGGTACGCCCTCGACCGGTCCGGTGATTGCCAGCAACACCTTCGACCCCTCCCAGCAGGACAGCTACAGCCACGCCACCTCGGCCACCATCTATGACAGCCTGGGCAATGCCCACACCCTGAGTCAATATTTCGTCAAGGAGTCGGTCTACAAGAGCGGCCTCGACAACGCCTGGACGCTCTACGTCAAGATCGATGGTCGCGATGTCGGTGATCCGCTGCCCAACTCGTCGCTGCCGACCCAGGCGAGTTATCGGCTGGTGTTCAATGCCGATGGCAGCCTCGACAGCGCCAACTCCGATTCGATACTGATCTCCAACTGGAGCCCGAAGGATGCCAATGGCGCCGACAATGGCGCACTGCAGGGCTCACCCGGGACCACACTGCCGCTGCCGGTACCCTCGACCAGTTCGGCCTTCGTGGTGGAGATGGATTCCTCCACCCAGTATGGCGGTCCCTTCGCGGTCAATGCGCTGAGTCAGGATGGCTATGCATCGGGCCGGCTGAGCGGCATCGAGATCGCCACCGGCGGGCAGATCTTCTCGCGCTTCACCAACGGCCAGTCGAAAATTCTGGGGCAGGTGGCGCTGGCCAACTTCTCCAATCCGCAGGGGTTGAGCCCGACCGGCGGCACCCGCTGGGTCGAGACCTATGACTCCGGCGCGCCGGTCGTCAACACGCCGGGTTCGTCGAGTCTTGGCGTGTTGCAGTCGGGTGCACTGGAGGAGTCGAATGCCGATCTCTCCAACGAACTGGTCAGGCTGATCGTGGCCCAACGCAACTATCAGGCCAATGCCAAGACCATTCAGACCTATGACGCCGTCACCCAGTCGCTGCTCAATTTGCGATAGCGACGCGCTTGACTGAGTCGTGAAGGGGCCGTTGTCGTTGCGCAGTGGCCCCGATTTTGTCGCCATCCCCGCTTCCTGCACCGGCGGCAAGCCGTTGCCGCCCTCCTCTTCATGCCCTGCCGCTTTGGCGGAAAAATCTGCACGTCGGCGTGCCGCTGCGGCGCTGTCTGCAATCTTTTTTCATAACGGATTGTTTTTGATTGGCTTTTTATGAAGGGGCTCTGTCAATAAACCGACGGATTGAGTTGGCCCGCGATCTGCATTGACAGATCAACAGCGATTCAACCGGAGCAGACAATGGACCGCGGAGTGTATGTCGCCATGAGTGGTGCCGCGCAGACCATGCGGGCGCAGACCATCCATGCCAACAACCTGGCCAACATCAACACCACTGGCTTTCGCAGCGATCTGGCGCAGGCGCGCAGCATGCCGGTGTTTGGCGAGCACCATCCGAGCCGGGTCTACGCGATGACCGAACGGCCCGGATCGGACCTCTCGTCGGGCACGCTGACGCAGACCGGCAACCCGCTCGACATCGCCGTGGCGGGTGAGGGCTGGATCGCGGTGAGTGGCCCGGATGGGCG
>JADHED010002204.1_pt1 | contig 14096 bp, 11 predicted proteins | sample 8952041 | NCBI WGS metagenome assembly JADHED01 (sample SAMN16124423, study PRJNA663239) | bioreactor sludge metagenome | isolation source: sludge (control) | place: India:Bengaluru | collected 2018-09-08
TCCGCAAGCACTTCGAGTACCTGATCGAGGCCGAGCCGCCGCCGCTGCGCCTCGGCCCCGACGACATCTGAGGCCGTCCCGTGCGGGTGGGGCCATGCCCCACCCGCCTCAGTTCGGGTTCGGCCGCAGGACGGCGTCGACCGGGCCGGCGCAGAGGCCGAGCGGCAGCTTCAGCGGCCCCTGCCCCTCGCGGGCCCGGGCCTTGGTCGCCCGCGTGGTCCGCAGTTCGAGCGTGTAGCGGCCGGCGGGCAGGCTCACGTCCGCGTTCCCCTTCTGCACCAGTTCCCCGAGGAACGACGCGAAGGCGGGTCCCTTCCAGGGGTCGGACGGGACGGCCGGCGCCGCGCCGCCGCGCGCGAGCCGCTTCTTGCCGGCGGCCGGCGTGACGGGGCGGCGCGCGCCGGGCCGGAAGGCGTCCCCGGCGCCGAGCAGGAACAGGCGCCAGGGCTCCCCGCGCCGCCGCGCGTCGAGCACGAGCACGTTCGACGACCCGAGCACCTCGGCGCGCTCGCCGTCCCAGAGCAGCGCGGTGTCCTCGTCGACCATGTAGACGAGGTCGAACGGCTTCTCGGCGAGGACCGCGAACACGCGGCCGGGCCGGCCGCGAACGAGCGAGTGCTGGTCCACCAGGACGCCCGGCGGCATGAACCCCATGCCGTTGCGGACCCACACGCCCCCCTCGGCCTCGCTGCCGGTGATCCCGCGCCGCAGCGCGTCCGCCGGCTCGCCCGCGCCGATCATCGGGTCCGACATCATCGCGAGCCCCGCGCTCGACCCGGAGATCACGCCGCCCGCGGCGCGCACCGCGCGGATCGCATCGTCGGCCGGGGTCGGCACGCCCCCCGGCCGGAGGGCGTCCACGATCCGCGCCTGGTCGCCGCCGGTGAAGAAGAACCCGCCGCAGCCGCGCAGGTCCGCCGCGATCGCGGGATCGCGCGCGCGCTCGGGCGCGCTCCCCGGCAGGTCGATCGCGCGCGCGGTGCCCGGGCCGCCGTGGCGGTCGAACACGGCCACGCTCTCGCGCGCGGCGGCGGCCGCGTCCTCGCTCGCGAGCGGGATCACGCACAGCGGCTTGCCGGGGAGGCGGTGGTCCAGGATCGCGCGGTACACGGGGGCGTTGTCGTCGCTCAGCGCGCCCCCGACCAGCACGAGCGCGCCCACGGTCAGGAGGGTCGAGGCCATGGGCCATTCTGGGGGCAGCGGCCGGTCCGCGTCACGGGGCCGAGCGCCGTACATTCCGCCGGACCGACCGGAGGAACCGTGCGCCTGTCCCCTGCCCTCCCCGCCCGCGCCCTGCTCGGCCGCGGGCTGCTCGCCCTGCTCGTCCTGCTCGTCCTGCCCCTCGCCCCGCTCGCGGGCCCGGGCTCCGCGGACACGACGCCCGCGGCCGTCTACCGGCTCCGCGTCTTCGCGGATGCCGCCGCGCGCGATCGCCTCGAGCGGGACGGCTACGACGTCGCGGGCCACGCGCTGCGCGAGGGCTGGGTCGAGGTCATCGCGGACGCGGCCGCGCGCGCCCGGCTCGAAGAGTACGGCTACCGGGTCGAGGTCATCGAGGCGCGCGCGGCGCGCGGCCCGCTGCTCCAGGGGAGCGGCGGCCGGGCCTCCGGGACGGTCCCCGGCGCCAACGCGGCGCCCGGCGTCGACGCGCCGCTGCCCGACACGCGCTACGCCGACCCGGCCGAGGTCGAGGCGTTCCTCGACCAGACCGTCGCCGCGCACCCGTCGATCGCGCGCAAGTTCGCGATCGGCACCTCGCGCGAGGGGCGCACGATCTGGGCGCTGCTCGTCTCGGACAACGCGGCGCTGGACGAGGACGAGCCCTCGATCCTCTTCAACGCCGCGCACCACGCGCGCGAGGTGATGACGCCCGAGATCGCGATGGACATCGTCACGCGCCTGACGGAGGGCTACGGCGTCGACCCCGACATGACCCGCCGCGTGGACGCGTACCAGGTGCTGGTGGTGCCGGTCGTCAACCCGGACGGCGTGCACCGCGTCCACGCGACCGACGACTTCTGGCGCAAGAACGTCCGCGACAACGACGCGAACGGGACGATCGACGGCCAGGACGGCGTGGACCTCAACCGGAACTACGAATGGGGCTGGGGCAACCAGTGCCAGGGCTCGTCGAGCGCGCTGTCCTCGGAGACGTACCGCGGGCCGTCCGAGGGCTCCGAGCCCGAGACGCGCGCGATGCTCGCGCTCGGCCGCGCGTACACCCCGGTCTTCGACGTCGAGTACCACAGCTACGCCGAGGCCGTGTACTACGCGATGTCCTGCGACCCGCGCTTCGCCCCGACCCTGACCACGGTGCCCGGCGACGGCTCGATCGCGCGCGTGGTCGGCGAGGACTTCGCCGCGCGGATCGTGCAGGCGGACGGCGAACCCGGCTACGACCCGGCCCCGTACGGCAGCCGCGTGGACGGCACCGGCCGCGACCAGCAGTACCACGAGGCGGGGACGATCTCGTTCGTCGTGGAGGTCAACAACGGCGCCGAGGGGGGCTTCGCGCCGGACTACGTCACGTGGCGCGACCCGACCGTGCAGGGACATCGCGCCGCGTGGGAGTGGCTGATCGACCGCATCGACGGGCCCGCGATCGGCGGGCACGTGCGGGACGCCGCCAGCGGGCTCCCGGTCGCGGCGGACGTGACCCTCGACCAGCTGCGGCTGCCCGACGGCAAGCGGCTGACCTCGCGCGCGGACACCGGCCGCTTCCACCTCGTGGTCGTGCCGGGCGCGTACACGCTGCGGGTGCGCGCGCCGGGGTACGCCGAGGCGGCCGTGCCGGTGAACGTCGGCGACGTCGCGTCCCGCGTCGACGTCGAGCTGACGCCGAACGGCGCCGCGACGATCACCGAGGAGCCGTTCGAGGACGCGGCGCGGGTCGCGGCCTGGACGGCCGGCCTCGTGCCCGGCGACACCGCGACGACGGGGCGCTGGACGTGGGCCGAGCCGCACGGCACGCACAGCGGCACCGTCCAGGCGAACAACCTGCTGTTCGGCGCGCCGCGGCTCGACCGCACGCCCGGCGCCGGCACGAAGGCGATGGTCACGGGTCACGTGCTGTCGTCGACGATCACGGCCGAGGAGGTCGACAACGGGACGACGACCCTGCTCTCCCCCGTCTACGACCTCTCGGGCTACTACGGTGTCGAGCTGACGTACGCCTGCTGGTTCCGGAAGGAGGCGACGGACACGATCGACCGCCTCGACCTCGGCGTCTCCGCGGACGGCGTCGCGTGGTCGAACCTCGAGCAGCTGACCGCGCCGACCGCGACGCCGGACGCCAGCCCGGCCTGGGTCGAGCGGAGGGTGCTGCTCGACGGCGTGGTGCAGCCCGGCCCGGGCGTGCGCTTCCGCTTCCGCGCGACGGACGCGGGGGTGGACCACGTCGTGGAGGCGGCGGTGGACGACCTCTCGCTGCGCGGCTACCGGCTCGCGACGGACGGCGAGGTCCGTGGCGTGCGCGTGGCGGGGACGGCCGGCACCACGCTGACGTGGGACGCGGTGCCCGGCGGCGCGGGGGTGTCGTACGACGTCGCGCGCGGCGACCTGTCGCAGCTGTCCGGCGGCCCCCCGGGCGTGAGCCTCGGCGCGCTGGCCTGCATCGAGAACGACTCGGCCGACACGTCGTCGGCGTCGCACCCGGACCCGGGCGTGCCGGCCGCGGGCACGGGCGTCTTCTACGTGGTGCGGTTCCGGCTCGGCCTGTCGGTCGGCGGCTGGGGGCGCGGCAGCGCGGGCGGCGAGCGGACCGCCGCGTCGGGCTGCCCTTGAAACGCGAGGCGGCCCTCCCGCGCGCGGCGCGGGCGGGGCGCCCCGGCACGGCCCGCAAAAAGAACGAAACCCGCGCCGCGCCGATGGCGCCGGTTTTGTGGGCGGGGGGGGGGGGGGGGGGGGGGGGGGCGGGGGGGGGGGGGGGGGCCCCGCGGGGGGGGGGGGCCCGGGAGGGGGGGGGGGGCCCCCCGGGGCGGGGGGGGGTCGCCCCGCCCCTGCACGTCACGAAATCAGAAGGAAACCTGCGCGGCGACGATGCCGACGTTGTAGTCCTCGGCCAGTTCGCCCGCGATCGTGCGCCCCTCCTCGGTCACCTTGTTCCACTCGAACTTCAGGTTGATGTTCCGGCCCTTGATCAGGTACTGGAACCCCGCGGTGAGCGTCTTGATCGAGTTGTCGTCGGTGTCGGTGTTCGGGTCGACGTCCTCGTAGCGGATCCCGAAGCGGTACTTCTTGCCGAACGTGTAGAGCACCGAGCCGTACAGGCCCTCGCGGTTGACGTCCGGCCCGCTCGCCTGCTCGGTGGTGTTCTTCATGTACTCCGCGCGCAGCAGCAGCGGCAGCGTCTCGGTGCCGTCGAAGCGCAGGTGCGCGCCGTAGAACTGGTTGGCCAGCCGCGCCGACGACTCGCCCGCGCCGTACCCGCCGGATCCGCCGACGACCCAGCCGGCGGCCGGCTTGAGGTCCACCTTCACGGCGCTGAACAGCGTGTCGTTGGACGCGTCGGGGACGTTCGACCGGGTGCCGTTCGTGACCGACGCCCAGAGCGTGACCCGCCGGCCGTAGTCGCCCTTGTAGAAGAACCCCGCCTCGCGGCGGTCCGAGAACAGGCGGGTCATGCGCGCGCGCTCGGCGAAGTCGAGGTCCGAGGAGCTGCGGCCCGACTCGTCGGTGAGCACGATCTTGCGCTGGCCGAGCGTGAACTCGTGCCCCTTCAGGCCGACGTACGTGATCCCGATGTCCTGCAGGATCTTGTCGTCCTGGACCTGGATCCCCGAGCTGGTGAACTGCTGCCGCTTCGCGGCGTCGATCATCACGTCGAAAGCCCACGTCTTGGTGATCTTGCCCGAGAGCTTGATCTCGGCGCGGCGCGTCAGGAAGGTGTTGTTGCCGGGGTAGTTGCCGTAGAACGCGGTGCTGGTCGCGCCGCTCGGCGAGTCGTCCATCACGTACCAGAACTGCAGCAGCGTGCCGAACTTCAGCTCGCCGTCGCCGACCTTGAGCGTCGTCGGCACCACCGGGGCCGCCGGCTTCGGCGCGGGGCGCTCGTAGCCGGGCAGGTCGTGCTTGAAGAAGTACAGGTCGAGCGCGGTCTCGTTCTCGCCGACGACCGTCTCCCCGTTCGGTCCGGCACCGGTGAGCGTGATCGCCGTCCCCATGTCCCCGGACGCTTCCCACGACTTGAAGCGCTCGGCGGTGTTGAAGACGTAGATCCGGCCGTCCTTCTGGACTTCCTTGTAGTAGAGGGAGGCCACCTGGGCCTGTGCGGTCGTGACCGGCGCGGCGAGCCCCACGACGGCCAGCAGGAAAGCCACCCCTGCGGTCCAACGCATTCACGAACTCCCTTCGAGGCCCGGTGGAGGTCACGTCCCGAACGGCCGGGCTCTACCGTTCGCCGCGGAGTGTACGGACAGGCGTGTGTCGCACCGGTGACGCACCGGTGACAGCGTGTGACATCCGCGGCAGCGGTGGCCGCGGGGCCGGCCCGGACCGGGCCGCGCAGCCGCCCGGACCGGGCGACGGCCGGGACGGCCGTTACACGTGCGGCGGACCTGTGAACCGGGTCGGGGCCCCGGGAAAGAACGGGGTCCCCGGTCAGAGCTCCTGGCGGGCCAGTTCGCGGCAGGCGCGCGCGGCGCCGGCGCAGACCTCGGCGATGTCGCGGGCGCGGGGCCGCCACCCCCGGGCGCAGAGGTCGGACAGCTCCGCGCAGACCAGCGCGGTGCGGCCCGCGACGGGCGACGCGCCGAGCAGGAAATCGCACATCAGCTCGGCCATCTGGGCGGTCTGGATCGTCAGCCGGAGCAGCCGGCCGTCGGCGTCGTGGCAGGCCGCGAGCGCGTGCGTGAGGCACGCGCGGTGGGCCGCGCGGCAGGCCGTGATGCAGGTTTCGGCCGCCTCGGTCACGGGGCGAGCATGACGGGCGCCGGCCGCCCGCGCCCGCGGCGTCGCGACAGGCGCCCGCCGCGGGGCCGGCCGCGACGGGTTTCCGCCTCGCGGTCAGGGGACGTCGGAGGGATCCCAGGAGGTCCGCAGGCCCTCGTCGAGCCCGTCGAGACGGCGCATGTCCTCGGGGTCCAGTTCGAAGCCGAAGACGTCCGCGTTCTCGCGGATGCGTTCCGGCCGCGCGGACTTCGGGATCACGACGAGGTCGTGCTGGAGGGCCCAGCGGACGAGGACCTGCGCGGGCGTCCGCCCGTGCCGCGCCGCGACGGCCTGGACGACGGGGTGGTCGAAGCGCCGCCCCTTGGTCAGCGGGCTGTACGCCTCGAGCCGCGTCCCCATCCTCCGGCACTCCTCGAGCAGCGGACGCTGGTGCAGGAAGGGGCTGAACTCGACCTGGTCGACCGCCGGCGTGACCGCCGCGTACTCGCTCATCTCCTGCAGGTGGCGGACCGTGTAGTTGCTGACGCCGATCGCGCGGCAGAGCCGCTGCTCCAGCAGCGTCTCGAACGCGGCCCAGGTCTCGCCGCGCAGCGTCTCGACCGGCCAGTGCACGAGGTACAGGTCGACGAACTCGAGCTTCAGCTCGCGCAGGCTCTGCCGGCAGGCCTTCAGCGCGCGGTCGTAGCCGTGGTCCATGTTCGCGAGCTTGGTGGTGACGAACACCTGCTCGCGCGGCACGCCGCTGTCCCGCAGGGCCCGGCCGACGTCGGCCTCGTTGTGGTAGTACTTCGCCGTGTCGACGTGCCGGTAACCGGCCTCGAGCGCGGCCCGGACGGCCCGGTACGTCTCCTCTCCCGGGTGGGCGCGGTACACGCCCAGCCCGAGGCGCGGCATCGGCACGCCGTTGTTGAGGGTCACGGTCGAGTCGATCCTGAGCGGGTCCAAGCGTCCTCCGCATCCTGTCCGGCCACGATCGGTGCCACAATCATGGCGCCGCGCGGCCCCGGGCAGGGCCGACGCCCGTGATCAGGATTTGGCGAACTGGTCTCGTTTGCAAATCCCCGGGGCCAAGGGCCAGCGGAGGACCGAATGGACGCGAACCTCGCGACGGTACGGGAAGAGCTTTCGGGGGAGCACCGCGACATCGAGGCCCTGGCGGGCCAGCTCGCCTCCGCGGCCGCGCGCGAGGCCACGCCCCTGCTCGACCGCCTGCACGACCTGCTGCTGCGCCACTTCGCGCACGAGGAGTACCCCGGCGGCTTCTACGACGCGCTCGGCGCCTGCGCGCCGGCCGTCCGCGACGACCTGCGCGTGCTCGTGGACCAGCACTTCCTGATCGTGTCGAAGCTGCAGAGCCTGCGCGAGCGCGCGCGCCGGCCCGACGAGGCGGCGCACCCGTCGTTCGCCGCCGACATGGCCGGGCTCTCCGCGCTGCTCGCCAGGCACGAACGGCACGAGATGGAGATGGTCCACCGCCTCGCCACCCGCTGACGCCGCCGATCGCACGGAGGGCGGCCCGAGGGCCGCCCCTACAATTCCGTGGCGATGTCGTCGGCGTAGCGGCCGAGGACGCCCAGGTCCGCCGCGAGATCCAGCACCGTGTAGCGGTCCCGGATGTGCCGCGCCGTCCGCAGCACGTGCGCGCCCCGCGCGCGGTCCACGCCGATCTCACCGAGCGTGCACGGGACGCCGGCGCGCGCGAGGTCGCCGGCCAGCCCCGCGGCCCCGGCGAGCTGCGCCTCCAGCGCGGCGCGGATCCGCGCGCCGTCGCGCGCGAGCCGCGCGCGCCGCTCCTCGCGCCCCGGCCGCCGCGCACGCTTCGCCCGCGCCTCGCGCAGGACCGCCTCGAGCGCGCGGGAGTCGAGGTGCGCGTGCCCGGCGCGGATCGCGTCGTCGTCGTCGTCGGGCGGCGCGGGGCCGCCCGCCGCCAGCGCGTCACCCGCGAGCAGCCGCGCGTACAGCGCGAGCGAGGCGAGCGTGCCGACCGCCACCTGCTCGCCGTGCAGGAACGGCGCGCGGCCGAGCGCCGCCGCGCCGATGTCGAGGTCGTGCGAGAAGAGGTGCTCGCCCCCCGACGCGGGCGACGACGCGCCGGCGATCGCCATCGACAGGCCGGACAACACGAGGGCCTCCACCAGGGCCGCGAGGGCGCCGGGCTCCGCCGCGCCGATCCCGGCCGCCTGCGCGCGGGCGCGGGCGACGGCGTCGTCGGCGAGCGCGAGCGCGGTGGGACAGAGCGCCTCGTCGACGAGGTGGTGCGCGAGCACCCAGTCGGCGCCGGAGACGGGCTTGCTGCAGAGGTCGCCGAGGCCGGCGCGGGCGAGCCGGAGCGGGGCCCGCGCGAGCACGTCGAGGTCGAGGACGAGCAGGTCCGCCGCCGGCGCCGGCCGCGTGACCTTCAGGCCGTCGATCGTGAGCGCCGCGATGGCGGACGCGTAACCGTTCATCGACGCCGCCGTGCCCACGGTGAGCAGCGGCACGCCGGCCTCGCGCGCGAGCACCTTGCCGAGGTCGTTGATCGTCCCCGCGCCGACGGCGACGACCCGCGCGGGGCCGCAGGCGAGCGCGGGCGTCAGCGCCGCGATCGCGCGGTCGTCGGCGTGCGGCGCGCGCGGCGTCAGCGCCAGGGCGACCGTCCGGCCCGCGGCGCGCAGGAGCGCGGCGACGCGCTCCCCGGCCGCGTCGTACGTGTCGGGGTCGGCGACGAGCAGCAGCGGGCCGCGCGGCGTGTGCGCGGCGACGAGGTCGGGGACCGACGCGAGCGCGCCCGCGCCGAGCCGCACGTCCGCGAGCGCGACGCGGTGCGTCCGGCCGCACGGGCAGCCGTCGAGGGTCGCGCCGAGCAGCGACGAGAGCGCGCTCATCCCATCACGATACCCCGGGGGGACGCCTACATCCCGAGGATGGTCGCGAGGTAGACGCCCTTGATCGCGTGGAGCCGGTTCTCGGCCTCCTCGAAGATCACCGAGCGCGCGTGGTCGGCCACCTCGTCGGTGACCTCGTCGCCGCGGTGGGCGGGCAGGCAGTGCATGAACACCGCCGTCGGCTTCGCCATCCCGAACAGCCGCGCGTTGACCTGGAACGGCCGGAACTTGCGGTTCTTCTCCTCGGCTTCCTTCTCCTGCCCCATCGAGGCCCAGACGTCGGTGTAGACCGCGTCCGCGCCCGCGACGGCGGCCTCCGGGTCGTGCGTGTACTCGATCGTGGCGCCGTGCTTCGCGGCGAGCGCCCGCGCCGTGTCCACGATCTGCAGGTTCGGCTCGAAGCCGCGGGGCCCCGTCCAGACCACGTGCATCCCGGAGAGCGCGCCGCCGAGCATCAGCGAGTGGCAGACGTTGTTGCCGTCGCCGACGAAGACGACCTTCAGCCCCTCGAGCCGGCCGAAGCGCTCCTTCAGCGTGAGGTAGTCGGCCACCATCTGGCACGGGTGCAGCTCGTCGGTGAGCAGGTTCACGACCGGCTTCGACGAGTGGTGCGCCGTCTCCTCGACCAGCTTCTGGCTGAACGTGCGCATCGCGATCACGTCCACCCAGCGCTCGAGGTTCTTCGCCACGTCGTGCACCGACTCGCGCACGCCGATGCGGCCCATGTCGGGGGTCTGCGTCAGCGACGCGCCGCCGAGCTGGGTCATGCCGACCTCGCTCGTCACGCGCGTGCGCAGCGACGGCTTCTCGAAGTACAGGAACGCGGTGCGCCCGCGGAGCGCGTCGCGGTACTCCTGGGGGCTCTTCTTGACCTTGAGGCAGAGGTCGATCAGCGCCTGCAGCTCGTCGGCGCCGTGGTTCCATTCGGCAACGAAGTCCTTCATACGGGGTTCCTTATCAAGAGGGCGGCCCTCCTGCTGCGCAGGAGGCCGCGGCCCTACACATGTCATCCCATGACGTCCACGACATCCGGTCAGGGAATCAGCCAGGTGCCGCCGCGGCCGCGCAGGGCGGCGGCGAGCACGCGCATCGAGCAGATCAGCGCCGGGCGGCCCGTGGTCTCGACGACGTCGAGCGCCGCCTCGATCTTCGGGCCCATGCTTCCGGGCGGGAACTGCCCCTCGGCCATCAGCGCGCGCGCCTCGGCCGGGTTCATGCGGTCGATCGGCGCGGCGCGGTCGGTGCCGTAGTCCTTCTCGACGCGGTCCACGTTGGTCAGGATCACGAACACCTGCGCGCCCGCCTCGCGCACCAGCAGCGCCGAGGTGCGGTCCTTGTCGATCACCGCCTCGACGCCGACGAGCGCGCCGTCCTCGCCGCGCCGGACGACCGGGATGCCGCCGCCGCCGCCGGCGATCACCACGTGCCCCGAGTCGAGCAGCTCGCGGATGGCCTCGACCCCGTGCACGCGGATCGGGTTCGGCGAGGGCACGACCCGGCGCCAGCCCTGGTCCTGCAGGACCATCTTCCAGCCGGCGAAGTCCTGCATCTGCCGGGCGACGTGCGCCGGGTAGAACGGGCCGATCGGCTTCGTCGGTTTCTCGAAGGCGGGGTCGGCGCCGTCCACCTCGGCGAGCGTGAGCAGCACCGAGACCTTGTTCGGCAGGCCCAGCTCGGCGAAGCGGGTGCGGATCGCGGTCTCGAGGAAGTAGCCGATAAGCCCCTGCGACGCGGCGCCGCAGGCGTCGAGCGTGAAGGTGGGCACCTGGCTCCGGCCCGCCTCGACCTGGATCAGCAGGTGCCCGACCTGCGGCCCGTTGCCGTGGACGAGCAGGACGCGGTGGTCGCGGGAGAGGTCCGCGACCACCGCGGCGAAGCTCGCCGCCTCGCGCAGCTGGTCGGCCTGGCTGCCGTCCGAGCCGCGCGGGACGAGCGCGTTGCCGCCGAAGGCGATCAGCGCGAGCGGGCGGTTCCGTCCGTTCGTGTCGGCCACACGGTCACCGCTTCGCCTTCTCCAGGATCGGCTTCAGCACCGCGGCGAGGTCCGGCGTCCCCCGCTCCGCCAGGTCGTAGGTGACGCGCACGGCCGGCTTGGGGAACGTGACGATGCGGCGGAGGTCGATCGGCGTACCGATCACGAACGCGTCCACGTGGGGCGCGGCCGCGTCGATCGTGGCCTGCAGGTCCGCGACCTGCTGGTCGCCGTAGCCCATCGCGGGCAGGACGGCGCCGGTCCCCGAGTACTTCTCGTAGGTCGCCTTGATCGAGCGCACGGCCCACGGGCGCGGGTCCACGATCTCCTTCGCCCCGCAGCGCTGCGCCGCGACCACGCCGGCGCCGATCTTCATGCCGCCGTGGGTCAGCGTCGGGCCGTCCTCGATCACGACGACGCGCTTGCCCTCGATCGCGCCGCGGTCCTCGACCGTGACCGGCGAGTCCGCGACGATGACGGTCGCCTTCGGGTTCATGCGCGCGAGGTTGGCGCGCACCTGCGCGATCGCCTCCGGGGTGGCGCTGTCCGCCTTGTTGATGATGAACACGTCGGCGGAGCGGGTGTTGGCCTCGCCGGGGTGGTACAGCTCCTCGTGACCGGGCCGCAGCGGGTCGGCGACGACGACGTGCAGGTCGGACACGTAGAACGACTGGTCGTTGTTGCCGCCGTCCCAGAGCACGACGTCCGCTTCCTTCTCGGCGGCGCGCAGGATGTCCACGTAGTCGACGCCGGCGTAGACGATCGTGCCGGAGGCGATGTGCGGCTCGTACTCCTCGCGCTCCTCGATCGTGCACTTGTGGCGGTCCATGTCCTCGAGCGTGGCGAAGCGCTGGCAGCGCTGGGCCTCGAGGTCGCCGTACGGCATCGGGTGCCGGACCGCGACGACCTTCAGGCCCGCCTCGCGCAGGATCTGCGCGGCCTTGCGCGTCGTCTGGCTCTTGCCGCAGCCGGTGCGCACGGCGCAGATCGACAGCACGGGGCGCGACGAGCGCACGGCCGTGGCCTTGGGCCCCATCAGGCGCCAGTCGGCGCCGGCGGCCAGCACGCGGCTCGCGAGGTGGCCGACGTACTCGTGGGAGACGTCGGAGTAGGCGAAGACGACCTCGTCCACGTCGTGCTCGCGGATCAGCGCCTCGAGGCGGCTCTCGTCCTCGATCGGGATCCCGTTCGGGTAGCCCGGGCCGGCGAGGCCGGGCGGGTACACGCGGCCGTCGATGTCCGGGATCTGCGTCGCGGTGAACGCGACGACCTTGACGTGGTCGTCGCCGCGGAACGCGACGTTGAAGTTGTGGAAATCGCGCCCCGCGGCGCCAGCGATGATGACCTTCTTCACTTTGGGAGCGTGCACGGACGTTCCTCGCGGCCGGGCCGGTTCCCGGCGCTTCGGGCAGTGGGCAGAGTGCGACCCAGAGCTTACCCGAGAGGCAAAGTGCGTTGAACCGGGTCGTTTCGCGTGGGCCGGGACCCGGAGGACCGGACGGAGATTCAGGTCGCGGAACGGTTACCCGGCCGGGTTGCGCTCGAACTGCTGCTGTTCCAGCTGTTCGAGCGGGATGCCGAGCCGGTCGGCCGCGAGCTGGCGATCTCCGCGGGACTCCTCGAGGGCGAGCGCGATCCGGATCCGGGTGGCCATCCGGACGGCTGCCTGCAGCGTATCTTCCAGACTTCCGTGCAGCGGCGCAAGACGGCCCAGCGCCAGCTTGTCGGGATCGTCCACCCGGGAGCGCAGCTCGAGGTCCTGCGGGTCGAGCTCGTCGCGACCGGCGAGCACCACGGCCCGTTCCAGCTCGTTCTCCAGCTCCCGGACGTTGCCGGGCCAGCGGTACGAGACGAGCCGCTGCGTCGCCTCCGGCGAGAAGCGCAGGCCGGGACGGCCGAGGTCGCGCGCCAGCCGCTCCAGGATCGCGTTGGCGATGATGGGAATGTCCTCGGGGCGGTCGCGCAGCGCGGGCAGCAGGACCGGCACGACCGACAGCCGGTAGTACAGGTCCTCGCGGAAGCGCTTCCGGGCGGCCTCTCCCTTCAGGTCGCGGTTGGTCGCCGCGATGATCCGGACGTCCGCCTTGCGCGTCTTCGTGCCGCCGATCCGGTCGTAGGTCTTCTCCTGCAGCAGCCGCAGGATCTTGGACTGCAGCGGCAGCGGCATCTCGCCGATCTCGTCGAGGAACAGCGTGCCCCTCTCGGCCGCCTCGACCTTGCCGATCTGCAGCGAGGACGCGCCGGTGTACGCGCCCTTCTCGTGCCCGAACAGCTCGTTCTCGAGCAGCGTCTCGGGGATCGCCGCGCAGTTGATCGCGACGAACGGCCCCTTGCGCCGCGGGGACAGCCCGTGGAGCGCCTGCGCGATCAGCTCCTTGCCGGTGCCGGACTCGCCGAGGATCAGCACCGTCGCGTCGGCGGCGGCGACGCGCTCGACGAGCCGCGCGACCTCGCGCATCGACGGCGCCGCGCCGAGCATCCGCGGCAGCCCGGGCCGGTCCTCGAAGAGCTGGCCCTGGGCGCGCGCCGAGCGGCGCCGGAGCAGGTCGGCGAGCCGCGCGGCCGAATCGTCCTCCTCGTCGAGGAACAGCGCGTCCGCGGCGCCGCGCCGCAGCGCGAGCGCGACGGTGCGGGCCGGCAGGCCGTCGACCCGGACCAGCACCGGCAGGCCGGGGTCCGCGGTCCGGCAGGTCTCGATCACCTGGGCGACGCGCTCGGCGACGTCGTCGCCGGGCGCGGGCGCGTAGACGAGGACGCCCGTCCCGCCCGGGACGCGGATCGCGGCCGCGGCGGCGCCAGCGTCCGTGATCTCGATGTCGCCCGCGACCAGCCGCGCGAGGGCGTCGCGCGTCGCCGCGCCGGTGGACGGGTCGTCCGCCGCGACGAGCACGGGAAGGAACCGTGTTCGCGCCTGGGTCTTGCTCGTGGAAGGCATCTTTGGAGAGATAACACACGCTGGGGGTTCCCGCGCGGGCGAAAGCGCCGGGGCCCCGCAGGGCCCCCTGGAGGGCGAGTGGCGCGGAGGGCGTACGCCGCCGGGGCGTGCGCCGCTAGTCGTTCGACGCGGACGGGCCGGGCGACGACTTCAGCCGGTCGAGCTCGCCCTGGAGCTTCTGCTTCTCCTCCTCGGTCTTCTGCAGCCGCTGCGCCGTGTCGAGGTTCCGCTCGGCGGCGCGCTCGGCCTCGCTCTGCGGCGCGGGCCGCGTGAACGGGTTCCGGAGGTGCTTGGCCTTCTGGTCGAGGCGCTGCAGCTCGCGCTCGATCTCGGCCGCGCGCGCGGCGGGATCCGCGCCGGCGGACGCGCCGCCCGGGACCTCGGCCGCGTCGTCGTCGGCCCCGGCCCGCTGCGGCGCACGGGGCGCCGCGCCGCG
>JADHED010002206.1_pt1 | contig 14089 bp, 16 predicted proteins | sample 8952041 | NCBI WGS metagenome assembly JADHED01 (sample SAMN16124423, study PRJNA663239) | bioreactor sludge metagenome | isolation source: sludge (control) | place: India:Bengaluru | collected 2018-09-08
GTAGCTAATGCACACCACGTTTATGCAGCTTTAGAAGCAGATGTAGATATTCTTTGGATTGGCGCACGTTCTACAGTTAATCCTTTTACTGTTCAAGAAATTGCAGTAGCACTTAAAGGAACAGATAAGCCTGTTTTGGTTAAAAATCCGGTAAATCCAGATTTAGCACTTTGGGTAGGAGCTTTAGAAAGACTTTTGGGACAAGATGTTAAAAACCTTGGAGCAATTCACAGAGGTTTTTCTTCTTATCAAAAAACAAAATATAGAAACGTTCCGAACTGGCAAATTGCTTTAGATTTTAAAAATCAATATCCAAATATCCCAATGTTTGTAGATCCTTCTCACATCTGTGGTAGAAGAGATTTATTGAAAGATATTACCCAAGAAGCTTTCAACGTAGGTTATGAAGGAGCTATGATAGAGTCTCATCCAAATCCTGATGCAGCTTGGAGTGATTCGGCACAACAAATTACGCCAGAAGTTTTGGCAGATATGTTGGGAAGTATCCAAATTAGAAATTCTGATATTTCTGGTTTTGATGAAGAAATGGGCAAACACAGAGCTTTAATTTCTGATATTGATTTTCAATTAATCAACTTGCTTTCTAGCAGAATGAAAATTTCTGAGAAAATTGGTACATTGAAAAAACAAAACAATATTGCTATTTTCCAACCAGACAGGTGGAAAGTAATTACTGAATATGCAAACCAAAAAGCTACTGAAACAGGTATGTCTCAAGAGTTTATAGAAAAAGTATTCAAAGCAATACACGAAGAATCTATTGAGGTTCAAAATAATATTATGATTGATTAATTTTTGTCAAAATATATCATGAGAACGCACCTTTTTGGTGCGTTCTTTTTTTAAGAAGATTTTCGTAAATTGCACAAAAGAATAAAGTTTTGAAAGGACTCATCACAAAATCTACAGGAAGTTGGTATCAAGTTTTAGATTTGGAAACTCAAAAAGTTTTCGAAGCCAGAATTCGTGGGAAATTTAAATTGATAAAAACCAGACTTACCAATCCTTTGGCGGTAGGAGATTTTGTAGAATTTCAACTCGAAAAAGATGACATTGCGTGGATTACCAAAATAGAACCTCGTAAGAATTACCTCATCAGAAAATCAGTAAATTTATCTAAAGAAGCTCACATTATAGCGAGTAATCTAGATTTGGCGTGTATTATTTTTACTTTGCAATCTCCCGAAACTTCGCTTGGTTTTTTAGACCGATTTTTGGCGTGCTGCGAAGCATATAATATTCCTGTTTTGATACTTTTTAACAAAATTGATTTGCTCAATTTTGAAGAAGTAGAATTAGTAGAAGAATTGCAAACGATGTACGAGAATTTAGGTTATCAAACGTTACAAACTTCTTCTGAGAATAATTTGAACTTAGATAAACTTCAAGAAATTTTAAAAGATAGAACGTGTGTTTTCTTTGGACATTCTGGTGCCGGAAAATCTACTTTGGCAAATGCGCTACAACCAGATTTGAACCTTAAAACCAATGAAATTTCGGATGTTCATAACAAAGGGAAACATACCACTACTTTTGCCCAAATGCATTTTTGGAGTTTTGGTGGCGCTGTAATAGATACCCCTGGAGTTCGAGAATTTGCAATGATAGATGTAGAAAAAGAAGAAATACAACATTATTTTCCCGAGATTTTTGAAAAAGGAAGAGAATGTAAATTTCATAATTGCAAACACATCAACGAACCCAAATGTGCCGTTTTAGAAGCTTTAGAAACGGGCGAAATTTTGGAAAGCAGATATATAACGTATCTTAAATTAATGGAAGAAGCGGAAGAACAGAATCAATTGTAGGTTATTTTGTTAGATTTCAATTGAAATTCAGTATATTTACATTGAAGTTATATTTTTTGTATCTTTGCATCACCAAACATAGTATTGATTAATGACCAATCCATTATTTTACGCTAAAATAATTCTTTTCGGGGAGTATGGCATGATTGAAAACTCCCAAGGTCTTGTTGTACCTTTTAGTTTTTATAAAGGAACCCTTAAATTTTCTGATTCTAATTCTGATTTTGAGAAAAATTCTAATCAACATCTTAAAAAATACGCAGATTTTTTGAGTGATTTAAAACTTCCGCAGAATTTTAAATTAGACATTGATCAATTTAAAAAAGATATTGCAAACGGAATGTTTTTCGATTCTAATATTCCTCAAGGATATGGTGTAGGAAGTTCTGGCGCTTTGGTGGCTGCAATTTTCGAGAGATATTCTTTTTCTAAACACAATCCTGAAAATATTTCAAAAGAAGATTTAAAAAATATAAAATCTGTTTTTGGTGAGATGGAAAGTTATTTTCATGGCAAAAGTTCTGGCATGGATCCGCTTATTTGCTACATGAATTTACCAATTCTTATCGAAAATAAAGACAATCTGGATAAAGTTTCTATTCCAAAAGAAGAAGTAGGAAAAGGTGCAATTTTTTTAATTGACTCAGGAAGCGTTGGCGAAACTGGACCAATGATACAAATTTTCTTTGAGAAATTAAAAAACGAAGGTTTTAGAAAAACTTTAAAAGAAGAATTCATTAAGTATAACAATGCGTGCATTGATACTTTCCTTAATAAAGAAATGACTCCATTTTTCAAACACCTGAAAAATCTATCAAAATGGGCTTATGTGCATTTCAAACCAATGATTCCGGAGAATATTTATAACGCTTGGAAAAAAGGTCTCGATAGCAATGCATATTATCTAAAACTTTGTGGTAGTGGTGGTGGAGGTTACATTTTGGGCTTTACAAAAGATTACGAAAAAGCTGATAAAATGCTTGAAGGTTTCAATAAAGAAGTGATTTATAGATTTTAAAATTTGCGAAATCGTTTATTTATAAATTTGTGAGACTTTTTTCAAAAAAGCATTTTGAAACTCAGTTTTTTTACAATTTTATAATTACTTAAAATAGAATCTTAACGATTTCTCAGCTTTACATTTTAACAGTTTTTCCCTTTTTAACGTTTTCACGATTTTATAAAAAAATGAAGAACAATCCTATACTTTATCGACTGTCTCAATTGATGAGTTTGCTTTTGGGAGCTAGGATTTTCGTGCTTTTGCTTTTTACTTTTGCGTTGTATGTTTCTACATTTTTTCTGTTTAACCAAGAAGAAAGCCTTAGAAAATTTGTTTTCGATTATAAAGTTCATGGTATTATTTTTTGTTCTATTCTAAGTATTGCAGCTGGCGGAATTATCAATAGATTTTATGATAATGAGAAAGATATGCTTGCAAGACCGTTTAGAACCAGATTACAGAGTTTTTTAAAGGAACGATATTTTTTATATTCTTACATTACGCTTAATTTGATTAGCATAATTATTTCGGCATTGCTTTCGCCTAGAATTTTGGTTTTTTTCTTAATTTATCAGTTTTTTATTTGGTTTTATAGTCATAAACTGAGCAAAATTCTCATTATTAATAATTTAACGTACGTAAGTTTGTCGCTTTATCCTTTTTTTGGGATGTTGGTGTATTATCAGCACTTTTCGTATAAAATATTTTTAATGGCAATTTTTCTTTTTTTATTGATGCTTAGCATAGATTTAATTAAAGATGTTTTAACGCGAAATGTAGATAAAGTATTCGGATATAATACTATAGCAAATGTTTTTAGCAAGAAATTTTCTTATAATAATATTGCTGTTGTTATTTTTTTCAACATCTTAATTTCAATAATAATTGTTATTACTTATCATCAATTCAATATATTTTCTTGGTATTTTATATTGAGTATTTTCTTTTTTCTTTTTTTACTTTTCCCGGTTTTAACTTATCAAAAAAATAAAATGTTTTGGGTAATTAATTTACTTAGAATTTGGGTTTTTGTTGGGGTTCTTTTTATGCTTTTTAATGGAATTTATTCTTGAAAATCTCTTTTAGATCTTCCAAAACATCAAATAAATAACATCCGAGAAAATTCCCTATCTTTGCAGAAATTTAAATTTATATGAGCAGAGAAAGAAATTCAGGTAAAAGCAATAATAGAAATTCTGATAGGAGGCCTTCGTCGCCTAAAAGCTCAAAACCTTCTTTCGACAAACCAAAAAGAGCCAGAGGTACAGACACCCCAAAAAGAGGTGGCGAAAGAACTTTTGATTCTAGAGAAAAATACGAAAAAGGTGACCTTAAATTTGGAAAAAAACCTTTCAAAAAATTTGATAAAGATGACGATAGAGCAAAATCTTTCGTCCAAAAAAGACGTTTAGATAAATTATCAAAATCTGATAACAAAGAAACCATTCGTCTTAATAAATATATTGCCAATTCTGGAATTTGTAGCAGAAGAGAAGCAGATGATTTAATTACACAAGGTTTAGTAGAAGTAAACGGAAAAGTGGTTACAGAAATGGGCTACCAAGTTCAGAAAACTGATAGAGTGGTTTTTGACGGACAAGGCATCACCCCAGAAAAACCTGTTTATGTACTTCTTAACAAACCAAAAGGATACATCTCTACCACCAAAGACGAAAAAGCCAGAAAAACAGTAATGGAATTGGTAGCTAATGCTTCACCATACAGAGTTTTTCCTGTAGGTAGATTAGACAGAAGTACTACAGGCGTTATTCTTTTGACTAATGATGGACATTTGACCAAAAAATTGACGCACCCGTCTTTTAATATGAAAAAAATCTATCACGTAACACTAGACAGAAAACTAGATAGAGCAGACCTTAATACAATTTTAGAAGGAGTTCGCTTAGAAGAAGGGGTAGCAGAGGTAGATAGCATCTCTTATATTGATGGAAAACCCAAAAATGAAGTGGGAATAGAAATTCACATTGGTTGGAATAGAGTAGTGCGTAGAATTTTCCAAAAATTAGGTTACGAAGTAGAAGCACTAGATAGAGTAATGTTTGCAGGTCTCACCAAGAAAAATATCAAACGAGGACACTGGAGAATTCTTACAGAACTAGAAGTAAATAACTTAAAAATGTTATAAAATAACAAGAGCGCAACTTAAGCGCTCTTTTTTATTTTTTAATTCTGTTTTTTGAATTAATTTTGAAAAAAATTAAAATATGAGTTTTTTTGGTTCTTCCTCAAAAAGTATTTCGGAAATTTGGCACAAAATAGAATCTGAAAACGATTTAAATACCGCTATAGAAAATTCAAATACTAAGAATGTTGTTATTTTTAAACATTCTACAAGATGTATCATTAGCAAAACTGTTTTGAAGAATTTTGAAAATGAAGCAGAAAATTCTAACACTGAAAATATAGACTTTTATTATCTGGATTTGCTTAATTATAGAAATATTTCTAATGAAATAGCTGAGCAATTTAACATTACGCACCAGAGCCCACAAGTGATTTTGATTAAAAATGAAGAAGCCGTTTATAATGCGTCACATGACGGGATTTCACTGGAAACAATAAAACAACATCTTATATAAATAATGGAAAACTTTCAATTACAAATTTCTGCATTGTTAGACATTCCTATGTCAACCGTAGAATATTGCAGCGAAAAAATTAAAGTTAAAAAAGTGCCAAAAGGAGGCGTTTTGCTTAGGGAAGGCGAAGTTTGTAAAGATACATTTTTTGTAAACAGTGGTTTATTAAGAATGTACAGCATTGATAAAAATGGAAAAGAACATATTTTGCATTTTGCACCAGAAAATTGGATTTTGGTAGATAGATCTAGTTTGTATCTCAATCATCCCTCAGATTATTATATTGACGCGATAGAAGAAACAGAAGTTTTAATTCTTTCTCCAGAATATTTTGATTTTATTGGAGAAAAACAACCGTCTGTATTTTCCAGACAAAATGTTCTGTTGCACAATCATATCAGCAGTTTGCAAAAAAGAATTAATCAATTATTAGGTGCAACAGCCGAAGAAAGATATTTAGATTTTCTCAAAACATATCCTAGTATTTTCGAAAGAGTACCGCAATGGATGGTAGCTTCTTATCTTGGCATTACGCCAGAAAGTTTGAGCCGAGTAAGAAAAGAATTGGTGAAGAAAAAATAATTTTAATGAAAAGATTAGTAATATTTTGTTTTATAGCAATATCTTTTTTTGCAAAATCTCAATCGTTCGATGTAGTTCCTTTGGGAATTTATGGTGGCGAAAAAGAAGATAATTTGTCTTCTTATTTGGTTTCGGTTGCTGGGAAGAACAATTTCCTTTGTTTAGATGCAGGAACTATTAATTCGGGCATTCAAAAAGCAATAGAAAATAAAACTTTTGCAACAGACGAAGCTACAGTTCTAAAAGATTATATTAAAGCGTATTTTGTTTCTCACGGACATTTAGATCACGTTTCTGGTTTGGTTATCAATTCGCCGGCAGACAGTAAAAAGAATATTTACGCCATTCCGTTTGTTAAAAATATTTTACTTCAAAAGTATTTTAGTAATGATGTTTGGGCAAATTTTAGCGATGAAGGAGCTAATGCAATTGGAAAATATCACATCAATGCAATAGAACCACAAAAGAATTTTAATATCCCTGAAACTGATTTTGAAGCGCAATTGTTTGAGCTAAGTCATACCAAAACGCATTTGAGTTCTGCTATTTTAATTCAACATCAATCAGATTATTTACTGTATTTGGGAGATACTGGTGCAGATAGAGTAGAGCAAAGCAATAAACTAGAAAATCTTTGGAAAAATATAGCTCCTTTGATTAAAAATAAATCTCTGAAAGCTATTTTTATAGAAGTTTCTTTTCCGAATGCTCAGAAAGAAAATCTGTTATTCGGACATTTAACACCAAAATTGTTAAACGAAGAACTATCAAAATTAGCAAATTTTGTAGGAAAAGAGAATTTGAAAGGTTTAAATATTGTAATTACACATAGAAAACCAACGGGAAAAAATCCTGAAATTATTGCTGAAGAATTGAGGAATGATAATCCTTTTCAGGTCAATTTTGTCTTTCCTGAACAAGGCAAAAAGTTGAGTTTTTAAATTCAAAATATGATTTTTTTAATAATTTGAAAATAATTATTGCATGGTGTTATTTTTTGCTATAACTTTGATTAGTAGCAAACTATAAAAGACACAGTGATGGAATTTAAAGAAATAATTAAAGGATTTGAGTTGTTCGACTCTGGTGATAAGATTGGTCACATAGAATTTTCTGAAAGAGAAGGTGTTTTGAAAATTACACACACAGAAGTTCATGATAAATACCACGGTAAAGACCTTGTGAAAAAATTAGTAATGGCTGTTGTGGATTACGCCAAAAAACATAATTTTAAGATAAGAGCATTGTGTTCTACAGCACATCAGGTTCTCAGAAATGATGAATTTTCTGATGTCTTAGCTTAAATAATTAATAAATTAAAGGAATTTCGTATGAGATTCCTTTTTTGTTTAAAAACTCATTTCTGGTACGTTTTCATTGATGATTAATTTTCCTGCTGTTGCTTTTTTTATGTCTTCTACAGAAATTCTTGGAGCTCTTTCAATGCAATGAAATGCACCATTTTTTACTTCGTAAACTCCTAATTCGGTTACAATTTTTTTTATACATTTTACACCAGTTAGTGGTAATGTACAATTGGGCAAAAGTTTGCTTTCTCCTAGTTTATTAACTTGTTGCATGGCTACGATAATATTTTTTGCCGAAGCCACCAAATCCATTGCTCCACCCATTCCTTTTACCATTTTTCCTGGGATTTTCCAATTGGCAATATCACCATTTTCTGAGACTTCCATAGCGCCGAGAATCGTTAAATCTACTTTTTGAGCTCTAATCATCCCAAAACTTGTAGCTCCATCAAAAATAGAAGCTCCTTTTAGCAATGTAACGGTTTGTTTTCCAGCATTAATGAGGTCTGCATCATCTTCGCCTTCATAAGGAAAAGGTCCCATTCCTAGAATTCCGTTTTCTGATTGCAGCACCACATTAAAACCTTCTGGAATATAGTTGGCCACCAAAGTAGGAATCCCAATTCCTAGATTTACGTAGGTGTTATTTTTTATTTCTTTTGCAATGCGCATCGCAATTTGTTCTTTTGATAAAGCCATAGTGATTAATTTTTGGGTCTTACAGTTCTCTGCTCAATTCGTTTTTCGTAATTTTCGCCTTGGAAAATTCTGTGAACGTAAATTCCAGGGGTGTGAATTTGGTCTGGATCTAGTTCGCCAGCTTCTACCAATTCTTCTACTTCTGCAATCGTGATTTTACCAGCCATTGCCATCATTGGATTAAAATTTCTGGCGGTAGATTTGTAGATAAGGTTTCCTGCGGTGTCGCCTTTCCAAGCTTTTACGATGGCAAAATCCGAATCAAAAGCATATTCTAAAAGATAATCTTTACCATTGAAATTTCTAATTTCTTTACCTTCTGCTACTTCGGTTCCTACACCAGCTGGTGTAAAAATGGCGGGCATACCATAACCAGCAGCCATACATCGTGTTGCCAAAGTACCTTGCGGAATAAGTTCTACTTCTAATTCTCCAGAGAGCAATTGGCGCTCGAATTCTGCGTTTTCGCCAACGTAAGAAGAAATCATTTTTTTTATTTGTTTTTGATGGAGAAGTAATCCCAGTCCGAAGTTATCAACGCCAGCATTATTGGAAATGCAAGTAAGATTTTTAACATTCATTTTTACCAATTCAGCAATGCAATTTTCGGGAATACCACATAAACCAAAACCGCCAAACATAATGGTTGCGCCGTCTCTAATGTCTGCACAAGCTTCTGAAACGTTTTTTACTGTTTTGTTAATCATGAGATTTCATTTTGCCTAAAATACAAATTTTTTTGATTTGGAAAAAAGCGAAACCCTTTTTGCGTTTTAAACACAGAAAGGGTTTGTTGTTTTTATAACGAAAATTTTTAAAAATACAGAAACGTTGCGTGAGCGATAGTAGTGGAAATCCTTTTTCTTTTTTCTCGGGATTGAAGTTGGAAAAAGAAAAAGATTGTAACGGAAAGCGCGACTTTTCTTTTTGCGTTGGTTTAGCTCGGCAAAAGAAAAGGCACGCCCAAATTATTTTTTAAAAATACTTCAAATTCATCTCTGGTTTTATTTTGAGAAGCGTTTCGTAGATGAGTTTTATTACATTGGCTACATCTTCCTTAGCTACCATTTCTACGGTAGTGTGCATATATCTTAAAGGCAAAGAAATAAGTGCAGAAGGTACACCGCCATTAGAAAACGCAAAAGAATCGGTGTCTGTTCCTGTTGCTCTGCTCAGTGCATTTCTTTGGAAAGGAATTTTCTTTTTGTTGGCAGTTTCCGTAATTAAATCTCTTATGATATGATGAACAGAAGGTGCGTACGCAATTACAGGTCCATCTCCGCATTTCATGTTGCCTTCTTTCTTTTTCTCAATCATTGGAGTAGTGGTGTCGTGCGTAACGTCTGTTACGATGGCAATATTTGGTTTTATGGTTTGCGCAATCATGGTTGCTCCATACAAGCCAACTTCTTCTTGCACAGAATTGGTAATATATAACCCGAAAGGCAATTTTTTCTTATTTTCTTTCAAAAGTCTGGCAACTTCGGCAATCATAAAACCTCCCATTCTGTTGTCTAACGCTCTACAAACGAAGTAGCGGTCGTTCATTTCGAAAAATTCATCAGGGTAAGTAATCATACAACCAACATAGATCCCCAGATTTTCTACTTCTTCTTTGGTGGTACAACCACAATCTATAAAAATATTTTCAATTTTTGGAGTAGGTTCGTTTTGATTAACTCTAGTGTGAATTGCTGGCCAACCGAAAACGCCTTTTACAATGCCTTTTTCACCGTGAATGTGTACAATTTTAGAAGGTGCTATCAATTGGTCTGAACCACCGTTTCTAATAACGTAAATTAAACCATCGTCTGTAATATAATTTACATACCAAGAAATTTCGTCGGCATGAGCTTCAATTACTACTTTAAATTCGGCTTCAGGATTGATGATTCCGTAAGCTGTACCGTAATGGTCAACTTTAATTTCATCTACAAAAGGCTTAATGTATTCTGTCCAAACTTTTTGCCCGTTCTGCTCAAAACCAGTTGGTGAAGCAGTATTGAGGTATTTTTCTAAAAATTTTAAGGATTTACTTTCAAATTTCATATAAAGGAACGATTTTTGTGGTAAAATTAATCAATTTAATTTTCTTTTGAATAATGAAATTTAGAATCCCATTAATTATTGCGCTTTTATTGTTTGGTTTTAGCCTTAATGCACAACAAGATACTATAAAAGTAGAATTGAAGGCATTGAAAGATGTTCCGAAAGAAAAACTCAAAAAAGATGAATTTGGTTATGTTTATTATTACGACGATGCGCAGAAAGCCAGGGTTTACGAAATAAACGGCGAAAAAGTGGTGGTAATGGATGAACTTATTTTGCTTAATAAGCCTCATTTTAATAATCAGCTAGATAGAAATTTCTATTATTTTCTCAATAAAAAACTCAATAGAGTTTATCCTTATTTTATTACAGCATTAGAACAATATCGTGATATAGAAGACGAATTAGAGAAAATTGATTCTGAAAAAAGGAAAGTGTACATTAGGAAACGCCAAGAAGAACTTGCCAATCAATACGAGAAACAATTGAGAGACCTTACCACAACCGAAGGAAGAATTTTTGCCAAATTAATGAACCGCGCTACCGGAAAAACGGTGTATGAAATTATAAAAGAATTGCGTGGAGGCTGGAGTGCTTTTTGGTGGAATGTAAAAGGAAACCTTGCTGATGTAGATATAAAACAAGTGTACGACCCTTATTCGGTGAGAGAAGATACTTTTATAGAATCTCTACTTTTGTCTAATTGGAATTTGGGCTATCTGCAACCTTACGAAGGATACAAAGATTTTAAAGTAAATAAATAGAATGAAATTATTATTCAGAATTTTGATTTTCGCTTTTGTGCTACAATCAGCAGAAGCTTATTCATGGGGAACAACAGGGCACAGAACGATTGCCGAAATTGCAGAGCAGCATCTTAGCAATAAATCTAAAAAGAAACTAAAGAAAATTCTTGGAAACCAAAAACTAGCGTATTTTGCCAATTGGCCAGATTTTGTAAAATCTGATTCTCTTAAAAGATATAAAGAAACCGAAATTTGGCATTATGTAAATGTAAATCCAAAGCTCAATTTTCAAAATTTTGAGAATGAATTAAAAGAAAATAAAACGCCCAATCTTTATTCTGCAATTCAAAAACAAGAAGCGATAATTAAAGACAAAAACGCGACAAAAGCTGATAAAGAAATTGCTGTAATTTTTCTAATTCATTTGATGGGAGATTTGCACCAGCCGTTTCACGTTGGTAAAGCCGAAGACCAAGGCGGAAATCTTATTCCGTTAACTTTTTTCAGAGAACAAACCAATCTGCACAGTTTATGGGATAGCAAATTGGTAGATTTTCAAAAATATTCTTATACCGAATATGCTGATGTTTTAGACAAAAAATCTAAAGATGAAGTAGCAAAAATTCAGTCTGGAAATCTTGAAGATTGGCTTTTCGAAAGCTATAATACAGCTGCAAAAATTTATTCTCAGACTCCAATTAACGGAAATTATAGCTACGATTATAACTATAAATTCTCTGGAATTATGGAAGACCAACTCTTAAAAGGAGGTCTTAGATTAGCAAAAGTATTGAACGAAATTTTAAAGTAATTTTTCTTTCAATTTTTCAAATACAATTTTATCAATTGGTAAAGGCAATGGATTTTCTTCTTGCAGGGAAATCCATTTTACGTTTTCTATGCTTTCGTCTAGAATTCTTAACTCGTCAAAATTTAAGATATTTACAGTATAATAAATGGTGAGTAATTGTTCATTTTCTCTAAACATAGAAGCCAAGAATTCTTCTTGAGTGTAAAAATGTTCTAAAACTTCTATTTTAAGGTTTAATTCTTCGGCAAATTCTCTGTGAAGACATTCTAGCGTTCCTTCCCCGAATTCTAATCCTCCACCAGGCAATTTTACCAGTTTTTTGCCGGCGTAACCCTCGTCTAATGCCATTAATTCTTGGTTTTCGTTTACATATATCGCGTAAACTCTTATGTTAATTTTGTCTATCATTTTGTTTTAGTATTTAGTAATTGGTATTATAATAAATAAGATTTAATCTTCAAGTTTCTGACTCCCAGCTTCCAGCAAAACCGCATTTATCATTTCGCGTTTTCCTTTCGGGCCTTCTATTTTTTTTACATCGAAGTTTAATTCTTTTAAAATTCTTCTCACACTTCCTTTGGAAGAATAGGTGGTGAGCAAACCGCCAACTCGCATTTTATTTTTTACCATTTCGAAAAGTGGCATTTCCCAAAGGTCTGGTTGAACTCTTGCACCAAAACAATCATAATACACCAAGTCTATTGGTGGTAATTCTAGATTTTCTAGATTAAAGAAGTCACATTCAAATTTTGTGAGAGAAAAATTGGGTAGAATTTTGTGAGTTTCATTCCAACTTACAGAATGAATTTTTTGATAAATTTCTTCAGAATTTTCAAAATTAAAATGCTTTACATAAGATAACTCATCTATTTCATCACTTGTTACAGGATATTTTTCGATGGTGAAGTAATTTATTTTATGATTTTTATCATTGTTCAAATGATGATTAATCGTAACTAAAGTATTTAATCCTGTACCAAAACCGAGTTCAAGAATGTTGATTTCGTAATTATTTATGTTATTTATTCCGTTTTTTATAAATACGTGTTCTGCTTCTTGCAAAGCACCATGATGAGAATGATATCCTTCATTTAATTCATTAATAAACAATGTTTTACTGCCGTCTTCTGTGGTTTTTATCTCTCTTTTCAAAGTATTTTTGTTTCAAAATTAAACTAATTTACTGAGATTTAAAAAATTATATTAAATTTGTAGAACATCAAAATAAATTTAAAAAATGATAATTCAAAAAACTTCAAACTCGAAAATATCAAGCTTTGATCCTGATAATTTTTCGTTTGGAACTACATTTGGGGATCACATGTTAATATGTGAATATGAGAACGGTAACTGGGGCGAACCGAAAATTATGCCTTACGGGCCATTACCAATTACGCCAGCTAATATGGCTTTTAATTATGGGCAAGCGTGTTTTGAAGGGATGAAAGCGTATAAAGATGAAACTGATGAAGTTTTTCTTTTTAGACCAGAAAAGAATTTTGCTAGAATTAATAAATCTGCTAAAAGATTGGCAATTCCAGAAATTCCTGAACATGTTTTTTTAGATGGATTAAAGGCGCTAATTGATATTGATAGAAATTGGATTCCAAAAGGTGAAGGAAAATCTCTATATATTCGTCCGTTGGTTTTTGCTACTGAAGAAACGCTTAAAGCTAGAATTTCTGAAAAATATATGTTTGCTATTGTTACATCGCCAGCTCAGATGTATTATGCTGAACCTGTTGCTGTAAAAGTTTCAGACCATTATTCTCGTTCTGCAGAAGGTGGAGTGGGTTCTGCTAAAGCTGCTGGAAACTATGCAGGTAGTTTTTATCCAACTCAATTAGCAAATGACGAAGGTTATGACCAATTAATTTGGACTGATGATGCTACGCATACTAAATTTGAAGAAAGTGGTACAATGAATGTTTTTGTTAGAATTAATGATACTATTTTAACGCCAAAAACTTCTGAAAAAATTCTTGATGGTGTCACCAGAGATTCTTTCTTGAAATTAGCAGAAAGCAAAGGATATGAGGTAAAAGTTGGTGATGTTTTGGTAAATGATGTGAAAGAAGCTGCTAAAAATGGTACACTTAAAGAAGCTTGGGGCGTTGGTACAGCTGTAGTAACTACTGTTTTCAAACAAATTGCTTTCGGAGAAGAGAAATTTGACTTGCCAATTCTTAGCGAAGAAGAAAGTTATGCACTTACTCTTAAAAAAGCTTTGGTAGATATTCAAACCAATAAAGTGGAAGATCCGTTTGGCTGGAGAGTAAAAGTAGAAAAACAAGTTTTTGAAACTGTTTAAGAAAAATCTAAATATTATAGTTAAAGCCGAGAAAACTTTTCTCGGTTTTTTTTGTTTTATTTTGTAAGTTATTATTACTTTCGCATTTTGTATGAAAAAGGCAATTGTTTTTTTAGTTTTTGTGGTAATTTCTTGTGCTAAAAATACACAAG
>JADHED010002207.1_pt1 | contig 14083 bp, 9 predicted proteins | sample 8952041 | NCBI WGS metagenome assembly JADHED01 (sample SAMN16124423, study PRJNA663239) | bioreactor sludge metagenome | isolation source: sludge (control) | place: India:Bengaluru | collected 2018-09-08
CGAGCGCGCGCGGCAGCCGCCGCACCTCGCGCACGCGCACGATGGCGAGCGCATTCGCGCGGTACACGCCCGCGGGCAGCGTCCCGCGCTCGAGCACGGTGCGGAGCGCGTCGCGATCACCCTCGCGGACGAGCCGGGCGAACGTCCGGAGACGGCGCATCCCGGTCAGATCCCCGCGCCGACTTGCGGCGGCCCGACCTTGTTGATCTGGTAGCGGAACTTGCCGCTCGCGGTGCGCGGGATCCGGTCCACCCAGCAGACGTCGACTCTCATCTCGGCGCCGAACAGGTCGCGCAGCCGCTGCCGCAGCGTGGCCTCGGCGTCGCCGGGCGACCCTCCGTCCGACACGAGATTCACCGTGAGGTGGTCCGCCGCGTCCTGCACCAGCTGGGCCTCGAGCGCGCCGTCGATCTTCTTCATCACGATGTCGAGCCGGCCCAGCGCGCGTCCGTCCGGGGCGTAGAGGACGTCGTCGATGCGGCCGACGATCAGGTCCATCGTGTCGGACTCCCAGCCGCAGGCGCAGGCACGCGGCTCCGCCGGCAGCACGATGGAGTCGCCCAGGCGGTAGCGGATCAGCAGCTGGCACGTGTTGACGAACCCGGTCCCGACCGCGTCGCCGGGGCGGCCGCGCACCGGCGTCGAGCCGTCGACCGATTCCATCAGCCCGAACTCCATCGACTGGTGGTAGGTGCCGTGCGGGCACTGGCCGACCCAGAACACGACCTCCGCCGCGCCGTACTGGTCCGCGACCGAACACCCGAAGGCCTCTTCCATCACCCGCCGCTGCTCGGCGTAGAGCGTCTCGGCGCAGGTGATCACGGCCCGGGGCCGGATGCGGGTCTCGCCTCTCCGGAGCGCGTGCGCCGCGACCAGGTACGCGCCCGACGGGTACGCGTTGATCTCCTCGGGGCCGATCTCGGCGATCGCGTCCACGTAGGCGTCGAGCGTCGCCTCCGACATGTGGAAGTTCGAGAAGTGGTAGTTGTCCTCCGTCGCGTCGTGACGCCAGAAGGGCGGGCTCTTCTGCTCCATCGGGACGACGGGCCGGACGCCGATGGAGACCCGCGGCCGCTCGCCGCGGATGCCGTACTGCAGCCGTTGGCGCTCCTGGAACGCCCAGACCTTCTGGTAGCACTCGTGGTCCTTGTACGTCGTGACCGGCTTGCCGGTCGTGCCGGACGTGTTCCCTTTGTAGAGCTTCCGGCCGCGCGCCTCTTCCGACACGAAGCGGGAGGGCGCCGCCTTGAGCTCGTCCTTCTCGAGGATCGGCAGCTGCTCGACGTCCCGGATCGCCTTCACGTCGCGGGGGTCGAAACCGATCTTCTTCCAGAGCTCGCGATAGTGCGGCACCGCGCGCGCGGCGTGGGCGAGCGTCTCCTGCAGCCGCGCCAGCTGGTACGCCTCCAGGCGCTCGTGCGGCCAGGTCCGCGACTCGAGGAGGAAGCGCAGCGTCTCGTCCCGCACCGGCCCCGTCCGGCGGCGGTGCAGGACCCAGCCGTAGGCCGAGACCATCAGGTTCTGCAGGCCGACCGGCGTGCGCCGGTACATCCCGTAAAGGCTGTCGATCGCGCTCATCGAGCGTCCTCCGCTGCCGCTTCGTCCGCGGGCCCGGCCGCCGGCGCGACGACGCGCCTCCCGGCCGCCCGCCGCATCAGGACCAGCACCGTCTCGCGCTGCGCGATGCCCGCGAAGACCCAGAAGAACACGAAGATCTTCTGCGGCTCGAAGCGGGCGCCGGTGATCATGCTGACCGCCATGGAGAGCATGCCGCCGAGCACGCCCATGCCGAGCCAGCGGTGGAACGGCGACTCGCAGAGCCGGAACGCCCGCCAGCCGGCCCACATCGTCGCGAGCAGGACCAGGACGAGGCCGGCGAGGCCGACCGCGCCGCCCTCGGTCCCCAGTTGCACGTACGACGAGTGCGCCCCCTTGGCGCGCTGCAGCGTGCCGTAGCGCTCGAACACGCGCGGGTAGGAGTCGTAGCCCCAGCCGAGCACCGGCCGCGGGGCCATCATGGGCCAGAGGCTCTTGTACTGCTCGAGCCGCATCTGCGCGGAGCCCTCGACGACCGCCCCGTCGGCGCCGTCGTCGTCGATCTGCGTCGTCACCTCGACCCGGTCGATCGCGGCCTGGGGCACCCAGACGGTGTAGCTGGCCGCGGCGATCGCGAGCACGAGGATCAGCTTGCGATCGCCGAGCAGCGCGACGGCGCAGAGGCCGGCCACGAGCCCGAGCCAGGAGCCGCGCGACAGGGTCAGCAGGAGCGCGAAGCCCGACGCGGCGGTCACGGCCACGAACCACAGCTGCACGGCCCGGTTGGAGATCCTGTTCGTCGTGAACAGGATGCAGAGCGGCAGGTACATGGCCAGTGCGGCGCCGAGCGTGTTCGGCTGCAGGGCGAGCAGGGCCATCGCGCGGTGCCGCTCGAGGCTCCCGGCGAAGAACGCGAGCCACGAGTGGTTGACCGCCTGGAGCGCGTTCACGAAGAGGGACAGCGAGGCGGCGGCGACGAGCAGCCCCTGGTCCCGGCGGTCCCGGGCCACGTGGAAGGCCACCGGCAGGAAGATCATGAACGACAGGTGGTTCTTCGCCGACGCGAGCACGTCGAAGAGGGACACGTTCCAGATCAGCGTCGCGTTCCCGGCGGAGCCGAGCACCAGGATGGCGTAGAGCAGCAGCACCCGGCCCAGCGGGGACGAGAAGTGGTCCCGCCCGTACATCTGGTTGGCCCGGAGCCAGATCGCCACGGCGAAGATGACGAGGAGGGTCTCCGCGTTCAGGCCGCGGATGCCGAACGTGACCGGCATGACGTCCATGGCGGGCGTGACGAAGACCAGCAGGGCGAGGCCCATCGCCGGCCGCCGGAGCGTCTGGACGAGGGCGACGACGCCCAGCACGGCCATCAGCCCGAACTTGACCGGCCGGAACGGGAACGCCTGCGAGACGGCGATGCTGGCCAGCATCAGCACGAGGACCGAGATTTCGGCACTGCCGAGCCGGGCCGAGCGCTCCTTCCTCGACTCGCCGCGGACGACGAGGGGCGGCGAGGTCTGGCTGACTTCGGGCACGGTCAAGGGGCTCTCGGCGGGTTCGGGACGGCCTTCCGGGGAAAGATAAGCTACGCTACACAACCGCGGCCACCCGCGTAAATATTGTCCACGAGGCCCGCCGGCGGGGGACCGCGCGCCGTCCGGCCCTGTTCGTGGGTCGCTCGTGGGACGCCGCGGAACGAGGGAACGCGATGTGCGGAATCGCCGGGTTCGCCGGCTTCGACGACCCCGCCCTGCTGCGGCGGATGACGCGGCTGATCGCGTACCGCGGCCCCGACGACGAAGGCTACTTCGAGGACACGGGGATCGGGCTCGGCCACCGCCGGCTCTCGATCATCGACCTGTCCACCGGGCACCAGCCGATCTGGTCCGAGGACGAGACGGCGGTGATCGTCTTCAACGGCGAGATCTACAACTACCGCGAGTTGCGCGAGGACCTCGAGAAGCGGGGCGTCCGGTTCCGCACGCACACGGACACCGAGGTCATCGTCAACCTGTACCAGGTCCACGGCGACGGCTGCGCCGCACTGCTGAACGGCATCTTCGCGTTCGCGATCTGGGACGCGCCCCGCCGGCGGCTGTTCCTCGCGCGCGACCACCTCGGCGTGAAGCCGCTCGTGTACCACGCGCGGGACGGCGTCCTGCTGTTCGCCAGCGAGGCCAAGGCGATCCTGCCCTGGCCGGGCTACCGCGCGCGGCTCAACGTCGAGGCGCTGCGCGAGAACCTCGCCTGGAGCTACGTCCCGGGCGACGAGACCTTCTTCGAGGGCATCCGCAAGCTGCCGCCGGGCCACACGCTGACGTTCGAGCAGGGCCGCGCGACCGTGCGCCCGTTCTGGACGCTCGACACCGGCGACGCGGACCGCGAGGACCTGGGGGAGGAGGCGTACGCCAGCGGGCTGATCGAGCTGCTGCAGGACGCCGTCCGGCGGCAGATGGTCAGCGACGTGCCGCTCGGGGCGACCCTCTCGGGCGGACTCGACTCGAGCACGATCGTCGCGCTGATGAGCCGCGTCGCCGAGCGCCCGCCCGTCACCTTCACGATCGGCTTCGGCGGGCAGAAGGACGAGCTGGACCACGCGCGCCGGGTCGCCGACCACTGCCGGACGGAGCACCACGAGTTCATCGTCGATCCCGGCCGCTTCACCGAGACGCTGCCGCAGGTGCTCTGGCACCTCGAGGAGCCGATCCTCAGCTCGATCATGCCGACGTGGTACCTCGGCGAGGCCGCGCGCAAGCTCGTCACCGTCATCCTGATCGGGGAGGGGGCGGACGAGATCTTCGCCGGGTACCGCCGGCTCTGGCCCGTCGCGGACCGCTTCCGCGGGCTGACGCCCGCGGCCTTCAAGCAGGCGTGGTACTTCTGGCACTTCAGCTCGTTCGGGGCGGACCGGGACGATCCCCTCTGGTCGGCCGGCGCGCGCGCCCGGCTGGCGCCCGTGGGGCCGGTGGAGCGCTACTACCGCCCGGCGATGCGCGCCCGGCGGGACCAGCTGAACGGGCTGCTCCTGCACGAGCAGCGCTACGAGCTGCCGGACTTCCAGCTGCACCGCATCGACCGGCTGACGATGGCGCACTCGGTCGAGGCGCGCGTGCCCTTCCTCGACCCGCGCCTGGTCGAGTTCACCAACCGCATGCCGTCGCGCTACAAGCTGCGCGGGAACACCGAGAAGTACATCCTGCGCCGCGCCGCCCGCGAGCTGCTGCCGGCCTCGATCCTCGACCGGCGCAAGCAGGGCCTGGGGACGCCGCTCATCCCGTGGTTCCGGTCCGGCCTCTACGACATCGCCCGCGACCTGCTGTCGCCCGCCAACCTGCGCGCGCGCGGCCTGTTCGAGCCCGCCGCGGTCGAGCGGCTGTTCGACACCAGCAAGGAGACGACCTGGCACCGCGAGGACCTCGGCAAGCTCTTCAAGCTGCTGATGGTCGAGATGTGGCACCGGCAGTTCATCGACGCCCCCGGCCCGGCCGACGCGCCGCCGTCCTGGGCGGCCGGCCGCGCGCATGCGTGAGCGGTTGCGGATCGTCTTCCTGAGCAACGCGAACAGCCTCCACCTGCGGGAGTGGGCGGAGTACTTCGCCGTCGAGCTCGGGCACGCGGTGACGGTCCTCACGATCCCCGCGCTGGAGAAGCCGTACCGGGAGCCGGTCGAGGTCGTCGAGCTGGGCCGCGGGCTGCAAAAGCGGAAGCCGTTCTGGCCGCTGCTCGTGCCCCGGATCCGGCGCGAGCTGAGAGCGCGCCGCGCCGACCTCTTCGTGGGCTACCGGGTGGTCAGTTACGGGTTCCTGGCCTCGCTCGCGCGGTTCCGCCCGCTCGTCCTCGCGGCGCAGGGCGGCGACATGGTGTGGCCGCCCGACGACCGCGTGGGCCAGTTCTGCGTGCGCTACGCCGTCCGGCGCGCGCAGCTGCTGAACGCGTGGTCCCCGAACATCCGGGACGAGATGCTGAGGTTCGGCGCGGACCCCGCGCGCATCGTCGTCCTCTCGCGCGGCATCGACCTGGATTTCTTCCCCGCCCCGGACCCGTCGCCGAGGCCGCCGCGGATCGCGATGACCCGTTCGCTGCTGCCGTCGTACAACACGAAGCAGCTCGTGGCGGCGATGCCGCACGTGCTTCGCGCGGTCCCGGGCGCGACGTGCGCGATCGCGGGCGACGGCCCGCTGCGCGGCGCGCTCGAGGCCCAGGCCCGCGAGCTCGGGCTGGACGGCGCCGTGCGGTTCACGGGCCGGCTCGAGCGCGCGGCGCTGCGGGACATGGTCGCCGGCTCGCGCGTCTACTGCTCGACCACGATCACCGACGGCCTGCCGCTCTCGCACTTCGAGGCGATGGCCGTCGGGGCCGTCCCCGTGTGCACCGACATCGCGGCCAACCGCGTCTGGATCCGCCACGGGGAGAACGGCATGCTCGCGCCGGTCGGCGACCCGGAGGCGCTCGCCCGCGGCCTCGTGCGCGCGCTCACGGACGACGCGTGGTGCGCAGGGGCCGCCGCGGAGAACCGGCGCATGGTGGAGCAGGCGCACGACCGGCGCGCGAACATGGCCCGCATGAGCCGCGGCTGGGCCGAACTGGCGGCCGCGCCGTGAACCCGCTGCGCGCGTGGTACGTCGGCCTGAGGCGGCGCCAGATCTACCGCCGCGTGCTCTCGGCGAGTTCGCGGACGGTGATCCTGCGTTATCACTCGATCGGCGAACCGGCCGAGGTCGCGCGATACCTCGACCCCAGCCTGTCCGTCCGGCCGGAGCGGTTTCGCCAACAGCTGCGTGAGCTCGCGGCCCGCTTCCAGTTCCTCACGATGGACGACGTCGCCGCGGGCCACGGGCCCGCGCCCGGGCGCTACGGCGCGGTCGTCACGTTCGACGACGGGTTCCGGGACAACCACGACGTCGCGCTGCCGATCCTGCGCGAGGAGGGCGTGCCGGCGACCTTCTACGTGACCACCGCGCCGCTCGACGGGCGGCGCGCCTTCTGGATCAGCGAGCTGTGGCGCCTCGCGCCGGCGCTGCCCGCGGGCGACCTCGACCTGCCCCCGGACGCCCCCGCACGCGTGCCGGCCGACCCCGAGGGCCGGTACGCGTTCCGGCGCGCCATGACGCGGTATCTCTCGGGCGTGACCGACGCCGGGCGGGAGGCGGTGCTGGACCAGCTCGCCGCGCGCGCGGGGCGGGCCCGCGGCGAGGGGCTGGAGGGCTCGTTCATGACGCCGGAGCACCTGCGCGCCCTCCGCGCGGCCGGCATGCTCGTGGGCGCCCACACGCGTACGCACCCGCACCTCAACCGCCTCGACGCGCGGCACCACGACGACGAGGTCGCCGGCTCCCGGTCCGACCTCGAGGCGGCCCTGGGCGAGCGGGTGGCGCACTTCGCCTACCCCAACCCGTCGAGCGGCGGCGCGATGTCGGACGGGGCCAGGGCCGCCGTCGCGGCCGCGGGGTTCGCGTCCGCCGTGACCTCCACCCCCGACCCCCTCGAGCGGGACACCGACCGGCTGCGCCTGCCGCGGGTCGGCGTCTACGTGGGGGGCCAGGAGGCGGTGCTCTTCCGGCTCCTCGGGCGGGCCCGCGGGTGACCGCCGCCCCGCGCGTCGCCGTCGTCGTGACCCAGCTCGGCTTCGGCGGCGCGGAGCGGCAGACCTTCGAGCTGCTGCGTGCGCTCGTGGACGGGCCGCTCCGGCCGGCTCTCGTGATCTGCCTCTCCGAGGACCTCGAGCCGTTCGGGCCCGGGCTGCGCGGCCTCGGCTACGAGCTGGTCGTGCTGCCGCGGAGCCGCAGCTTCGACGTGGGGCGCCTGCTCCGGCTGCGGCGGCTGCTGCGCCGGCACCGGATCGACGTGGTGCACGCCGTGCACCTGCTGGCCTCGGCCTACGTGCACTGGGCCACCCGCGGCCTGCGGATCGGCGTCGTGCCGTCCGTGAGGGGCACCATCGTCAGGCCGGGCGCGCTCAAGGGCTTCTCGTTCCGCGCGATGTTCCGCGCCGCGCCCCACACGCTCGTGAACTCGCGGCGCGGCGCCCGCTTCATCGTCGAGAACCTCGGGGCCCCCGCCGACCGCGTCGTCGTCGTGCCGAACGGGATCCGCTTCGGCGCGCTCCGCGCCGCGGTGGCGCCGCCCGCGGCGCGACGCTCGCTCGGGCTGCCGGCGAACGTGCCGCTCGTCCTCTACGTCGGGAAGAACAGCGCGGTGAAGAACGTGCCCCGCTGCGTGCGGGTGGTCGGCCAGGTGCTGCAGGCCCGTCCCGACGCCCACGCCGTCTTCGCGGGGAGCGGACTCGCGGAGACCGCGCGCGCGACGCTCGCGCCGGGGCTCCCCGTCGACCGCACGCACTTCGTCGGGCCGCGCACCGACCTCGCGGCGTGGCAGGCGGACGCCGACGTGCTGCTGCTCACCTCCGACTCCGAGGGGATGCCGAACGTCGTGCTCGAGGCGCTGGCGCTCGGGGTGCCGGTCGTCTCGTCCGACGTCGGGGACGTCGCGGAGATCGTCGGGTCGGCCGGGGTCGTCGTTCCGCCCGCGGACGAGCCGGCCTACGTGGCGGGCCTGCTCGCCGTCCTCGCCGCGCGCGCGGAGTGGGCGAGCCGCGTACGGGAGGCCTGGCCGCGCCTCGAGGCGGACTACGGCCTCGAGCGCATGGTGGAGCGCACGACCGACATGTGGCGGTCGGCCCTCAGCGCCGCCCGCGCCTGAGCCGCGCGCGCACCATCTCGAGCAGCCGGAGCAGCATCGGGTCCCGCTGCAGCCACAATCCGGCGGCGTACACGGCCAGCCCGCCGGCGGCGAGGGCGCCGAAGACGGCCGCGCGCGACGCGAACCCGCCGGCGGCCGGCAGCACCAGGCGAAGTCCCGCGATGACGAGGCCCGCGGCCACCGTCGGCACCAGAAGCCGGCCGACCGACCGCAGGAGCTCTCCGCCGGGGGGGCGGACGTCCGGCGGCAGGCGCTTCCAGAGCAGGACGGTCCGCAGCAGGGACGAGAGGCTGCTGGCCGCGGCGAGGCCGTACACGCCGAACGCCGGCAGCAGGGCGATGGACGCCACCGCCTTGAAACCGATCCGCACGAATCCCACCTTCATCGGGGTCTTCGTGTCCTCGCGGCTGATGTGGACCTGGGCCAGCATCTGTCCCGCGCCGAAGAGCGGGTCCGCCAGCGCGTAGATGACCAGCAGCGCGGCCGTCAGCGCGGCGTCCTCCGCGGTGAACCGGCCGCGCGCCAGCACCAGGTCGACGAGCGGCCGGGCGGCGCCGATCGTGATCGCGGTCACGCCGAAGGCGAGCAGGCAGTAGCCGTGGATCGCCTGCACGAGCCGGACGCGGACCTCCGCGAAGCGCCGCTCCGCCATCAGCTGCGAGAAGTGCGGCAGGAGCACCGAGTGCGACGTGGCGATCACGAGGTCGGTGACCATCGCGGAGAGGATCGTGGCGTACGCGAGCACCGCCATGGTGCCGGGCGGCAGGAACGAGGCGAAGTTGCGGTCGAGCAGGACGTCGATGCGCGTCCCGGTGAGCCCGATGAACAGCGGCAGCGCGACGGCGAAGAGTTCCCGCACCTCGGGGGCCCGCACGTCCAGGGTCAGGCGGTAGTGGCGCCGGTGCTGCCAGATCACGTCGGCCTGCATCAGCAGGTAGACGAGCGAGCCGGCCAAGATCCCCCACGCGTAGCCGGCCACGCCGAGGCGCGGCCCGAGCACCACGACCCCGAGCAGGACGAAGACCCCGTTGAGCACGCGGCCGAGCGCCGGGACGAACTGGCGCCGGTAGACGTTGGACAGGCTGCCGAGGACCACCGCGAGCACGGAGAACAGCACGGACGCGGCCAGCACCTGGGTCAGCCGCGCGCTCTCGTCCCAGGCCGCCTCGTCGCGGAAGCCGGAGGAGAGCGCCCGGACCATGAGGCCGGCCGACAGGAACAGCAGCAGGGTGACCGGGAGCAGCAAGACCGCGAGCGTGTTGATGATGTTGCTGGCGGCCTTCCAGGCGGCCGCCTCGCCCTCCTGGTGCAGCCGCCGGCTGAAGAGCGGGACGATCGCCGACCGGACCGGCGCCTCGATCCAGGTCGAGAACATGTCGGGGATGGTCCGCGCCACGACGAAGGCGTCCATCGCGCGCCCGGCCCCGAAGATCGCGGCGGAGGCCGCCTCGCGCACCACGCCCACGGCCTTCCAGGCCAGGCCCAGGGCCGACACGATCGCGCTGGCACGGATCAGGTGCGTGCTGTCGCGCTCGTACTCGGCACCGCGCCGGGGGGGACCGGGCGGGGCGGAGGTCTCGAGATCTTCATCCTGCTCGATCACACACCTCGCCTCGGGTCCCGGCCGCCCCGCCGCGCGCCTGCCGCGACCCGGCCGCGAAGGCGCCCCGGCCGCGGAGGTCGTGAATCAACATTGGGGGCCGTGCCCCGGGGCCGCCACCCGCGTAGATTCTGCTCTGTACCTCGGCCTTATGTTACGCGCACGGCGTCCGCCCCCTGTCGGCGGCGCCAAGCCGGGTCGGCTTGTGCCCGGAGCGGTCCGTCCCGGTCCGCCCGGACGGATCCCGAGCCATGGAGGGCTGGTGTCGCCGAGTCCCACGATTCCGCTGCGAGATACCGCCGCCGCGCCGCCGGCCTCACGCCGGGCCCTGAGGATCGCGTTCCTTAGCAACGCGAACAGCCTCCACCTGCGGGAGTGGGCGGAGTACCTCGCGGGGACGCTCCACTGCGAGGTCACCGTCCTGACCGTTCCCCGGCTCGCGCGGCCCTACGGCCACGGCGTGCGCACCGTGGAGGTCGGCGACACGTGGGCCGGCCGGCGGAAGGTGTTCTGGCCCCTCCTGCTGCCCCGCATCCGCCGCGAACTGGCGGCCGTCCGGCCGGACGTCCTGGTGGGCTACCGCGTGGTCAGCTACGGGTTCCTGGCGGCGCTCACCGGAGTCCGGCCGCTCGTGCTGGCGGCGCAGGGCGGGCAGCTGACGTGGCCGGCGGACGAGCCGAAGCGGCGCGCCTGCGTGCGCTACGCGGTGCGGCGGGCCGACCTGCTCAACGCCTGGGCGCCGAACATCAAGGAGCAGATGCGCCGGCACGGCGCCGACGCGGAGAGGATCGTCGTGCTCTCGCGGGGCGTCGACCTCTCGCTGTTCCCAGCCCTGCCGGACAAGTCCGGGCTGCCGCCGACCATCGTGATGACGCGCTCGCTCCTGCCGTCGTACAACACGCGCCAGCTGATCGCCGCCCTGCCGCGCGTGGTCGCCGCGGTCCCGGACGTCCGCTGCGAGATCGCCGGAGACGGCCCGCTGCGCGCGGACCTCGAGGCGCAGGCGGCCGCCCTCGGCGTCGCGGACCACGTCCACTTCCTCGGACGCATCCCGCGGGCCGAGGTCGTTCGCCGTCTGGAACGCGCGCAGGTCTACTGTTCGACGACCGTCTCGGACGGGCTGCCCCTCTCCCACTTCGAGGCGATGGCCGCGGGCGCGGTCCCGGTGTGCACCGACATCCCGGCGAACCGGGTCTGGATCAAGGACGGCGAGAACGGCTTCCTCGCGCCGCTCGGCGACGCCGCGCGGCTCGCGGACCGGCTGGTGCGCGCGCTGCGGGACGAGGCGTTCCGCGCGGCGGTGGTGCCGGCGAACCGGTCGATGGTCGAGCGGCGCCACGACCGCCAGCGGAATCTGCCCCTGATGACGCGCGGCTGGGAGAAGCTGGCCGACGAGTGGTCGCGTCACCGCCGCTCGTCGCTCGCCCGCCACGCGCGCTGCCTCGCCTGACCTTCTCCGAACGAATCACGAAAGAGAAGCGGGCGACCCCCGCAGGGATCGCCCGCCGCGCCGCCGCTGCGCCGCGCCTACATCACGTCGTTGCGGCGGTTGTTGTTCACCGGCGGCGGCGCCGAATTCGGCGTCGAACCCGGCGTGGCGTCCGCCTTCGCCCCCGTGCCGTGGTTGCCGGCCGCGTCGTACGAGAAGGCGGAGTAGAAGTAGCGGGTGCCGTTCGTCGCGCCGGTGTGCAGGCACGAGTCCGCGGCGCCGGGAGTCCCGGTCTTCTCGCAGGCCAGGGAGCCGTCGGTCGCGCTCACCGGGTGCGTGTCCGTCCGGAACCGGATCCGCGTGCCCCGCGCGTCCGAGCTGGCCGAATGGGTGAACTGCAGCGTGACCTGCGCGTCGCTGCCCGTCGCCGTGAAATTGGTCACGGCGGCCGGAGGCGTGGTGTCGGGCGCGCCGCCGGTCAGTTCCACGGCCCCGATGTCGCAGCGCCCGTCGGTGCGCGGCCGGCCGTAGAAGTCCTCGGTGGGGCACTCCAGGCCGTCGCCGGCATTGACGCCGCGGTTGTACGACGTGGGCGTCAGGTCCGACGGCCCGCCGGCCGTCGGCGCGAACTGGACGAAGTAGCTGCGCGCGTTCGCCCCGTCGTTGTAGTAGCGGCCCGTCGACCCGGAGCAGTTCGCGTAGCAGACGATCATCGAGTTCTGCTCGCGGCCGAACTTGCTGATGGCCGTCGCGAGCGTGACGTCGCCCTCGCTGCCGTTCTGGTCGTTCCAGATCAGCTCGGAGGCCTTGTTGGACGTGTTCCAGGGGTGCATGAACATGTTGTAGTCGGAGTCGAGCCCGTTCTCGGACGCGCCGTACAGGATGATCTGCCCCTGGTTCGACACGTCGCCGGACGCCTGGTCCGCGACGAACAGGTTGTTGCGCAGCTTGATGTTCCAGCCCGTCCCCGCGTCCGACGACCCGAGGACCAGCAGTTCCTGGCGCCAGTTGCCGGAGGCCGTCCCCGACCAGCCGAACGTGTTGTTGCGGAAGATCACGTCGCTCGTGGCGCCGCCGAAGCCCCACTGCCAGCCGTCGGCGGTGACCTCGATGATCGAGTTCTCGAGCAGGACGTGGCGCGAGGCGCCCGGGCTGTTGATCGCGTTACCGTTCTCCGCCCCGTGCGTGCCGAACCACGTGTCGCCCGACTGCCACGTGCCGCTGGCGCAGTCGTAGTAGTCGCCGCCCGCCCCGCAGGACGCGGTGCGGTACTGCGTGAACGTGCGGTGCAGGTAGATCCGCTGCAGCAGCACGCGGTCCGTCGAGCTGGTGCCGCTGAGGTTCCCGAAGTTCATGGTGTTCGAGTAGCCGCCGCGGGCCTCGAGGTTGTAGAAGCGCAGGCCGGAGTGCGGCGCCGTCGTCGTCGGCGTCATGAACTTGTTGAGGCACTGCACGTTGCGCACGTCCATCTCGGTGCGCGCCGCGCCCAGTTCGTAGCGGCAGACGCCGTTCTCGGTCCGCAGGTTCTCGTACAGCGCGTGGCTGCCGCCGAACGCGTAGGGGTAGAACATCGAGTTGTCGGTGATCCCCGTCTGCGGGCCGGGATTGACGAACGTGAAGTTGCGGATGGCCGTGTAGTCCGGGCTGGTGCCGCCGTTCCACCGGATCTGGTCTGTCAGCGCGTTCGACGCGCGCACGTCCGCGGTGGTCGGCGCGTTCCCGGTCCGGGTGCGGACGTAGACGCTCGTGCCGTCGTCGCAGAAGCTGCCGGCGATCTTGTTGACGTGCGCGGCGCAGTTCGGCTCCGCGTTGCAGGGGCACCCCCCCGACGTCACCTTGACGTAGGTGTCGCGGCCGTTCGCCATGCCGTACCACAGGTCCCACGACGTGCTCTCCTCGCGGAACCCGCTGGGCGCGTTCCAGGGCGCCGTCTTCCCGGCCTTGGCGAAGTACCACACGTTCGGGTAGCTGGAGTGCTGGGTCCAGGTGACGTCCGCCGGCTTGGGGTGCGCCCACGAGATCGTGACCGAGCCCTCGCCGCGGTACTCGACGAAGTTCGCCACCCGGACGTCGCCGCCCGCGGTCTCGCCGCGGTAGCCTTCCTCGAGCGTGATCGTGTTGCCGCTGACCGACGCGACCCGGGTGAACGAGAAGTACGGGCCGGAGTTGACGCTGCGGATCCAGCGGCCGGCCGTCACGTTCGCGGGCGCGCTGCTGCAGGTCACGCTCGTGCTGCCCTTCGTGAACGAGCAGCCGTAGGCGTAGGTGCCGACGAGCGCGCCGCCGCGGGCGTTGGTCCAGCCGCCGAGTTCGTTGTAGCGTCCGGCCTGGACCAGGCAGCGGTCGCCGGCCTGCAGCGTGGACGCGCACTTGGACACGCTCGCCCAGGCGCCGCCGGCGGTGTTGGACGTGCCGCTGTTGGCGTTGTTCCCGTCCGTCCGGACGTAGTAATCGGTCGCGAGCGCGGGCGCGGCCACGGCCACCGTCAAGGTCAGCACGGCGAGCGCCAGGGTTCGCGCCCTCCGGGCATGCATCATCGGCACAGTCCTTCCTCCTGGGAAACGAGCACGTAAGACAAATGCAAGGGCCGTGCCTATCGGCCGTCTCGAGCAGCTCTGTAAACTGTTGACCGGACGCATCTTAGCGCGGGATCTCCGAGTCGCGGCCGGCTCGCGGCGCTGGGATTCCGATTTCGTATTCCCAGGTGGAGGTACCGTCAGATCCCCGACCCCGCCACCAGGTTCACGCGGCCCCGAACGCCGCGAGCGCGCGGCGCAGCTCTTCGAACGCCTCGCGGCCGATCAGCGACCGCAGCGCGA
>JADHED010002208.1_pt1 | contig 14083 bp, 11 predicted proteins | sample 8952041 | NCBI WGS metagenome assembly JADHED01 (sample SAMN16124423, study PRJNA663239) | bioreactor sludge metagenome | isolation source: sludge (control) | place: India:Bengaluru | collected 2018-09-08
AGGTGGCGGGCGGCAAGGGCGACATCGAGGTGAACTGCCACCAGTACGGCGCGGCCAACATCTCGATGATGCAGATCAACCTGTAGGCCTTGGCCTGACAGGCAGCACGAGACGATGACGTGGCGGCCTTCGGGCCGCCCCGCCGTCCTTGTACGGCGCGGCGGCCACGCTCTTCGCCTCACTGTTTCTCACACAGCGCTCAATACCCGAAGCCGTGTCGTCCTCTACGGTATCGCCCGGTGCGAACGCTGGCGCGACGGCCATGCCGAACCCGCAGGGGGCGTCAATGTGGAGGCGGCTTGCAGGCGGCGGACTGATCGTCCTTCAACTCGGGTGCGGGCATCTCGGCGTCTCGCGCCTGGACCCACCCACCTGCGCGATCGGCTCGTGGGAGGCCTTGAAGACCCTTCGGGCGGGGCAGCGCGTCGAGGTGGGGACATGGACCGGTGCCCGCATTGCCGGCGACCTGGAGGTCGTGGCCGACGACCACCTCGTCGTGCGCGCAACGCGTCACGAGCACGTCCCGCGAGCGGAGATTCGGGTCGTGGCGCTACCCGCGGGCCGGGAGACCGCGACCCGCGCCAAGCGCGGCCTGGTCATCGGTGCGGCGGCGGGCGCACTGCTCAACGCCATCAGCACGGGAGGTCATCCCGCGTGGCGCCCCCAGGTGGCCTGACGGGCCTGTTGCAGGCGTGGAGCGCGACGCTGCGGAGCTGGACCAGCTCGACGTCGCCCGCCGGCGCGCGGCGAGCCTCACCGTGTCACGACCAACAAGGGCCACAAGGTGGTTTCGGTGGCCCCCTCCGAGACCAACCCGATCACGCATGAGCCGCGCGACGACGGCGCGCGCAGCGTGACACGCAGCGTCACCCTGTCACCAGGTGCGACCGTGTCCGCATCCAGCGACACCTCGGTGCAGGCCTCCCGCGGCGCGTGCGCCGTCAGGTCCACGGCACGCACCGACCACGGTCCCACGTCCGGCCGTGCGAGGGCCTCGAGGCGCACCACGATGGTCTCGCCCCGGCGCGTCAGGCGCACGCGCGGCTCGGCCGGGACGAGCGCCCGATAGGGCCGGCCCGCCGTCGGTACACACGGATCCTCGCCTGCGGACGCCGCCCGGTTGGACCACGCGCGCTGCAGGACGAATTCCCCCTCGCGTACGTCGTGGCTGTCCAGGGTCAGCAGCCCGCAGGCGTCCACCGGTTCGGGACCGGCGGCGACGAAGCCCGAGGTCGCCGCGCGCCGCGTGAACGCAAAGCCTCGAGAGGAGGGGTCCGGGTTGGTGACCGCTTCGAGGAGCTCGTGGCTCGCGATGGCGGTGATGGCGCGACCCTCCACGCAACGTGGGATGACGGCGTACGGCAGGGGCCCCGCCTCCAGCCGGAGCGCGCGATGGAAGGCGCGTGGGCCCTCGCCACAGTAGCGCGGCACCGACGCGTCGCTGAGGGCCACGCCCTTGGGCAGATAGACGAGCAGCACCGTGTCCTCGTCCACGATGAGGCGGCCCGCCGAGATCGCCCGCATGAGGAGGCGCGCGACATCGACGGCGCGCATCTCGGACGGGAGTCCCAGTTCCAGGCGCACGCGCGCGGCAGGCCGCCCTTCGCCGATGCACCGGCCCTCGACGCAGTAGCCCTCCGTGACCGCTCGCCACCAGGACGTGCGCGTCACGCGGTCGCCAAACCGCTCGAGGTGTGCGACCAGGTCCGGGTCGTCGCCGGCGAACGTGACGGTGACGACCCGCGGGTGCCGGATGAACGGTCCGCCTTGGTACTCGATCCGCGGAAGCCGTTCCGACAGCAGGTTCGTCGGTACACGGGATTGGCCCCGAACGCCCACCGGCGCACTCATCGTCACGAGCAGCACCGCGCCGGCGACCAGCGCCTTCGCGCCCGTCATGGCTTCTGCGTGCCGGGCGAACGCGTGGCGGCGGTGTAGAACCTGCCGAAGTACTCGTTGTCGTGATCGAGCGTCGTGTCGATGATGGTGACGCGGTTGAACGGGAGGGGACTGCTCACCCCGACGAACGCCGCCACATCGTCGGGCGCATTGAACGTGAAGTGGCCCACCTTCTCGATCCCGTTGTAGAGCGTGACCGCGAACGTCGAGTCCACGGGCGTGCCGCCGTAGTCGGGCATCGTCTCGTTCGGCTCGGCGAAGTCGAAGCCCAGGGCGTAGACGGGTTCCGCGGTCTGCACCTGAAGGGTTTCGTAGCCGAGCGCGATGTCGTGACCGTCGACGAGCGGCGTCCAGTCGGCACCAGCGCCCGTGCCGCTCGCCCCGACGAACAACGTGTTGCCTCCGGGGCCAGGGGAGAGGGTCACCGAACCCAGCGTGACGCTGTCGGAGACCTGCCCGAGGTCGGGCAGATCGCCGCTCGCGTCCGCCGCGCCGGTGGCGGTGAGAAAACCCGCCTGGCTGTCGTACACCTGCAGGTCGCCGGCGGTGTGGTTGGCGATGTTCACGTGCGTGGCCGGGCGCCACAGGATCAACGTGGCTGGTTTGACCGCGCCTGGCGCGGGGTAGGTCTGGACGGCGGGCCGTTTCGCCGCAGGAGCCTCGTATCCGTTCAGCGCGACGTAGTGGCAGTACCGCTCGCCCGAGTAGTACTCGCCCATGCTGTCGCGTTCCGTTCCGTTGGGATCGTTCAGCGCCGCGCCGGGGCCCGTGAAGCAGTGCCTCCCGTCGCCAAAGCCCTGATCGCCCCAGCTAGGGGCGCCATCTGGGTGGTACGGGTTGTTCACGCAGACGAAACCATCGACCCAGTTCGCCAGGGGGCTCGGAACCGGGTTGTTCAAGTCCTTGTAGCCGTAGCTGTTCCACTCCATGTTCAGGTCCTCGAGCGTGCAACTCCGGGCCAACTCGATTCCCTCTGCGAGCCGGCCGGCGGTGTCGTGGCCGGTGGCCTCGAGGCAGGACGCCGGACCGGCGGTGACGTCGGCGGCGACGATATAGTCGCCGCTCGGGAGGCCGTCGAGCGCGATGGGCTGACCGACCCGTGCGAATTCCCCTTCGGGGCTGGCGAGCCACGCGCCACTCTGGCGGCCGGAGTCGGTCGAGAAGCGGCAGCGAGTTGTCTCGCCAGTCTCGCTGTGCATGCACGCGACCGTGCCGTTCTCGATGCGCGACAGGCGGGAGTTGGGCAGGAACCCGTCACCATGCACCGAGGCGGGTGTCAGCGGCACGCACGTCGAGACGGGTGGGGCGATTGCGGCGCGGCTGCCGAGCAGCAACCGGTCGAGCGGCACGCGTACCGCCGCCGCGTCCCCGGTTCCGGCGACGCAGGCGCCGCTTCGCTCCGCCTTCGTGAAGTCCTTGACGAAGTTCTTCACCGCATCCTGCAGACACGGGGCGCTGACGCCGAATCCCGGTCCCTGGGCCACCGACTCCGCGACGCAACGACTGCGGGCCGCGGCCAGCTTGCCGGCAGCCTCCAGCTTCTGTTGCGTGCAGGCGTTCGGTCCCGGGCCGCCCAGCATCCGGACGACCTCGTCGAGGGCGGTCCGGACGCGGGCGCTCACCGCGGCGGCGTCATCGGGGGCGCCACAGGCTCCCAGGAACTCCGCCTCCTGGAACGCCGTCTCGAACTTCGCCCGGGCCGATTCGAGGCAGGCCGCGCCGACCTCGGCCCCGGTGCCGACGGCACTTGCATGACAGTTCAGTTCTCGGTCCGCCCGCTTTCCCGTCGCCTCGATCTTCGATGCCGCGCACTGGCGCGCATTCGCGTCGGCCGGCCGCGCGAAACCTGGGCCCATGACGGCGATGCAGAGGGCGACGAGCGGAGCCGACGTCCGGCGTGACTGCCACCTGACGAGCCGGCCGAGTGGGAACGTGTGGGCGCGCATGGCTCTCCTCTGGATTGGCATGCCTACGGCAAGGCCTCGCGGCGGTCAGGGTGGTCCCGGGGCTGTCGCACCATGCCCACCCGACGTGCAGCGCGGCCGGAACGAACGCGGGGCGACGACCGGCGCGCCATCCAGGATGTCGCGCCGGCCGAAGGACGGTCGTGTCAGCGCGCGTCGATCCGTTTCGCCACGGCGGTGACCATCGCGGCTGCCGGCGTCATGACCGCCGAACGGATCTCCCGACCGCCATCGACGATGACGAACCGGTCTTCGATGACCACGCCGGGACGTGGCTCGAATCGCATGCTGCCGGTGCAATCGGGATTCACCTCGTACGTGCCGAACCCGGGCTGATCGGGGAGGGTGCCGGTGATCGAGCCGTGCGCGTTCTCGACCTGCCTGGTGTTTCCCCGGCCGTCGAAGTTCCGAAGGACGATGCCGACCACCGCCTCGATCCCGCCGGGCCCGACGGGAGGCGGCGGCACCGGCCGCGTGCCCTGGAACTGGACGCCGTAGTCGCCGCGCAGCGTGGCCAGGCTGCACGGCTCGCGGCGCCCCCGCTGGGTGTCGTCCCGCTCATTGGCGCCCATGATGCGTGCGCCCCCGGTGACCACTGCCACGATTGCTGCAGCCGTTGCCGCCCAACCCACACGTCGCATACGCCCTCCTTCGATTCGCCCCGCGAGCCCGCGCGGTGGCCGTGTCCCCTGCACAGGCGGAATCCCGTCGAAGAAAGTGCAACGGCCCCTTCTGCCCACCGCTTAGACTTGTTCCCGGTGAATTCCCCTGGAGATTTGACAGGCCTGTTGCAGGCGTGGAGCGACGGAGACGCCGCGGCTCTGGACCAGCTCGCCCCGCTCGTCCACCACGAGCTCCGCGGCATCGCTCGGCGGCTGCTGGCGGGTGAGCACCAGGCGCGAGGATGGCAGCCCAGCGACCTGCTGCAGGAGTCCTACGTCCGCCTCCTCGACTGGCGCGCGGTCCGCTGGCAGAGCCGGGCGCATTTCTTCGCGACCACCGCGCGGATGATGCGACGCGTGCTCGTCGACGCGGCCCGCGCTCGTCGCGCGACCAAGCGCGGCCAGGGGGTGGAGGCAACGTCGCTGGACGGTCTGGACCTGGCGGCGCCCCAACCGCCGGTCGATGTGCCCGCGCTCGACGCCGCGTTGGCGGCACTGGCCGCGGTGGACCCCAGGCCCAGCCAGGTGGTCGAGTTGCGCTTCTTCGGCGGGTTCACGGTCGAGGAGACCGCCGAGGCGCTGGGGGTGTCCGTCCGGACGGTGATCAACGACTGGAACACGGCACGCGCGTGGCTGCAACACGAGCTGGGCCATCCACCCGTCGAAAGGGCGCCGTGAGCACCGATCGCTGGCAGCTGCTGTCCACCTGGTACAACGCGTGGCTCGCCGCCGATCTGCAGACCCGGGAACGGCTGCGCGCAGAGCTCGCCGTCGAGCACCCCGAGCTTGCCGCGGAGGCGGATGCTCTGGTGTCGGCCACTGCGGGGCTGCCAGGCTTCCTCGAGACGCCGGCGCTCGAGCTCGTGGCGCGGGACCTGGCCCAGGACGACCCCCTGTTCGCGCCCGATGCGCTCGTCGGACCGTATCGCATCGTTCGGCTGCTCGCCCGCGGCGGGATGGGCGATGTCTACCGCGCCACCGACGTGCGCCTGCGACGAGACGTCGCGCTGAAGGTGCTGGCCCGCGGGGGCGCGGACGATACCCAGCGCGTCGAGCGGTTCCTCCAGGAGGCCCGGATCACCGCCGCCCTCGATCACGCGCACATCGTCAAGGTGTTCGATGTCGGCGTGTCGGACGGGCGGCCGTACCTGGTGGCCGAGTTGCTCGACGGAGAGACGCTGCGCGCACGGCTCGGACGCGGCCGGCTGGCCATGGAGGACGCCAGGCGGATCGCGCGCGAAGTGGCCGCCGGGCTCGTCGTCGCGCACGCCGCCGGCCTGGTGCACCGCGACTTGAAGCCGGACAACGTCTTTCTCGCGCGATCGGGCGGGACGAAGATCCTCGACTTCGGGATCGCGAAGCCCTCGGACGGGCCCGCCCTGGCCGGGGGGCTGGCGACGTTGACCGGCGTGCTGCTCGGCACGGCCGGCTACCTCGCGCCCGAACAGGTGCGCGGTGACGCCGTCGATGGCCGGACGGACCTCTTCGCGCTGGGATCGATGCTCTTCGAGATGCTCACGGGCGAGCGGGCGTTCGCGCGTGAGCACACCGTCGACACGCTCCATGCCATCCTGCACGAGCCTCCACCAGACCTGCTGGAGGCGGCCGGCGTGCCGCCGGAGTTCGCAGCGGTCGTCGTGCGTCTGCTCGAGAAGAACCCGGCTCGGCGGTTTCAGTCGGCCGCCGACCTGGAGTGGGCGCTGGACCACGTCGCCCAATCGCAGGGGCGGTCGTCCCGTCCCGCGACGCCGGCCGGGCCGTCGCCGGAGATGCGTCCGCAGGCGCGTTCGTGGCGCCGGCGGGCCGCGTTGCCCATCACGGCCGCCACGGTGGTCGGCCTCGTCGCATTCGGGGGCGCGTCGTGGAGGCGATCGGGTGCGCCGGACACGCCGCGGACGGCCATCCGGTTCCAGGTGTCGCCGCCCGAGGGCACCCGGTTCGAGAACGACGTCGAGCGCACGCACCTCGCGCTCTCGCCCGACGGGTCACAGCTCGCCTTCATCGCCCGCTCGTCGGACCACGAGGTGCGGAGGATCTGGGTCCGGCCGATGTCCGGGGTCGCGGCGCGTCCGCTCTCGGGGACGGAGGGCGCCTTTTCGCTGTTCTGGTCGCCGGACGGACGGTCGCTGGCGTTCTTCGCTGGCGACAAGCTCAAGCGGCTCGACCTGCCCGACGGTGCCGCCATCCCGTTGTGCGACGTCCGGGAGGGCGTCGGCCTGACCGGCACCTGGGGGGCCGACGGCGAGATCCTGTTCGGCTCCGTCAGGGGGGACGAGATCGTCGGGGTCTCCGCGCGCACGGGTCAACCTGCGGCCGTGCTCGTTCCCGATTCCGCCCGTGGCGAAGTGCGCGTCAACTACCCCTGGTTCCTCCCGGACGGCCGGCGATTCCTCTATTCCATCCGCCTGCGTGACGGCACGGGCTGGGTGATGCTCGGTGAGCGAGGGCGCCCGTCGCGGCCGCTTCTCGCCGCGGTGTCGAATGCCCAATGGATCGGTCCCGATGTGGTGGTCTTCGCGCGCGACGGGATCCTCCTCGGGCAGCGGGTCGACCTCCTCGCTGCCAGGACCGTCGGCGAGCCGTTCTCGGTCGGCGAGCCGATCGATTACTTCTACTCGACGGCCCGCGCGGAGTTCGCCGCGTCGACGACGGGCAGCGTGGCCTATCAATCGCACACCGACACGGCGCGCCTCGTCTGGACCGATCGCCGCGGAACGAACCTCGGCGTGGTCGGCGCACCCGGGAACTACCTGACCATCCGGCTCGCGCCAGACGGGAGCAGCGTCCTGTTCGATCGGGCCAGGAAGGGCCCGGGCACGCAGGACCTGTGGATCCTGGACTTGCTGCGCGGTGGCGAGACCCGGCTGACCGCGGACCTGACGAGCGAGGTCTATCCGGTCTGGTTGCGTGACGGCCGTGGGATCGTCTTCTCGGCCGATCGCGACGGTCCGCCACACCTGTTCCGCAAGAACCTGCTGACCGGCACCGAAGAGGCGCTGCTGCCGCCGGGGCAGCTCCAGCAGCCGGACGACGTCACGCCAGACGGGCGGACGCTCGCCTTCCGGCAGCGAACGCCTCGTGGCAACTACGACATCCTGACCCTCGAGCTCGACGTGCCGGGCTCGTCGAAGGTGCTCGTCGGCTCCGCGTTCGACGAGGTGGGGCTGCGGTTCTCGCCCGACGGCCGAGCGGCGGCGTTCCTGTCCGACGAGACGGGACGCTACGAGGTGTACGTCGCCGCGTTGCCGGACATGACGCCCAGACTGCGAGTGTCTGCCGGAGGAGGGCGTGCGCCCCGATGGAATCCGGCGGGCCAGGAACTGGTGTACCTCGCGCCCGACGGCAGCCTGGTCGCCGTGCCGGTTCGAACGGCGCCGTCGGTCCGGATCGGGACGCCCGCGACGCTGTTCGCCGTGCCGGAGCGGGGCGCCTGGAGTGACTTCGCGATCTCGCGGGACGGGCGGCGATTCCTTGCCGTTTCCCCCGAACGGCGGGGCTCGGAACAGCCGATCACCATCGTGATGGACTGGGTCGAGGGGATCGCGCGTCGGTGATGCTGGGCACGAGCCGTGCGGGAGGCCGTCGCCCCCCCGCGCCCACACCCTCCTCACCTCGGCGGAAACCCCAGGCGAACGCCGCCGTTGATGGCGCGACCGTCGAGCGGGGCCCACGCGTCCACGGTCCAGCGCCCGTCCACGCCACGGGACGGGCGAGTGAGGGGATCCCACCGCGTCTGGCGGGCATCGGTCAGGTTCTCCGCGTTCAGGAAGAGGCGCACGCGGCCGATCCGCTTCTCCACGAGCGCGCCGACGATGACGTACGGGGCCGACCTCGTGCGATACGGGTTCACCTCGAGACGCTGTCGCCCGGTGTAGTACAGCTCGACGCCGACCCGGCCCCAGTCTTCCTCTTCCCACATGCCGACCAGCCCGGCGGAGTGGCGCGGCGTCATCGCAACGTCCTGGCGGCCACCGCCGCCGTCGTCTTCCCGTGAGCGCACGTACGTGTACGTGCCCGTCGCCACCCAGGAGCCACGCCGCATCGTCGCCAGCGCCTCGCCACCGACGTTGGTCGTGGCGCCGGCGCGGTTGGACAGGACGTAGCGGGTGTCGCGTTCGACGCCCACCGCGCCGGTGATCCGGGAGGCGAAGGCCGTGGCGGTGACGCTGAGCGCGCCGAACGTCCTGGCGAGATCGGCCGAGACGCTCGTGCCGCGCTCGGGTCGCAGCGGCCCCGCGACCTCGAGGCGCGTGAGCCCCGCCGCCTCGGTTTCCTCGGTGAGCGGCGTCGCCGCGGAGAAGCCGCGACCCACCGACACGCGACTGGTCCACGCGCCCCCGCGCACGAGAGCGGCCACGCGGGGACTGAAGAACGCCCCGTACTCGCTGTGCCAGTCGACGCGGCCGCCGGCCGAGAGCGACAGCCACGGTGCCACCTCGACATCGTCCTGCGCGAAGACGCCGGGCGCGTCGAACGTGTAGGTGAAGCGCGGGACGTCCGTGGGCACGTAGGCGTCCCGCTCGTAGGCCACGCCCGCCACCCACGTGTGGCGTCCCGCGGTGCCGCGCAGCGCCAGTTCGCCGAAGGTCGTGTCGTGGCGATCGCGTTCGCGGACCTCGCCCACGCGATGGTCGTGCCGCTGCCACGCCGCCGCCCCTCGCGCCGTCAGGACGAAGCGCCCGTCGACGATCGCCTGTGCCGTGCCCCCGACGTCGAACCGGCGGGTGTCGAGCGCCTCGGTGAACGGCGCGCCCGTGGCGGGCAGCGTCGCGCCTGGCATCGTGCCCCCGTCGCGGCCCTCGGACGTGACGCCGGCCGTCAGGAACACCGAGCGCCCGCTTCCGCCGTCCCAGAAGAGACGAGGGCGCACCAACGCGCGGCGATACCCGGCGACATCGGCCCAGCCGTCGCCGTCCCGGTCGTTGCGCGCCTGGCGATGGCCGCCGGCGAGCACCGTGATGCGCCAGGCCGGGGCCAGCGGCGTCGCGAGAAAGGCGACGCCGTCGGTTGCGCCCAGGGTCGACTGGTTCACGAGCAGATCCGCGGCGGGCTCGTCGCCGGGCCTGCGCGTGAGCAGGTTCACCACGCCACCCATCGCGCCGGCCCCGTAGAGCGCCGACGCCACGCCCTTGATGACCTCGACGTGCCCGAGGTCCATCGGCGGGATCTGCAGCAGCCCCAGGCCGCCGACCTGCTGGCCGAACAGCGGCAACCCGTCGCCGAGGACGCGCGTGTAGCGGCCCTTCATGCCCTGGACGCGCACGCTCGCGGCGCCGATCGACGGCGACGTCGCCTGCACGCGCAACCCGCCCATCTCGTTGAGCATCATGACGATGTCGCCGGGCGTCATGAGCATCTTCTCCTCGATCTCCTCGCGGCCGAGCACCTCGACGCGGGTCGGTTGATCCTCGACACGGCGGCCGGTACGCGTCGAGGCGACCACCACCACCTCTTCCTCGACCGAGGGAACCGCGTGGAGATCCACCACCACGTCCATCGCCGACTCGGCCACCGTCACCGACTGCCGTCGTTCGGCGAACCCGGCCTTGGTGACGACGACCGATGCCGGCCCCGGTGGCACGCGAAGGACGGCGCGGCCGTTCCCGTCCGTGCCTGCCGAGGCGGCGCCGACGACGACGGTCGCGCCAGGGACGGGACCGGACTCCGACCGCACCACCACCGTCACGGCCGTCAGCGGCTGCACCGCCGCGACAGGGGGAACCAGCAGGGACAGCACGGTCGCCACGACGCTCCACGTGCGCATGCACACACTCCTCCCACGACGTGCTGCCCGGCGGGGCGCCCGATGGACGTCATTCGAAGGGATGACGCGGCGTTGCGAGAACGTCGACCCGCGTTCGCGGCCCGGCACCGGTCAGCCCGACACGAGCCCGCGGATCGCCCGGTAGCCCTCGTCGCCGACGTCGAGGCTGAACTCGTTCACGTAGAGCGCGATGTGCTGGTCGCACACGGCATCCGACAGTTCCTGGGCGTGCGCGCGCACGAACGCGCGGCTGGCCTCCGGGTGCGCGAACGCGTGCGCGACCGACGCGCGCACGGCGCGCTCCGCCGCGACGACGGTGGCGTCGTCGAGGTCGGCGCGGGCGCAGATGCCCGCGAGCGGCACGGGCAGGCCCGTCTGGGCTTCCCACCAGTCGCCCAGGTCGATCACCTTCACGAGGCCGTGCTCGCGGTACGTGAACCGGCTCTCGTGGATGATCAGTCCCGCGTCGACCTCCCCGTGCTCGACCGCGCCCAGGATGCGGTCGTAGCGGAGCTCCACCACCTTCCCCAGTGCCGGCGCGGCGAGGCGCAGCAAGCGGTAGGCGGTGGTGGTGGCGCCGGGAATCGCCACTCGCCCCGCCACCGCCTCGTGCAGCGGGCGCGGCTCACGGGCGACCACGAGCGGCCCCACGCCCCGCCCGAGGGCGGCACCGCTGCGCAGCAGGCGATAGCGCTCGCCCACGGCCGCGAACGCGCCCACGCTCAGCTTCGTGAGCTCGAACTCGCCGGTGAGGGCCCGCCGGTTGAGCTCCTCGATGTCGAGCAGCACGGGATGGACCCGGAACGGGGCCTCGACCAGGCCGTGCACGAGCGCGTGGAAGGCAAACGTGTCGTTGGGGCAGGGGGAGAAGCCGAAGGTCAGCGCACGCACGACGCGATCTCCCGGACGAGCGCCGGCGTGACGCCCACGATGGCGGCGAACGCCTCGTCGAAGTGCCACGCGGCACGGTCCGCGTCCTCGATGGCGTTGGAGACGGCGCGCACCTCAAGGGCGGGGACGCCGGCCAGCGCCGCGGCGCGGAGCACGGCGAAGCCCTCCATCGCCTCCACGTCGCACCCGCTCGTGGCGCCCACGCGACCGCTCGTCCCGATCGGCAGCGCCGCGGCCGCCGGCAGGGCGCGCCGCGCGGCGGCCAGCAGCGCCGCGTCAGGCGACAACCGATGCGGCGCGAAGTGCTCCGGCACGCCGAGGTCGCAGTAGATCGCGGCGGTGCCAATCACGAGGGCCGGCGGCGTGAGCCCGCGGGCGCGCCGCGCGCCCGCGATCCCGACGTGCAGGATCGCCGCGGGGCGGTCGGCCGCCACCGCCGCGGCCGTGATCGCGGCGGCATCGACTGGGCCGACGCCACAGCACAGGCGGCGCCAGCCGTCGGCCTCCGCCAGCTCTCGCGCGGTGGCGGCGACGACCAGGATGCGACTCACGTCCACGGTGCCCACGTGGCCGATCCTACAACGGCACCACGCCGCTCCTGCCCTCAGCCCACGAAGCGCCGCATCGGCGTGTGCCGCACCATCACCTGGTAGCTCAGCAGGCAGAGGGCGAGCGTGGCGGTGCTGGCCAGCATGAACTTCAGCGGCCAGGCCATCTCCAGGTCCATCAGCCGGTACTGGATCACGAACAGCAGCGGCAAGTGCAGCAGGTAGGTCCAGTAGGCGCCCTGGGCGAGGTAGCGCAACACCGGGCTGGGACGATCGAGCAGGCGCTGGCCCGCCAGTAGGCACAGGACGGTGAGCCAGACGCTCAGGAAGGCTTCGAGCGAGGCGGTCGGCCAGGATGCCGTCGGGCTGTCCATGGCGGCAAGCTCGTTCCGCAGCCGCCAGAGAAAGGCCAGGTAGAAGACCGCGCACCCCGCCACCAGCCACGGCACGAGGGGCCGCAGGCGACTGAGCCAGCCAGGCTGCCCCTGCAGCAACGCGCCCAACGCGTAGAACGCGCCGAAGAACACGATTGCCCAGAACTGCGGCAGCAGGCCCTCGGGGGCCGGGTGCGGCGCGCTCACCGACGCCAGGGCCGGCACCAACAGCAGGGGCATGCCCAGCACCCACGTCGCCGGGCCCCGCCCCATCAGCCATCGCCCCAGGGCACCCAGTTCAAGCGTCCGCGCGACCCAGTGCAACACCGCGAACAGCAGGAGGTAGTACAGGAACCACAGGTGGGCCGTGCTCGGCGGCTGCCTCGGCGCATCCGGCACCTGCAGCCAATCGCGCACCAGCTGCAGGACGGCCGAGGGATGCTGCACGTTGGTCGCCGCCCACGCGGTGCTGGCCGACAGCGACAGCCACACCAGCGGCCAAGCCAGCACGAAGGGGACGAGGATTCGGCGCACCCGCTGCCGCGCGAGCGCGACTCCGCCGCGCCGCTCCAGCGTCCAGCCCGCGAAGAAGCCGGCCACCAGGAAGAACAGCGGCATCCGCACCAGGTGAAGGCCCCACACTACGACGTCGACCCACACGCTGTGCTGGCGGTCCGCGGTCGGGAAGACGCCGTTCATCAACGGGCTGTAGGCCAGCGCCGCATGGAACAGCACGCCGGCCAGCATGGCCAGCGCCCGCAGGTGGTCCATGTAGTGCAGCCGGTCCTGCATGAGCGGAGGTGTCGTCGCCTCAGTAGAACGCCGGCTTGCGGGCGTGGTACCAGGTGGTGGTGCCGACGACGGCAACGCTCAGCAGGACCATCCCGACCAGGATCCCGACGGCTTCCGGGCTCCAGGCGATCGCATCCTCGCGCACGCGGTCGCTGATGGCCGGCACCTGGGACAGCCCCATGATGAAGGGATTGATCATCACCATCGAGCCGATCATCGCGAACGTCGACCAGCCTTCCGATTCCACCGACATCGTCACGGCCAGGGAGATGCTGTACGCCAGGAGGATGTAGCCGTAGATCAGCAGCGCATACACCACCAGTCCGTCGGGCAGCGGCGTGAACCACACCACCGCCAGCGTGCCGCCCGCGATCACGAGGAAGGGCACGGCGAAGGTGAGCAGGTTGCCCGCCAGCTTGGCCACCGTGAAGTCCAGCGGCGACACCGGCAGGCTCATCACGAAGGCCAGGGTCTTCTCCTTGCGCTCGGTCATGAGCGAGGTGGCGATGGAGAAGCAGGCCACCGACACCGTCACGACGATCAGCATCAGCGAGCCGACGTAGAACGACCACGGCTTGCCGTGCCCCAAGAGACACAGGGCGACGATGCCGGCGAGCACGTAGACGGCCAGCTGCTTCTGGAACAACTGCCAGTCCTTGGCCACCAGCAGACGAATCACGGGGATGTTGAGGGTCACGCCACGGCTCCCGAGCGAACGGCGGTGATGAAGATGTCTTCCAGGGTCATCGGGTCGGTGCGCTGCACCAGAAGGCCCTCGGCGGCCAGGCGCGCCGGCAGGTCGTCGCGCCAGGCGCGCACCTTGACTTCGATCAGGCTGCCGTTGGCGCGCGCGCTGGCGACTTCCGGCCAGGCCTCGACTCCGGCCGGCAGCGCGCCCTGGCAGAGCACGCGGCGCCAGCGCTCGAGGAAGGTCTCCTTGTCCGCCGACGCCACCAGTCGTCCCTGGTGCAGGAAGCTGATGCTGTCGGCCAGCTGTTCGATGTCGTGGGTGTTGTGCGACGAGAACAGCACGCTGCGTCGTTCATCGCGCAGCACGTCGGCCAGCGCCTCGAGCACCTCGATGCGCGCCACCGGGTCCAGCCCGGTGGTGGGCTCGTCGAGCAGCAGCAGTCGCGGGCGGTGCGCCAGGCACAGCAGGAGCAGCGCCTTCACGCGCTGTCCGTGCGAG
>JADHED010002209.1_pt1 | contig 14082 bp, 11 predicted proteins | sample 8952041 | NCBI WGS metagenome assembly JADHED01 (sample SAMN16124423, study PRJNA663239) | bioreactor sludge metagenome | isolation source: sludge (control) | place: India:Bengaluru | collected 2018-09-08
GTATTATTTTAAATATTATTTTTTCTTTTTAAGTTTAATTCTTCGGAAATTTCTTTTACTTTTTTATCAGAAAGAGGGTAGAACATCATTCCAATTAAAGCTAATAGACAACAGATTGCAGGTAAAAGACTTATCATAATTCTTTCTCCGAAAATGGTGTCTGCACTTTGTGATGCGGCATCCGGAACGTAATGGAACCAAGCCAAAATCCATCCGCTAAGCGCAGCTCCTAATGCCCATCCTAATTTTTGAGACATAGAAGATGATGAGAAGATAAGACCAGTTGCACGTCTTCCGGTTAACAATTCTTGATGGTCTACAATATCTGCGAACATAGACCAAAGCAATGGTAAAACGTATCCTGCAAATACTGAGATTAAGAATTGTAAGATTAATATCAATACAATATTATTTGGAATGAAATAGAAAATAACGCTCAGAATTCCGGCAATAACGATGGAAATCATATAAGTTTTTTTCTTGCCATATTTAGCAGAAATAGAAGGAGCTGCCATTACACCAATTAAATTAGCTGCTTGCCCTACTAAGAAATAAATAGTAGTAATATCCCAGCCTGTTCCAGCCATTTTATAATTTAATTTTACAAAATCTCTGAAATAGTAAATCGCTACACTGTCTCTCACTGCATTGAAAAGTAATGCTGCTAAACCTGTTCCTACCAAAATCCACCAAGGGGCATTTCTGAAAAGGTTTTTAAGGTCTGTTTTTATAGAAACATTCTCTTCGGTTTCAATTTGCTGAACTCTTTCCTTAGTCCAAGAAAAACAAAGTAAAAATAATATAACGCAGATAATTCCTATAACTCCAACTCCCATTACCCAACCAGTTACAGAAGTACTTACCGATGTTTCTACAGCTTTTGTGGCTTGTGATACACTTTCGCTATCAAATGTTTTAGAGAAAAAGTCAATTAAAGGTTGCAAAAGCATGAAAGTAACAAAACTACCAATAAATGCAAAAGACATTCTGTAAGAAGAGAGTTGGTTTCTTTCTTCTGGGTCTGCAGACATAGCTCCTAATAACGAAGCGTAAGGCACATTAATTAAAGAGTAAACAATCATCATTAAAGAATAAGTGATGTATTCGTACACTAATTTTCCTGTGCTTCCAAAATCAGGCGCATAGAAGGTAAAAACGCCCATTACGGCAAAAGGAATGGCGAACCAAAGAAGATAAGGACGATATTTTCCCCATTTTGATTTGGTACGGTCTGCAGTAATTCCTACGAAAACATCAAAAAATGAGTCCCAAAGTCTTGCTACCAAAAACATGGTACCTGCTGCTGCTGCGGTAATCCCAAAAACATCTGTGTAGAAAAATAGGGAATACATTCCGAAAATTTTCCAAAACATAGATGATGCGGCATCTCCGAATCCGTATGCAATCTTTTCCTTTAATTTTATTTTTTCAGCCATTATTTATATAGATTTAGTTTGGTTGCATCTTTTTGAAAGAACGTATTTTCTTTATTGTAAAATTCTACAAAATCTTTTTCGCTAACTTGTCCTTTGTAGGGTGCGTAGTAGTGCATTTTCTTTTCTTGTTCTAGCCAGCCGTGGTTTCTCCATAATAGAACGTAGGATATTTTGTAATTTCCAATGGCTTCTGTTAAAGTTTTTGTCCACCAATTAGCATAAGGAACTTGTTCATAACCCGTTTCTGCAATTGCCATTGGTTTATTGTGTTCTACTGAAACTTCGTTCATTATTTGCAGTTGTTTTTGCACATCAGTAACGAAAGAATTATCTTTAGTAGGGTCTGTATATTGGTATTTGTCAAAACTGATCATATCCACCATGTCATCACCTGGATAATATTCTAAAAACTCTTCTTTAGATTTAAAGTCTGCGGTATTGTAAACAATAATTAAGTTGTGTAATTTTTTAGTTTCTCTAAGATAATTGATAGTGAACTTCCAAATTTGCTTGAATTCTTCTGGTGAAGCATTGTTTTTACACCACCAAAACCAGTTTCCTGTTAATTCGTGGAATGGTCTATATAAAATAGGAATGCTTTTTCCGTCTGAACCTTTTAATGAGCTTAAAAAGTTTGCTGCATTATCTAACCAAGATTTGTACAAATCGTGTTTTGCGCCATTCGGGAGAATAGATGCAAAAGAACCTGGTGTGGTGTCCCAAGAGTTTTTTAAAGTTAAAGGATTGTCGATATGCCAACTTATTGTAGAAATTCCACCTTTATCGTACGTTTCTTTAATCCATTTTTTTATATTTTTAAAAGGAACTCCGTCAATATTATTTGGTTTTTGATATTCTAAACCGCCTAAATCCCAACCATAGACTGCAGGGTAGTCTCCTGTAACATCTTTAATATCGCTTCTTCCTTCTTCGTATTTCCATTTTACACCGTAAGCTAAATCATCTTGGTGTCCAAAAAAATATCCTTTATCTATAGATTTATTAAGGTTCTGATAAAAGTTTACGGTTTCTTTTGTTGCTTTTGTGTCTGAAAGAAGATTGTTTTTCGTGTCAGCGTGTTGGGCATAACATGAAATAAAAGACGCAACTAGAGTTATTTGTAATGTATTCTTCAAATAGGTAATCATAGTGATAATTGGGGGTAATTAATTCAATTTAAAAATTTTTAATCAAAGTTAAAAAAGTTTAAAAATATTTAAAAAAATATGATATTTATTATGTTAACTCAATGTTAACAATTGCTACTTTTGCTAAGACAAATTTACTTTATGTTTTTTTTATGTAAGTAATACTATTTTATCAATATAATATTATATAATTGCAATTAAAATTAATGTTATGAAAAATGAAAAGAATTTTTTCAGAGAAATACCGCCTCTAACAAGCAATGATAGCTTTTTGGTGTTTGATAGAGTGAAAGAAAAATTTGACTTTCCTATACATTTTCATCCCGAATTTGAAGTGAACTTTATTCAAAACGGTAAAGGTGTGCGTAGAATTGTTGGAGATCATATAGAGGAAATAGAAGAATTTGAATTGGTTTTGGTAGGGCCAAATTTGTATCACGCTTGGGAGACTTATAAGTGCAAAGAGAAAGATATTCATGAGATTACGATTCAATTTGATGAAAAACTTTTTGATGATAATTTGCTTTCTAGGAGAATTATGAGACCTATAAGAGACATGTTTAATAGGTCGTCTCACGGTGTTTTGTTTTCGTATTCTACTGCGGAATTTCTATCCAAACGTATTTGTAACTTGTCTAGATTGGATGGGATGGATTATTTTCTGGAGATTTTGTCTATTTTACATGACATGGCCACGTCTCGAAATCAAAGGATATTGTCCACGTTTACAGTAGATTATGATAAATTTGAAGATGATGACAAAATGAAGATTGTGTATGATTATATACAAAAGAATTTTGCAAATAAAATTACATTAGAAGAAGTTTCTAAGGTAGCTCTTATGAGTCCTGTTTCTTTTAATAGATTTATAAAAAAGAGAACCAATAAAACATTTGTTAATTATTTGAATGATGTTAGAATTGGTTATGCAGCACGAAGTTTAGTGGAAAAAGATTTAAGTGTTTCTGAGGTGGCTTTTAAATGTGGCTTTAATAATATAGCAAATTTCAATAGGATATTTAAGAGTATAAAAGGCGTAACGCCAAGTACTTACCGGGAAGAGTTTAATGGTATTAAAAGAATACTTTAATTAATATTGATATTATTTTGTCTTTTTTGTTGATGAAAATGTCTTTTTTGAACATGAAAAATATCATCAGCGAAAATAATAGTAACAATTGATAAAATAATATTAACAAATCCTTCACATTCAGTTATAAATTTGTTTTGTTAAAATAAATGAAAAACCATTGATAATTTGACAATGTTATAATTATCAATTTTGAAGGAAAGAAAATAATCAAATTAACAACCAATTTATATTATGAAGAGTTTTCTTTATTATCTAAATCCAAGCAGTAGTGGTAAGACTAGTATCGCCGCTTTGTTTCTTCTTGGGGCAATTACAGGTGTAGATGCACAGCAAAAATCTTCACGAGATACTCTAAAAACAAAACAAATAGAGGAAGTAGTGATGATTGGCTATGGTACACAGAAAAAAAGTGATTTGAATTCTTCTGTGTCTTCTATTAAGACAAAGGATATTCAAGACATTAAACAGGTCTCTGTAGACCAAATGATTCAAGGTAAACTAGCTGGTGTTAGTGTTGCTAATAATAATGGGCAACCTGGAGCAGCGGTTTCAATAAGGGTTAGAGGTACTACTTCTTTGAATGGGACTAACGAACCTTTATATATTATTGATGGAGTTCCAATTTCTGGTGATGCAACTGGTAAATCTACATCTGGTAGACCAATTGCTGGTGGAGATTTTTCATCTACAGGTGGTTCTGGTAGTGTTGCTGTTTCTCCTATTTCTTTTTTAAACCCAAACGATATTGAGTCTATAGATGTATTGAAAGATGCATCTGCAACTGCAATATATGGTTCTAGAGGTGCAAATGGTGTAATTATTATTACAACAAAATCTGGAAAAAAAGGGATAGGTAAAATTAGCTATGAAGGTTACACGTCTGTTTCTCAAAATTACAAATATTTAGATGTGCTTAATTTGCAACAGTATGCTGCTTTGCAAAATGCTATGGCTCCTGTTTTTGGGACTCAACTAAGAGCAGAATTTGCACATCCTGAGTTATTAGGAAAAGGTACAGATTGGCAAAGAACTATTTATAGAACAGCGGTAGCTCAAAATCACCAAGTTTCTTTTGGTGGTGGTAAAGAAGATGCTAATTATTATTTGTCTTTAGGATATTTGGACCAACAGGGTACAATTATTAATACAGGGTTAAAAAGATATACCCTAAGGTTAAATCTTAATGCTAAAGTAAGACCTTGGTTAAGAATTGGCGCTAACCTTACTGGAGGTATTTCTAATCAGAATTATACAGTAAATGAAAGTTATACTGGTTTAATTTCTAATACATTATTACAAGCTCCTGATTTACCGGTTTATAATACAGATGGAACTTTTGCATCTCCTCCAGCTGGACAAAATACTAATTATTTTAATCCTGCTGCGGAAGCTTTAACAAAATTGAATAAGTTAATTAGAAAAAATTTCTTAGGGAATATTTATGCAGAAGCAGATTTGTTAAAAGGTTTAAAATATAGAGTGGAAATGTCTGCAAATACTGAATTTGCAGAAAATACCGAATTTTGGCCACAATATAATAGAGGCTCACAGTCTAATGATACAGCTGACCTTTGGTTAAGAAATAATGACTGGTATTCTACCAATATTAAGAATTTACTTACCTATGATAAATCATTTGGTAATCATAAATTTACCATTTTAGTAGGGCAAGAAGCTTTAGATACTCATTGGAAAGGAATTACAGGAGAAGGACATGGTTTTAAATCGAATGATGTATATTCTCTTAGTATGGCAGATACTACAGAAACAACAAGTTATAAAGGTAGTTCATCTTTATTATCATATTTTTCTCGTTTAATCTATGATTTTGATGGCAGATATAGCATTACAGCTTCAATAAGAAGAGACCAATCGTCTAAATTTGATCCTCAAGGTAACAAAGGAAAAAATCAGGTAGGATATTTCCCTGGTATTTCTGGTTCTTGGAGAGTTACTAAAGAAAGTTTTATGGATTGGATTCCTTCTAATATTGTTAGTAATTTGAAATTCCGTGCTGGCTACGGAGAAACAGGTAATCAGCAGATTTCTAACAACTTATACTCTTCACAACTTAATATCTATAATCTTCCTGCTTATCTCAGTAATCCTGATTTGAAATGGGAAACAATGAAACAAACTAATATAGGTGTAGATTTATCATTATTCAATAGATTAAACGTAACTTTTGATTGGTATAAAAAAACATCTTCAGATTTCTTGTTTAAATTACCATTGCCAGATTATTTAACAGGTGGAGAGTCTTATTATGGAGGTATTACAGCGCCTTATTCTAATTTGGGTAGTATGGACAATAGAGGTTTCGAAATTACCTTAGGTTATGAAACAAAGGCTGAAAATTTCAATTGGAGTACTAATTTTGTTTTTACAAGATATAAAAATGAATTACTTAGTCTTGTAAATGGAATGGATAATATTACAGAATCTGTAAATATTAATGGATACCAACCAATGATTGCTACAAACACATTAATTGGTAATCCTATTGGTACATTCTGGGGCTTGAAATATGAAGGATTGTATAGAACAGCTGCTGATCTTACAAATGCTCCTTCTGTATATGGTGCAGCGCCAGTGCTTGGAGATGTGAAATATGCAGATGTAAATGGAGATGGAAAAATTGATGATTTAGACAAAGCAATTATAGGTAATCCTCACCCAGATTTTACATTTGGTTTTACAAATACATTTAGATATAAAAGTTGGGATTTATCAATTTTCATACAAGGTTCTGTAGGAAATGATGTGATGAATTTAACTAAAAGAAATGGTACTCAAAATGCTATGATGTATCAAAATCAATTAGTTGATGCTTTAGATTATTGGTCTTCTTCCAATCCTAATGCAAGTCAGCCGAGACTTATCAATAGTATTTCGCATCCAAATATTATGATTTCTGATAGATATATTGAGAAAGGAGACTATGCTAGAATTCAGAATTTAACATTAGGATATACTTTGCCATCAGAATATGCATCAAAAATGAATTTGTCTAAACTTAGAATTTATTTTACTGCTCAAAATCTTTATACTTTGACTAATTATTCAGGGTATGACCCAGAAATTGGTTCGTTTAATCAAAACGTTCTTCTTACTGGTGTAGATAATGGTAGATATCCTACTCCTAGAACATTTATTTTTGGCGTTAACCTAGACTTTTAATATAATAGACATGAAATCTTTAAAAATATATAATTTAAGAAAAATTACTATTGCTATTTTCGCTCTTGGAGCTATGGCATCTTGTAGTAATGATTTTACAGATAGACCTTCAGAAGATTCTATTAGTGCAAGCAATTATTATAAAAATGATGAACAAGTAAGTACAGCAACTGATGGGATGTATTATAAAACTTGGTTTCAATTTAATAATAAATTTTTCTATGCAATTTCAGAAGTAGGCTCTGGTAATATGTATACCAATTCTTCTGATGTAAATGCAATGAGAAGTTTTTCTATAACTTCATCTGATGCAGAGATGTTCTCTGGCTGGCAATCTCTTTGGGCTAATGTAGCTCAAGCAAATTATCTAATCAATAATCTTCAAAGAGTTGCAGATCCATCTGTTAGTCAGTCAGTAATTAATAATGCATTAGGAGAAGCTTATTTTATGAGAGCTACTGCGTATTTTTACTTGGTAAGATTATGGGGACCTGTTCCAATTATTGTTAATAATTTAGACCACGTAACAAATCCTCAACTTAATACAAATAGAGTAGAAGATGTATATGAATTAGTAACAAGAGATTATACACAAGCTATTAGCCTTTTGAATAGTAAAGTTAGAGGCTCTAGCTATGCTGATAACGCAAAAGTATCTAAAGGTTCTGCTAAAGCTATGTTGGCAAAGGTTTATCTTTATCTAAAAGATTATACCAAAGCAAGACAATTATCTGAAGAAGTTATTAATAGCGGAGAATTTAAATTATTAGGTGGTACTTCTCAATATTCTATTCAAGGTAAATCTTTTGGAGATTTATTTAAGTATGCCAATAATAATAATGAAGAATCTGTATTTGCACTTCAATGGAAAACAGATGCTAATTATGGCTCTGGTAACAACTGTAATACACAATTTGGTATCAGTAACGGAACAATTTCTACATCTAATGCAACTTATGGTGGCGTTTTTGGTCCTTCTCAAGATATTTTAAACCTGTACTCTGTAGGTGATGCTAGAAGAAATGAAACAATTATGTTCCCAGGTAATGTATATTCTGATATGAAAATTAAAAACGGAACAACGTTTCAAGTTGGGTTTACAGTACCAGCAGCAGACCAAATTGGTGGACAAGGAGCAGGAGCTGCAATTAAAAAATATTGTATAGGTATTGAAAATGGAAATAATACAGGTCCTATTGATGCTTGGGCAATGATGAACAATAATACTTACATTATGAGATTCTCAGAAGTTTTGTTAATTCATGCAGAAGCTATTCTTGCGGGCGGAGCATCAACATCTGATGCAGCAGCTCTTAAATCTTTCAATGCTGTAAGAAATAGAGCTGGTCTTAGTGATGTTTCTTCATTTACTTTCGATGATTTATTTACCGAAAGAAGAAAAGAATTAGCTTTCGAAGGTGATTATTGGTTTGATTTGGGAAGAATTTCTCGTACCAAAGCTATTGCAATAATGGCTGCGCAAAATAGAGGTAATATGTGGGGAGCAGAATATTATACGCCCGCTGAAAAAGATTTCACCTTACCTTATCCTGCAAACGACGTAGCTAAAAACCCTAAACTTTTAGATGCACCAGTTCAATATCAATTCTAAAAATTTTAAAATAATGAAAAATTTCATAAATAAAACTTTTAAATATTTCATCTTTTTACTTGCTGTTACAGTTGTGTGGACTGCTTGTAGAAATGATGATGATGAGAAGATTTCTACTTCTGCACCTACTATTAATCTTGTTGCAGCTTCAGTAGATGAAAATGGACAGCCTACGGATCTTTCTTCAATAACTGTAGGATATGCTAATAATGTTTATATAATCAAAGGAACAGGATTTGCAACTTTGCAACATGTTTATTTTAATGATTATGAATCTTATTTCAATCCAAACTTAGTTACAGATAATACAATTATAGTTACAATTAATGAGAAAACACCTTATGCTAATGTTAATAATAAGCTTAAGCTTGTTACAAAATTTGGTACTGTAGAATATGATTTTACTGTAGCTCCTCCAGCGCCTGTAATAGATGGTTTTCAATCTGTAAATGCGGCAGATGGTGATAATATTGTAATTAAAGGAAACTACTTTGTGAATCCAGTGGTGAAAATTGGAGATGCGCAAGCTACAATATCTGCAACTAGCTTAACTGAAATTACGGCTAAATTACCAGCAGGTTCTCAAGGTAAAAAAGTTTCTGTAACTACACTTTCTGGCACAGCTACTTATGGTTCTGAAATTGGTACAGCTTTCTATGATGACATTTTGTATGGTTCTACTGTAAACAGTGGTTGGGGAGAAACTCATGACATTGCTTACTCTGCAGATCCTTTAAATATTAAACAAGGAGAAAAATCTATAAAATTAGATATTAGTGCATGGTCTGGTTTTCAGTTTGATAATGCCCCTGCTTTTCCAGCTACAGCAAAAGGAATTAGATTTTACGCTAAAGCTACTACTGCTGGCTCACAAAATATGCAAGTAATGATTAATAATAATTGGAGTAATAGAGCTACAATAGATATTACCGGAGATTTTCAAGAATATAGAATTCCATGGTCTACTTTCGGATTGTCATCAACTCCTACGGTTTCATCTACTAATATAATTTTCTTCAATCAAGGAACTGCAAATGTTTATTATATTGATGATTTAGGTTATTATTATTAAAAATAAAAAGTGTTTTTCAGAAATAATTATTAGGATTAATTATTCAACTAGAACCCTCATTGTAGGGTTCTTTTTTTAAAAAAAAAATTGTTATGAAAAAATTATTAAGCATTGCAGCAATTGCAGCAGTTTCTTTACTAAGTGCTCAAAAATTCGAAAATGTAGCCTTAACTCCGCCAATGGGATGGAATTCTTGGAACACTTTTGAAGTGAACATCAACGAAGATTTAGTTAAAAAAACAGCAGATATGATGGTTTCGTCTGGTATGAAAGATGCCGGCTACGAATACATTGTTCTAGATGATGGATGGATGGTGAAAGACCATAGAGATAAAAATGGCGATTTAATTCCAGACCCAGTTAAATTCCCTAGCGGAATGAAAGCTCTTATTGATTATGTACACTCCAAAGGTTTAAAATTTGGTCTTTATAATTGTGCAGGTACTCAAACGTGTGCTGGTTATCCAGGTACAAGAGGTTACGAATATCAAGATGCAAGATTTTATGCAAATTTAGGAATAGATTTTCTAAAATACGATTGGTGCAATACAGCAGGTATTAATGCTACAGAAGCTTATACTACCATGAGCAAAGCTTTGAAAGCTGCAGGTAAACCTATTGTCTTTTCAATTTGCGAATGGGGAGACAATCAGCCTTGGAATTGGGCAACACCGGTTGGCAATCTTTGGAGAATTTCTGGAGATATCTATCCTTGTTTCGATTGCGAATACAAACACGAAGACGGAAATTGGTCTTCTTGGGGAGTACTTAAAATTCTTGAAATGAGAAAAGACATTCGTAAAGTTTCTGGACCAGACCATTGGAATGATTTCGATATGATGGAAGTAGGAAACGGAATGACGAATACCGAAGACAAATCTCACTTTACCCTTTGGTCTTTGATGGCTTCTCCGCTTTTTGCAGGTAATGATTTGAGAATTGTAAAACCCGAAACTTTAAAAATTCTTACCAACAAAGAAATGATTGCCATCAACCAAGATAAATTAGGAATTCAAGGGTTTAAATATCAATCAGAAAATGGAGTAGAAGTTTGGGTAAAACCTCTTTCTGATGACAATTGGGCGGTAGTTTTCTTAAACAGAACAGATAAATCTCAAAAAGTGAAATTCGATTGGAAAAAACATATTATTGAAGACAAAGATTTTAAATTTACTTTGAATTTAAATAATCATAATTATTCAATTAGAGACCTTTGGGAGCATAAAGATTTAGGTAAAACCAATAAAATTTTTGATAAAGAATTGGCTTCTCACGACGTAATTGCAGTTAAACTTACTAAAATTAAATAATGAGGAATTTATTGTATATCATTTCGTTAGCTTTACTTACCTCTTGCGGAACTTCTTTTGTTGCAACTCACGGTCAACTTTCGGTAAAAGGAACTCAATTGGTAGATAAAAACCAAAAGCATGTAATGTTGAGAGGAGTAAGTTTGGGTTGGCATAGTATGTGGCCTAGATTTTACAATCAATCTGCAGTTTCTTGGCTCAAAAAAGACTTTAATGCAAATGTTGTTCGTGCTGCTTTAGGAGTAGAATTGGGCGAATATGGGAATTACGTAAATGATAAAAATTTTGCTAAAGAAAAAATTTACACTGTAATAGATGCCGCCATTAAGAATAATATTTATGTAATTGTAGATTGGCACAGTCATAATATCAGATTAGAAGAGGCTAAAGAATTCTTTGACGAAACTTCTAAGAAATATGGCAAGTATCCTAACGTAATTTACGAAGTTTTCAACGAACCTGATTACGAAACTTGGGCAGAAATAAAATCTTATTCAGAAGAGATTATTAAAGTGATTAGAAAAAACGACCCAGATAATATTATTTTGATAGGTTCGCCTTCTTGGGATCAAGATGTGCACTTGCCTGCCAAAAACCCTATTACTATTGATAAAAACCTAATGTACACGATGCATTTTTATGCTGCAACTCACGAAAAATGGCTTAGAGATAGAACAGATGAAGCTCTGAAAAGTGGTTTGCCAATTTTTGTTTCAGAAAGTGCAGGGATGGAAGCTTCGGGAGATGGTAAAATGGATTATAAAGCTTGGCAAGAATACATAGATTGGATGGAGCAGAGAGGTCTAAGCTGGATTGTTTGGTCTATTTCTGATAAAGATGAGACATGTTCTATGCTGAAGAAATCTGCCAATTCAGAAGGAAATTGGAAAGACGAAGATTTAAAAGAATCTGGACTCAAAACCAGAGAATATCTTAGGTTCTACAATAAAGGTAAAAACTAATAAAAAAGGCTGTCATTTTCGACAGCCTTTTTTTTTTAACTTCTAGAATAATCGTCTTCTATTCTTACAATATCGTCCTCTCCAAAATAAGTTCCGGTTTGAACTTCTATAAAGATTAAAGTATTTTCTCCTACGTTTTCTACACGGTGTTTTGCTGTTAATGGGATTAAAGCAGTTTCACCATAATTGTAAATTTTATCTACATCGTCCAAAGTTATTTTGGCGATTCCTTGTATAATTGTCCAAGCTTCTTGGCGATGGTGGTGATATTGATAAGATAATCTTTGCCCTGGCAAAACTTCTATTCTTTTCAATTTAAAATTGGGTTCGTCAAATAGTACATAGTACTTTCCCCACGGTCTTTCTCCGATCTCGTTCATAATATTTTTTTGTAAAATTAGTAAGATTAAAAGACTTATAATGCTACTATTTTTTCAAAATTTTATATAAAATAACAATCTCTGCTTTTCGGTTGATGTAGCTATTAAAAAATAGGATAATTTGCCATTTATCAGCAATCAATTTTGATTGTTTTTTATGATGAAAAGTAAAATTTTTGCTCTTAACAGAAAAATAACCTCAATAAAAATAGAATTTTACAACCGTGAAAATTAAATTAAGTATTTTTGTAAAGTTTCTAATATTTTAAAACCATTTAATTACTAAGTTAAATCAATTTTAAGCATTAGAAACTAATTGGAATTTAAAGAATTATATTAAAATTTAAAATAAAAATTTATGAAAATAAAATTTCTTGGGCAAAACTGTTTTTTGTTTACTTTTAATGACAAAAATATACTTTCAGACCCTTTTTACAATTTCCAAAAAGAACAATCTGGATTTGATGTTAAAGCTCAAAAAATAGACTATGTTTTAATAACTCATGCGCACGGAGACCACATTGCAGATGTACAAGAAGTGCTAGAAAATCATCCAGAGGCAACTGTAATTGGTCAGCCAGAAATCTGTGGATATTTTAATCATCCTAATTCTATAGACATTAATTTCGGAGGTTCTGCAAAGTTTGATGATTTGAAAATTTCTATGGTTCCAGCGCATCATACTTCTAGTTTCCCAGATGGAACGTATGGCGGACAACCAGCTGGTTATGTTTTCAGATTTCAAGATAAAAATATTTATTTTGCGGGAGATACTGGTGTAATGGCAGATATGGCGCTTTTTCCGCAATTATTTGGCGAAATTAGTTTGTCTGTGTTGCCAATTGGAGGTCATTATACTATGTGTGCAAGAAAAGCTGCTTTTGCGGCTTCAGAATTGTTAAAGTGTAAGAAAGTTATAGGATGTCATTTTGATAAATTTCCTCCAATTGCCATTAATCATGATGATGCAAAAGCTTTGTTTATCGAAAAAAATGTTGAATTGATTTTGCCGAAAGTTGGCGAAGAATTTACCGTATAGGCATAAAAAAATGGCAAGCTACCTAAATCACACCGCTACGACCAATTACCTTTGCTGCGTTCCCACCCTGGAGGATTCTCAGGAGCTGGTTGTTTAGGACTTGCCGGTGCAAAAATACTGAATTAATTTAAAATTCAAAATTCAAATCTTAAAAAATTTAAAAAAATAAAATTAGAAAAATGATTAAAAATGTTTATGCTCTTGGTTTTGTGTTGTTTATCTCGACAATGTTAGTTTTTTTTGGAGCATATTTTTTTGCGTACAATACCAATTATTTTAACACAAGCCTTATTTTAAACGCTTTTGTGCTTCCAGCTATCTATACTTTGGGTGCATATTTGTCTGTAAATTCACTAAAAAAGCAAAAAAGAGAATTAGGTTTTAAAGATGCTTTTGGTAGCGCGTTCAAACCAATGTTTGTTGGAGGATTTTTGTCTATTTTTAGCATTTTTGGTTTCTTAAATTATGGTGATACTGATGCAAAAGCTACTTTGAATTACCAATTTATAGAAAGAAACAAAAAAGAAGCTACAGAAATTTATACTAAGCAAAGGTCTGTGATGAAGACTGAAAAAGAAAAACAAGATTTAGATAAAGATTACCAAAAAAGCATGACGAGTTTTTCGCCAGAAATGGTAAAAAAAATAGACATGTTTACTTTTAGATATTTTACATATTATTTTGCTGCAATTTTGGTTTTTTATACCATTCTTTCTACTTTTTTTGGAAGTTTCTTTAGAAGTAAGTCAATTCAATAAATTTAATTTGAAGAATTTTGTGGGTAGTTTTTGATTCATATTTTCATTATTTCTAAAATTTTTAAAATCATGATATGACAAAAATTATCAAT
>JADHED010002211.1_pt1 | contig 14051 bp, 12 predicted proteins | sample 8952041 | NCBI WGS metagenome assembly JADHED01 (sample SAMN16124423, study PRJNA663239) | bioreactor sludge metagenome | isolation source: sludge (control) | place: India:Bengaluru | collected 2018-09-08
GTCCGCTTCACCGGCCGCCCCGCCGGCGACGCCGCCCGGCGGGTAGACGCCGGGCTCGTCGGCCCCGAAGCCCCCCGACCGGGCTCCGGAGGCGGCCCGCCGCAGCCCCCCGAAGGCTCAGTCACCGAGCGTGAAACGGATCGTGGTCCCCCGGCCGACGGCGCTCTCGGCCCAGACTCGCCCTCCGTGTCGATGGATGATGCGCTGCACGAGCGCGAGCCCGATTCCGGTGCCCGGGAACTCCTCGGCCCGGTGGAGACGCTGGAAGACCCCGAAGAGGCGACCGGCAAACGCCATGTCGAAGCCGACGCCGTTGTCGTTCACGTAGTAAACGCGCTCCCCGTCGGCGTCTCGCCCCTCCTCCCCGACCTCGATCCGAGCCTCCCGGCCGCGAGTGAACTTGAGGGCGTTCCCCAGCAGGTTCTCCAGACAGAGCCTCAACAGGCGACGATCGGCGTCCGTCACGACCCCCTCGACGACGTCGATCTCCGCCGCTCGGCCCGGGCAGTCTTCGAGGAGCTCGTCGGCGACCTCCCGCGCGAGAAGGCTGAGGTCGACCGGCTCCCGCAGCAGCTCGCCTCGTGTCGCCCGCGACAGCGTCAGGAGGTCCTCGATCAGCTGCTCACCGTTACGGGCCGTTCGCCAGATCCGCCGCAGGAGCTCCTGGTCGCTCGGCTCCAGGCGGTCGAGGGATTCCTCCAGCAGGAACTCGGAGAACGTCTCGATCCTGCGAAGCGGGGCGACGAGGTCGTGGGACGCCGCGAAGGCGAACGCCTCGAGCTCGCCGTTCGCCGCCTCGAGCCTCCGGTTCGCGCGCCGGAGCGCCGCCTCGTCGCTCCTCGACTTCGTCACGTCTCGAATCACGCCGACGACCAGGGGGCGTCCCTCCGGATCGACGTGAAGCGACTTGCTCACGACGACCCGCTTCGTCTCACCCGCCCTCAGCGTCAGATCCTCCTCGACGAGGCTCTCGAGCCCCGACCGGAAGACGTCATCGTCCCGCTCGTGAATCCCGGACACCTGACCGGGAGGGAAGATCTCGGAGTCGGGGCGGGAGAGCAGCCGCTCCCGGTCCCGGCCGACGAAGGCGCACATCGCGTCGTTCACGAAGACCCAGCGATGCGCGCGGTCCTTCGCGAAGACCGGATCGGGGATCGCGTTGAGGATGCCGGACAGGAAGTCGTCAGCGGCCGCGAGCCCGCGCCCGAGCCGTCGTATCTCCGTGACGTCGGTGCAGAGGGCGACGACGAGGGGTTCGGACGCCGGACCCACGTACGGAAAGGCGCGGATGAGGACCGATGACGTTCGGCCTTCGGCCCCGCGCAGCTCGAGCTCCCGGCTCACCTCGCGTCCGGTCCGGAACGCCTCTTCCTGGAGAGAGACGATCGTCCCCGCCTCCTCCTCCGGGAGGAGCTGGTTCGGCGCCTTTCCGATGACGATCGACGGCGCATGCCCGAAGACCTCGGCCGCGGCCCGGCTCACGAGGGTGAACCGGTGGTCCCGATTCGCGGTCCACACCGGTCCGACCGCGTTCACGAGAGCGAAGAGGAAGTCGCGGGCACCGAGGAGCTCCTGGTCGCAGAGCCGATGGTGCGTGACGTCGCGAGTTACCGCCAGGGTCCCACGGGCCTCTCCGCCAGGGCCGGGGATCGGGTGGAAGCACGTCTCGAAAAGGCGTCGCTCGACCGAGCCCACCGGATACAGGAACTCCTGGATCCGGATCGGGGTGCCCGTCTCCAGGACTCGTGCCTGCGCGCGGCGAACCCGCGCCGCCAGGTCGGCCGAGAAGACATCCTCGGGAGAGAGTCCCCGGAGGACGTCGATGGACCGTCCGAGCGCCGCACCGAACGGCTCGTTCACCACGACGAGTCTCCCGGACGCATCGGACACCCAGACCGGGTCCGTTGCGGCGGCGAGGAGCGCCTCGACGAGGAGTCCGGCCTCGGTCGGCGCGAGCGCAGGCGCTGACGCCACAGTTGGCGCGTCGTCCCTCGGGACGACGGGAGCGACGCGGAGCGCCATCGAGCGACATTCTAGGCTGCCCGCGATCAGTCCCCGGAAGGCCGCGGAGGGCATGGTGCCGCCAGGACGCTGCCCTAGAATCTCCGTCGTGACGGAACCGGCGCTCCGGCCGCGCCTTCGCGTACTCCTCGTCGAGGACTCGGCCGACGACGCGCTGATCGTCCTGCGGGCGCTCGAGAAGGGAGATGTCGAGCTCGACTCGACCCGGGTCTCTACCCGAGACGAGCTGGAAGCGGCGCTGGAGACGGGCCCCGTGGACGTCGTCCTGACGGACGTGGTCCTGCCAGCCTTCAGCGGGCTCGCGGCGCTCCGGCTCGTGGCCGAGCGGGCTCCCGACACACCCGTCATCGTCGTGTCCGGCGCGGTGGGCGAGGAGCAGGCCGTAGCCCTCATGCGGGCCGGAGCGAGCGATTTCGTCGACAAGCGAAACATCCGCCGTCTGCCCGTCGTCGTGGAGAGAGAGCTTCACGCCGCCCGGCTGCGCGGAGCGGAGCGCCGCGCGCGGGAAGCTCTCTCGGCGTCGGAGGCGAGACGGAGGAGCCTTCTCGAGTCGCTTCCGGTCGGAGTCTTCCGGCTCTCTCCCGACGGCCACGTCGTCTCCGCGAACCCGTGCCTCCTCGAGATGCTCGGCTACGGGACGGAGGACGACCTCGCCGCGGTTCCGTGTCCGGCGCTCTGGATCGACTCCGCGACGGTCCGTCGGGCCGCCGAGGGGAACGGTATCGCGGAGAGCGAGATCGAAACGAGCCGCCGGGACGGTTCCGTCTTCTGGGCATTCCTGCGGCTGCGCGCGACCCTGCGGGAGGACGGCACCCTGGCCCACCTCGACGGGACGCTCGAGGACTCGACGGAGAAGCGGGAGCTCGAGAGGGCGATCCTCATCGGCAAGACGGAGTGGGAACGGACGTTCGACGCCGTTCGCGAGCTGATCGTGCTGACCGACCCGTTCCTCCGGATCGCACGCCTCAATCGGGCTCTCGCCGAGAGGCTCGGCGCCGAGCCGGCCACCCTCGTCGGCCGACACTGGCAGGAGGTGCTCGGCGAGCCGCTTCCGCCGGTGGACCTCGCTCGCCTCGTCGAGGCGAGCGAGCATCGCGGCTCCATCGAGTACGACTACGCGAGCAGCTCGCTGGGCGGCGAGTTCCGGTTCAGCACGACGCCCCGCCTCGACGACCGGGGAGTCATCATCGGCGCCATCCACGTGGGGCGGGACGTCACGACCCAGCGCCAGATCGAGGAGCTCCTTCGGCGACAGGTCGCCGTGGACCAGGCCGAAGCGATCTTCCGGACGTTCCGGCACGAGGTCGGGAACGCGATGAACACCCTGAAGGCGACGCTGACGGTCCTCCGCGAGAGTCACGAGCGGTTCGACACGGAGCATCGCGAGCGGTACATCGTTCGCTGTCTCGAGACCGTTCGGATCGCCGAGAACCTCCTCGGCTCGCTCCGCCGGTATCAGACTCTCGACCGGGTCGACTTCGAGCGCGTCCGCGTCGGAGAGCTCCTGAAGGAGAGGAGCGACCTTCTCCTGGCGACGGCGCGGGAGAGGGGAATCGACTGCCACCTGGAGGTGGAGGACGGTCCGAGCATCGTCTCCGGCGACCCGGACGCCATCACCCGGGTGCTCCTGAACGCGATCGAGAACGCCGTCACTGCGCTCGCGGGCCGGCCCGACGCGCTCCTCGGGCTCACGTGCCGAAGGGTCGGCGGGAACGTCGTCGTCGAGGTCCGCGACAACGGGACCGGCATCGCCCGCGATCACCTTCCCCACGTCTTCTCGCCGCTCTTCACGACGAAGCCGGACGGTTCGGGCATGGGCCTCGCGATCGTCCAGAAGCTCATGCTCCGGATGAACGGGCTCGCGCTCATCCGGAGCGAGCCCGGAGCCGGCACGACGCTGGAGCTGCGCTTCCCGCGGCTCGCGAGCAGCGGGTCCTGGCCTCCCCTCGCCGCGGTCTCGTGAGCGTGGACGCCGGGCGCGGACCGGACGATCTCGTCGGGACCCTCGTCGCCGGCCGATACCGCCTGGACGCGCGGATCGGGTCCGGGGCGCTCGGCATCGTCTACCGGGCGAGACACGTGCTCATCGGACGCGAGCTCGCGATCAAGGTCCTCGCGCTCGATCGGCCCGGAGGCGACGTCTATCGGCCCTGGTTCCTCCGGGAGGCGCGCGCGGCGAATCGCGTGAACCACCCGAACGTCGCGGAGATCTACGACTACGGCGAGACGGACGAGGGCCTCGTCTACCTCGTCATGGAGCTCCTCGTCGGGGAGCGGCTTTCCGACCGGATCGCCGCGGGCGTGATGGGGACGCGCCAGAGCCTCGAGATCGTCGAGCAGGTGGCCTCCGCGCTGGGGAGGGCGCACCAGCTCGGCGTCGTCCACAGGGACGTGAAGCCAGACCACGTCTTCCTCCTCCGCCGCGGGGGCCGTTCGGACTTCGTGAAGCTGATCGACTTCGGGCTCGCGCACGTCGATCGGGAAAGCCGGCTCGGACCGCCCGGCGCGGTCCTGGGGACCCCGGAGTACATCGCTCCGGAGCAGGCCCGGGGCGAGGAGCCCGGCCCCGCGGCGGACCTCTACTCCCTCGGCGTCGTCCTGTTCGAGATGCTCACGGGACGGTTGCCGTTCCTCTCCGACGACGCCGCAGCGCTCGTCGAGGCCCATCGGTCCCAGCCGCCTCCGGAGCCACGCCTCCTCAGACCCGGCCTCGACGAGGGCGCCGCGGCCATCGCGCTCCGGCTCCTGGAGAAGGACCCCGCCCGGCGATTCCGCGACGCGCCCCTCCTGGCGGAAGCGTGCCGAGGAGTCCTCGATCGCCTCCAGTCCGACGGCGGTCCCGTCAGCCGAGGAGGCGACCCCCTGCCCGCGCACGAGCCCCCGTCGTTCGCCGAGGGCTCTCTCTGGGCCGTGGCCGCGTCCCTCCTCGGCCGGATGGCGGCGGCCGCGACCCCGTCCGGAGGCTGCCCGGCGGCGGTGCTCCGAGGCGTGGAGGAGACCTGGGCCCGCGTCGCCGAGCTCGCCCGCGTCGACGGGGAGCTCCAGCTGCTCGAGTCCTGGTCGGAGAACCTCTGGCTGAGGGGCCGTGAGACCGCCGAGAGGATCGGCCTCCAGATCGAGGAGCTGGCTCGGCAGGGCTCGCAGATCGCCCGCGAGGAGGAGGCGCTCGAGGACGAGATCCGTCGTCTCGAGGAGGAGAGTCTCGCGGCCGTCCGGGAGCGGGACGCGGCGCGAGAAGCCGCCGAGGAGGCCGACGTTCGCGGGATCCCCGCGGTGAACCATCGGGCGCGAGAGGAGGCCGCCGCAGCGGCCGCGCGCAGCGAGCGCAGCGACGAGGCGATTCGGCGTGCCCGGGAGGAGCTCAAGCGACACGAGGCCGTGCGCCGGCAGATCGAGGCTCGCACGGAGCGGCTGAGAGAGCAGCTCGAGCGGGAGACGTCCCGCCTGGAGGCGGACCGCGAGGCGGGTGCGCCGCGGCTCCTGCGCCTCGCGACCGACCGCGAGGTCCTCGTCCGGACGCTCGGAGTCGTGGCGCGCGGCCTTCGGGAGCACTTCTCGCGGCGCTCGGAATGCCGGGGCCTCGTCTGCCGGCTCGACGAGCTCGGACTCCTGACCGACGGAGAGGGGCGGCCCGCGCGGCCGAAGCCCGGGCGCGGCTTCGGGCACGTGTAACATCCCCGCGCTTTGGGGTTGCGCGCGGAGCCGGCCGCACCGAGTCCTGGGTTCACGGTCGTCGTGATCGACGACGACGCCCGCCTCTGCGAGACGCTCGTGGACGCTCTCGGAGACGAGACGACGCTCGTCCTTCACGCCCAGACCGCCGCCGCCGGGCTCGCTCTCTGCCGGCGCGTGACCGCGGACGTCGTCCTCCTCGACCAGAACCTCCCCGACGCGACGGGCGCGGCGATCTGTCCGACGCTCGTCGAGCAGAACGAGACGACGAAGGTCGTGTTCATGACCGCGTTCCCGACCTTCGAGAACGCCGTCGCGGCGCTCAAGGTCGGCGCCTCGGACTACATCGCGAAACCCTTCGAGCTCGAGGAGGTCCGGCTCGCGGTCCGAAACGCCTTCCGGGTCCGCGAGCTCGAGCGGATCGAGCTCCTGCACAGCCGCCGGCAGCGGGAGGAGCTGGAGCGCTCGGCGTTCGTGGGGTCGGCGCCCTCGCTCGGGATGCCGCTGCGGCTCGCCGACGTCGCCGCCGCCAGCGACGTCCCCGTTCTCGTGACGGGGGAGACCGGGACGGGGAAGTCGCTGCTGGCGCGCTCCATTCACTATCGGAGCCACCGGCGCAATCACCCGTTCGTCGCCCAGAACTGCGCCGCCTTCCCCGAGCATCTCGCCGAGTCGGAGCTCTTCGGTCACGAGAAGGGGGCCTTCACCGGTGCGATCTCCCCCCGGCGCGGGCTCTTCGAGATGGCCGTGGACGGCACGGTCTTCCTGGACGAGATCGGCGCGATGGCGCTTCCTCTCCAGGCCAAGCTCCTCGGGGTCCTCGAAGACCGGACGGTGCGCCGCATCGGAGGCGAGGTGGTCCGCCGAGCGAACGCCCGCGTCGTCGCGGCGACGAACTCGGACCTCGAGGAGGCCGTGGCGAACGGCGCGTTCCGCCAGGACCTCTTCTATCGGCTTTCCGTCGTCCGGATCCACCTCCCTCCTCTTCGGGAGCGCATCGAGGACCTCCCCGAGCTCTGCCGGCATCTCCTTCGGACCTGCACGGGGAAAGACCTGGAGCTGTCCCGGCAGGAGATCGATCGCCTCGCCGAATACCCCTGGCCGGGAAACGTGCGCGAGCTCGCGAACGTCCTCGAGCGGGCGCGCCTCGTTCAGCCTGAGGATCACCTCGAGCCGTCGAAGCTCCTTTCGATCCGGCCGGCGACGCCCCCGTCCCGGCGGGCGGCCACGACGGGAGCCGAGCCGACGACGCTCGAGGAGATCGAGCGGCGGCACGTCTCCGCCACGATCGAGCGCTGCGGCGGGAACCTCACCCGCGCCGCCGCGGTCCTCGGCATCGCGCTCTCGACGCTTCGCCGCAAGGTCGGCGAGTACGGCCTCCGGGCCGACCGCCGGAACTGAGCCGACCCGCCCGTTTCGAGCGGCCGAAATCGAGCGGGCCGGACGGCCCACGCGAATCGAAGCGGCTTCCCGCGCGGGCTCGCCACGCGCCACGACCTGGCACGCGCTTCGCTCGACACGAGCCGGAGGCGCGCATGTCCAGATCGGGGAGACGTCCATGACGCAGAGGGCGGGTCGGAAGAGCGCGATCCCCCCGGCGGAGGTCGAGGGGCTGAAGGGGAACCTCGCGATGACGAGCATCCCCGATCTCCTCCAGTTCCTCAACGCGAGCGGGAAGACCGGTCAGCTCCTTCTCGAGAGGCATGGAGACCGTCCGGAGGGGCGGTCCTACTTCTCCGCGGGCGCGCTCGTCCACGCGACGGCCGGTCCAGCGATCGGGATGGAGGCCCTCGTCGAGATGTGCGGCTGGGACCGGGGCAGCTTCGCCTTCTACGACAACGTCCTCTCCCCGAAGGCCTCGATCAGCATGCCCGTCCAGCAGGCGCTGATGGAGGCGATCCGAGTTCTCGACGAGCGTCGCCGGGAGAGTCCCCGGCCGGCGCGACCGGACAGCGAAAGGAGCCACAGAATGGCGAAATCCACCCGAACCTCAACCGACGTCCTCGAGGACTTCCTGAAGGTGCCCGGGGTCCTCTCCGCGGTCATCGTCGGCCGCGACGGCTTCGTGATCGAGTCCGCCGGCGGATCCAGCACCGTGAACATCGAGGACCTCGGCGCGGCGCTGGCCAACGCCATCAACGGCGTCGAGGAGATGGGCAGCGAGCTCCAGGTGTCGAAGTTCCAGGACCTGTTCGTCGAGTACGGACGAGCCGTCATCATGTGCCGGCCCGCCGGAGACTCGATCATCGTCGTCGTCGCGCCGGACGCCTCGAAGCTCGGGATCATCCGCCACAAGGTCAAGCCCCTCGTCGACGAGCTGTCCCAGATCCTGTGAGGCGGGCGAGATGAACCTCCAGCTGAGCCACACCTTCGACGAGGCCTCGTTCCGCCACTTCGTGAACGGGCACAACGTCGTCCTCCACTGCCATCACTACATGAGCCTCACCTCGAGGCTCTCGGAGGACTTCGCCGACCTCGGGGGCCCCCGGGTCCTGCGCGAGGCGACGGAGGACTCGATCCGGCCGGTCCTCGACAGCTACTTCGCGGAGCACAAGGTGACGGCTCCCGCCGACCGTCTCGACATCGGCCGCCAGTACTTCGCCGCGATGGGGCTCGGCCGGATGGAGGTCTCCGGGAGCGCCACCGAGGGGCAGGTCACGCTGCGGCACTCCCACGTCGACGAGGGGTGGGTCCAGAAGTGGGGTGCTCACGACAAGCCCATCAATCACGTCGGGTGCGGATTCGTGGCCGCGATGTTCGCGGCGGCCTTCGACCGCCCGGCCCGGAGCTACCAGGTGACCGAGAGCGCCTCGATCGTGATGGGCGCCCCGGCGAGCGTGCTGGCCGTCCGGCAGGCCTGAGCGGAGGAACGTCATGACCGTCATGCGCGACCAGGTCGTCAAGAGCCTCGTCCAAGTCGAAGTCAAGGCCAACGAGGACGGCCTGATGCCCGGCTTCAACGTCCTCGTCAACCAGCTCCCCACGTCGTTCTGGAACACCGTGGCCGAGCGTTTCATGGCGATCGCGCCTCCCGATCGGAAGGCTGAGATGGAGAGAGCGCTCGTCAACTGCGCCTACGAGTGCGGCTATCACACCGGCTACGGGATCGTCAGCTCCCCCGAGTTCCAGTCGGTCGTCATGCCGATGGTGACGGAAGGGGCGAAGGACGTCCTGCGCGGGGCGGTCGCCGTCTTCACCGCGTGGGGCGGGGCGCAGGCCGGCGTCGTCCAGGTCCGCGACGGCGAGCGGATGGTCATCCGCGCCGTCGACTACTACGAGGCCGACAGCGGCGGCTCCGGGCTCCGGGCCTACATGGTGCGCGGCGTGAGCGCCGCTTTCATGGAGCTGGCCTACGCGGAACCGTACCCGAACGGGATGAACACGTTCTCCTGCGAGCAGACGCTCGGCCGCGAGGTCGGCGACCCGCACGGGGAGTTCGTCATCACCAGGAAGTGACGCCGAGCCCTCGGCCGGAGGGAGTCCCAGCGAGATGGTCTACCTGAACCACGCGGCCACGACCCACCCGAGACCACCCGAGGTGGTCTCGGCGGTCGTCGCCGCTCTGTCGTCGGAGCCCGCCCACCCGGGGCGCGGCGCCGGCGGGCAGGACCCGCTCACCGAGGCGCGCTGCGCCCTCGCCGAGCTCCTCGACGTCGAAGGGCCGGAACGAGTCGCCCTCCTCCCGTCCGCAACCTTCGCCCTGAACCTCGCGATCGCCGGGCTGGCGCCGCAGCCCGGCGACCACGTGGTGACGACCCTTCTCGAGCACAACTCCGTCCTCCGACCCCTCGCCCACGCGGCCGCCGCGGGGCGGCTCCGCGTCTCGTACGTCTCGCCGGACCGGCTGGGGCGCGTGTCGGCGGAGGACGTCGAGCGCGCGCTCGAGCCCCGGACCCGGCTCGTCGCCGTCACCCACGTCAGCAACGCGACGGGGTCGATCCAGCCGATCCGGGAGATCGCCGCGGTCGCGGCCCGTCGGGGCGTCGCGCTCCTCGTCGACGCCTCCCAGTCGGCCGGAGTCCTTCCGTTCGGGCACCGATCGCTGCCCGGGCGGGTCTTCGTCGCCTTCGCGGGGCACAAGGCCCTCCTCGGTCCGCCGGGCGTCGGCGGCCTCGTCCTGGCCGACGACCGCCTCCCGCAGGGAGTGGTGGGCGGAACCGGCATCCGGAGCGAGGAGCCCCTTCACCCTCCGGAGCTCCCTCTCCGTCACGAGGCCGGGACGCCCGACGTTCCTGCGGCGGCTGGCCTCGCCGCCGGCGTGCGTCTCGTCCTCGCGAGAGGCGTCGCCGAGGAGGGCGCGCGTCGGGGTCGGCTCACGACGCGGCTCCGCTCGCGCCTCGCCGCGGCATCCGGCATTTCCCTCTCTCCCGAGCTCGAGCCGGACCCTCGCGCCGGCATCGTCGCGTTCCGGCTCGCGGGGTGGTCGCCCGGCGACGTCGGCGACGCCCTCCTCCGTTCGTTCGGCATCGAGGTCCGGACCGGCCTCCACTGCGCGCCGCTCCTTCACGAGCCGCTCGGCACCGCCCCTCTCGGGACGGTCCGGGCGAGCATCGGGTGGTCGACCACCGAGGCCGACGTCGATGCGCTCGCCGATGCCGTCGACGCGCTCGCGGGCGGAGACGCCTGACGGTGCGTGAGGTGATCGCCATCCGCGTGCCGCCCGGCTGCCTCCGGAGCGCGCCCGTCCGAGAGTACGAGCTCTCCGAGCCGGTCGACGAGGCGCTGATGCGTCGCCTCGGCGAGGGCGGGTCGCTCCAGTTCTTCCCGACGTTTCCCAGGCCGTTCTTCCGGATCGACCGCCCGCAGGAGTTCTGCGCGCAGGGGATCGTCGGGTCGCCCGTCCTCCGCGTGACCTTCTCGCCCTCCGCCGACGCCGGTACGCGCGAGGCGCTGCGGCTGGCGCTCGGCGGGGGGAGCGCCGACGGAGAGGAAGGCTGAGTCGATGCCCGAGACGCAGGTTCACGAGGAGATGGCGCTCGCTTCCTTCCTGATGCAGACGGCCGAGCGCCGCGGGAGCGGCTGGCTCGAGGTGCGAGAGGGAGGGGCCCCCTCCGGCACGATCGTCTTCCGCGGCGGGCAGATCGCCTGGGCGTCGAGCGCTGGCCAGAAGGAGCACCTGGGGCTCTTCCTCGAGCGGATCGGATACCTGACGCCCGAGCAGCTTCAGGCGACGCACTCCCGGCTCCGAGAGGCGGGACCCGAACGAAAGCTGGGGCGTCTCCTGGAGGACGCCGGCCTCATCTCCCGACCCGTCCTGAGGATCTGCCTCCTGTTTCACCTGCGCGCCGCGGTCTCCAGCCTCCTCCTCTCCGAGGCCCTCGCGGGCGACTGGGAGGAGGGGCTTTTCTGCGCGGAAGACGAGCTGACGTTTCCCGTCGTCGACGTCCTGCCGGAGTGGCTTCTGGCCCGGGCTCCGGGCATCGGCCTTCCGCCTGAGGACCTCGCCTCGACGCTGCTCCCCCTCGCCGAGATTCCCGGCTACCGCGGCGCTCTCGCTGCCGACTGGCTGGGGCGCGTCGTCGCATGCCACGGCTTCGGAAACGGGGACAGAGGGGGCACCGGTCAGGTCGCGGCGGCGGCGCTCGCCATCCTCGGCGGGCCGTGCGCCCTGGGTCGGACCCGCCAGGGGTTCCTCGAGGCGGACGAGGGCGTCGTCATCGCCCGGTGGCTCGATCGGGACCGACGCCTCCTGGCCGCGGTGCGGCTCGGTGCCGACGGCCGCCCGGGAACCGCCCTCCATCGCCTCGGGCTCTTCTCTCCCGAGATCCTTCGATCGCTCGATCCCCAGAATGAAGGAGCCCTGATCACATGACGCACGTCATCTCCCTCGTGAGCTCCAAGGGCGGGTGCGGCAAGACGACCACCGCGTTGAACCTCGGCGTGGCCTTCGCCGAACGGGGGCGCCGCGTCGTCGTCGTCGATCTCGATCCGCAGGGCGCCGTCGGCCTTGCCCTCGACCGTCCGGACGGGGAGTGGCCCGGCCTGGCGGAGCACGTCATCGAGGGCCGGCCCGTCGCGGGCCTGATCGTGGAGACGCGCCTCCCCGGCTTCTGCCTGCTTCCGCGAGGCCGCCTGGACCCGGTCGACACCTGCAGCTACGAGGCCTTCCTGCATTCCTCCGGAAAGGTCCGGGAGGTCGTTCGGGAGCTCTCGGCCGGAAGGGACTTCGTACTCCTCGACACGCCGTCCGGAGTCGGGGCGATCGCCCGGGCCGCGCTCGCGGCCAGCGACTGGGCGCTCCTGCCCCTCCAGGCCGAGCCGCTCGCGCTCCGCTCGATCGGCCAGGCCCTCCGTGTGATCGAGCACGTCTCCCGCGAGGAGAACCACGACCTGCGCCTCCTCGGCATCCTGCCGACGATGGTCCAGGTCCGGGACGAGGCGTCCTTCAACGTCCTCCGCACCGCGTGGTCCCGGCTCGGAGGCGTGCTGGAGAACGTCGTCCCGCGCGCGCCGGTCTTCCTCCGCGCGAGCGAAGCGGGTCTCCCCGTCTCCTTCCTGGCGGGCCGCGTCACGCCGGAGGCCCGGCGCTTCGAGCAGATCGTGATCGAGCTGGAGACGCTCATCACGGAGTCGACCGGAGGAGGAGAGGTCGATGAGAGACCGCAGCGCGAACTCCTCTAGCGTCGACACCGCCTCCGCCATCAGCCTCTCGCTGGCGGCCCGACGGCCCGCCTCACGGGCCGTCGACGAGCCTCGGGAGGCCTACGTTCGGTTCGAGCGCGTCGTCTCGGCCGAAGCGTCGACCCCGCGGCCTCCGTCGACCGAGATCGGGACCTGGGAGGCGTTCCTCGCCTGGAGCCTCGAGCTGACGAGGGCGCACGCCGGCTTCGTCGTGGACTCGCAGGGGTTCGTCATCGCCAGCCGCGGCAACACGCCAAAGGACGGCTTCGAGGGGATCGGCGCCGAGCTCTGCTACGCGATGGACCAGCTCAGACGGATCAACCCCACCGGCGGAGAGCTCCGCCTCCTCGAGCTCCAGTTCGACGCGAACCGGCTCATCGGCCTCCGCGCGGAGGCCGGAAAGATGGGAACGATCCTCGTCGGCTTTCAGGGAACGCGGTCGATCGGCGACGACACCCGGGACACCTTGCTGCGGCAGCTCGGGCAGGTACTGCCCGGGCTCGCCTGACCGGACCGAGGAGAGAGACGTGGCGACGCGGTGATCGAGGGCGGATTGCGAGCGCCGCTTCGCGTCCTGCTGGTCGAGGACTCGGCGGACGATGCCGATATCGTCCGTCGGCTCCTGAACCGGGACGGACTCGCGCCCTTGGTCGAGCGGGTCCAGAACGCCGACGAGATGTCGGCCGCGCTGGAGGCGTCGGGCTGGGACGTCGTCCTCGCGGACGACCACCTCCCGTCGTTCAGCTCCGCCGCGGCCCTCAATCTGGTCCGGGCCCGGGGAACCGACGTCCCCTTCCTGATCGTCTCGGGCGCGATCGGGCGCGAAGCCGCAGCCCGGGCGCTTCAGGCGGGCGCCGACGACGTCGTCTCCAAGTCGGACCTCGCTCGGCTCGTGCCGGCCCTCCGTCGCGGCCTCCGGGAGGCGGAGAACCGGCGCGCTCGCCGGACGGCGGAGGAGCAGCTGAGCCGGATCCGCACCCACGATCCGCTGACCGGCCTCGTGAACGGAGACGAGCTCCTGCGCCGGCTGACGGCCGCTCTCTCGGCGACCGGGAGAACGGAACGACCCGTCTCCTTCGTCCTTCTCGATCTCGACGGGTTCCGGTCGCTGAACGGAGCCCTCGGCCGGGCCGCGGGCGACGCCATCCTGCAGGGCGTGGCGATGACCCTCCGGGCGGCGGCCTCGGACGGCGAGACCGTCGCGCGGATCGGGGTCGACGAGTTCGGAATCCTGCTCCCGGGCCGCGACGCCGATGAGGCGACTCGCTGCGGCGCCCGGCTCGTGGAAACGGTCTCGGCGCTGCGCCTTCGCTCGGCGGGGCGTGCGCTCGTCGTGAGAGCGAGCGCCGGCGTCGTCACCGTCACTTCCGGCGACCGAGCCGCGGACGACGTCCTGAGGGAGGCAACCGCGGCCTGCGTCGCGGCGAAGGAGCTCGGCGGGCGCCGGATTCGGCGCTTCGACCGCTCGGACCCCGCGGTGATGAAGCGCTGGACCGAAGCGGAATGGGTCCCCCGCCTCATCGACGCCCTGGACGACGATCGATTCGTCCTGTACGCGCAGAGCCTCCTCCCCCTCCGCCCGGCCGCGCCCGGAGAGCGCGTGACCGAGGTCCTCGTACGCCTCGTCGACCCGGACGGCCGCCTCGTCCTGCCTGGCGAGTTCGTCCCGGCGGCCGAGCGGTTCGGGCTGGCCGCGGCCATAGATCGATGGGTGGTCCGGGAGCTGATTCACCGCG
>JADHED010002212.1_pt1 | contig 14051 bp, 10 predicted proteins | sample 8952041 | NCBI WGS metagenome assembly JADHED01 (sample SAMN16124423, study PRJNA663239) | bioreactor sludge metagenome | isolation source: sludge (control) | place: India:Bengaluru | collected 2018-09-08
ATTGGCTGATATTACTAAAGCAAGAACATTACTTGGTTATGAACCCACGCAACGCTTTATGGACGGACTGAAGCAGACCGTGACTTTCTTTAAAGAAAAGTATAGCTAACTATATAGAATCTTCCAGAGAAGTAGGAACAGGACGACCAAGACGGTCGCGGTAGTTCACGCCTTTTTTGTCAAGGAGAGAATAGTAGTATTCGCTCATATCTCCTACCAATCGTTGGTAAGAAAATTTACTTTGTACAAAATTGCGACCCTGTGTGCCAAAATAGGTGCGCATTTCGGGTTTGTTGATGAGTTGCAGCAATGCTTCTGCAAATATGTCGGCATCGTTTGGTTCTGTAATAAAACCACAAAGATTATCCGTCACTACATCGGCCACGCCACCAACATTGGTAGATACTACAGGGCGGGATGCTGCCTGTGCTTCAATAAGTGATACAGGTGTACCCTCGTTGTGAGACGTAAGCGCAACAATATCTAATCCTGCTAATACAACATCCATATCTGTTTGCCATGAAGTGCAGATAGCAGTTGCCTCGCGCGGATTCTCAGGATAGTATGCATAGTCTATGCCTGCTTCTTTAAACTCAGCTTCCATTTGTGGACGCATATCACCATCACCAATTACAACAAATTTTACGCGGGCAGATGTTTGCTCCAACACTCTTTTAGCGGCAGCTACAAACAGGCTATGATTTTTAACAGGCACTACACGGCCTATGATGCCAATAGCAATATCACCATCAAAAAGATTGTACTTCTGGCGAAACTCGACACGTTTAATATCCTGATGTAATTGAAACTTATCGAGGTCAAGACCAAGCTGAATGATTTTCATTTTTTCAGCAGGGCATATTTTGTAGATGTTTGAAAGCTCTTGTTTTTGCAATTCGCTAATGGCTATAATACCCGTTGAGCGTTTAGCAAGGTAGCGTTCTATCTGAATGAAAGTATTTGTCTTCCACTTATTGAAGTAGCTGTGAAATACATGCCCGTGAAATGTGTGTACGATAACAGGTACATTGCAAGCATCTGCCGCCAGACGACCTATTACGCCTGATTTTGCAGCATGTGTATGCACAATATCGGGGCGGAATTTTTCAATAAGTCTTTTGATTTTTTTATAAGCAATACCATCATCTACAGGACTGATGCTGCGCTTCATTTCAGGTACCTCTACAGGTGTAATGCCAAGATCCATGCTCAGGTGATCGGCATCCTGCTCGTGGTCGTCTTTGCCCCCAATTACCAACATGGTCTCAAATTCAGGCGCCATATACTTTGTGAGGTATGTGGCGTTGATGGCGGGACCGCCTATTATTAACCTGTTTAGTATCCTTAAAACCCGTGGCATGTATAGCTTATAACGGGGTTAAAATTACGATATATATGCAAGGAATAAAAGTATAAAACCTAGTTGTAGTACTTTTTCCACCAGTATTGGAATACTATGAGTGCCCATATTGTAGCGTGGCTGTCTTCGGGGTTTGCACTGTGCAGTTTTTTCTTTAGCTGTTCAATAGCAACAGGATTGAATATGCCTTGTTGTTCAACAAAAGACTTGCTTAATAAATCATCATTTATAAGACCCCAAAGCTCTTTGCGGAACCAATCGAGCAATGGTATTTCAAAGCCATGTTTAGGGCGATTGTATATCTCCTCGGGCAACATGTTGCGGAACGCATCTTGCACTATTCGCTTTTTCATGCTGCCATCTACCTTATAGTCCACAGGTAGTGAGAAGGCAAAATCTACAACTTTATAATCAAGGAACGGGCTTCGAACTTCCAGGCTATTGGCCATGCTCATCATATCTACCTTTACCAGCATATCGCTCTGTAGTACAAGGTCCATATCGGTAAGCAATACTTCGTTGAAATCACCTGATTTGAAGTGTTTCAGTATTTCACTTCGTTGTTGTTTAAAGACTGCATCATTTACTTGCTTCCTAGAATTGTCTGATAACAATACGCCTGCCTGTGCAGGTGTATTGAAAGAAGCCCAGCGCCAGTAGCGGTCGCTTTCAGTGAGGCTTGCGCCTTCTGCAAAGCGATTTAACTGGCGGAATAGGTTGGTTATTTTATTGTTGCGGCTGCGTGGTAGAGCTTTCCATATTGGTGCGCCCAGTTTTACCATTGTATTCAGCAATGATTGCTGGCGTATTTTCCATTCGGCAGCATGTTTGTTATAACCTGCAAATACTTCGTCGCCACCATCACCGCTTAGTGCAACTGTAACGTGCTTGCGGGTGTAGTAGCAAAGTATGTATTCAGGAATGGCGGAAGAATCGGCAAATGGTTCATCCAGATAATCGAGCACACTGTACACATGCTCCAAGAAATTATCGGTTGACAGTGAGAATACTGTGTGATTGGTTTTATACTTCTCTGCTACCAGTTTTGCATATTTCGTTTCGTCGAAAAACGGATTGTCTTTGTAGCCGATAGAAAAAGTGTTCAGCTTGTCTGTATATCGGCTGGCAAGTGCAACGATAACAGAAGAATCTATACCACCACTCAGGAAAGCTCCCAGCGGCACATCGGCTATCATACGTTCCTGTACGGCTACATCCATGTGTTGCACCAGCATTTGTTGTGCTGTGGCATAGTCGTACTTATTGTAAGATGCTTTGTCTATCTGTATTTCGTAGTACGGCTTTATTTCTTTTACACCATCTGCATCACAAATCATATAATGCCCCTGCGGCAACTTAGCTACCCCTTCCAGCATGCTTTGTGGTTGCGGTATATAATTAAGCTGCAGGTATTGGTATAGCGTGGTATAGTTGATGGCTTTGGGAATATTCCATTCCAGCAAAGCCTTTATTTCTGATGCAAAAGCAAAATGTTCTTCTGTTGCATGATATACGAGTGGCTTTTTGCCAAAGCGATCGCGGGCTATTATCATGCGGCCTGTTTCTGTATCGTAAAAGCTGAACGCAAAGAAGCCTGCCAACCATTGAATACAGCTTTTGCCATACTTTATTAGCAGATACAGCAGTATTTCGGTATCAGAAGTGGTTTTGGCACCTCCTATGCGTTGCCATACATCCTGCAGGTATTTGTTTGAAAGTTCTTTGTAATTAAATATCTCACCATTGAAAACGATGGTGTACCTTCCCGTTACATCCGTCATAGGTTGTGATGCTCCGTTGGAAGTATCGATGATGGATAAACGACGGTGGCCGAGCGCTACATTTTTATGTGTATAAACATTGCCTGTATCGGGGCCGCGAAGCAATAATTTGTCTGTCGATTGTGTTATTTTTGTAAGGTTGGATGCAGCGTTAGCCTTGAAAGCGTAATAACCTGTAATACCACACATGATACAGACAAATAGTAGTGAGAAAGTTAGTAATAATGAAATTTTAAAACCTGATGCAAGATAGCAATCAATTTATTACGTTGCTCGACTATTTGCTGCTTCCTTTCTATTTAGGTATCATTTATCTGATAGCTATCAAGATACGGGACTCAAGGTACCCGCCGGGGCATAAATGGCGGCCATATTTCTTGCCAGGGCTTACGGCTAAGATTGGTGGTGCTATATTTATCGGGTTGATTTATCAGTACTATTATGGTGGCGGCGGTGATACGGTAAACTATTTCAGACACGCCGAAGTTATCAACTGGTCTTTCAGCGAGTCTTTCAATAAATGGCTGAACCTGATACTACACATCCCTAAATGGTACGACCCTGCATATTATGGGAAGTACATATCGCAGATGACGTGGTACTACGAAGGGCCTACAGAGTATATTGTTTGTTGTATTATAGCATTTCTAGGCATTTTTACGTTTACTACTTATCTGCCAACGGCTGTATTGCTTGGTACACTTGCTTTTACAGGTATGTGGGCGCTTTTCAGAACATTTGCTACACAATACCCATTGTACACAAAGCAGATTGCTATCTGTGTATTGTACATACCAAGTACGGTAATGTGGGGGTCTGGTATTTTTAAAGATACGGTATGTATGTTTGGTCTGGGCTGGCTTACATACGGTGTGTTCAGGCTAATTATCAATCGCGATTTCAGTTTTGGCGCAATAGCACTTACTATAGCCAGTTTTTATCTGATAGTATCTATCAAAGTATATATCATCATGGCATTCCTGCCCGCATTGCTGCTATGGGTAATGTTCTCTTATTCTCAGAAAATAAGAAGTGCTTTTGGCAGGTTCTTGCTTAAACTATTGGTTGTTGGTGGTGCAGCGGGGGGATTTCTTGCTATTACGGCACAATTTGCAAGCTCGTTGGGTAAGTACTCTCTTGAGAACGTGGCACAGACATCTTATGTAACGAGTACGTACATCGCATCAGTATCAGACGAAGGCTCTGCTTATGATTTAGGAACAATGGATCCATCTTTTGGTGGTATGATTAAGAAATTTCCGCAGGCAGTGGTAGTGTCGCTATTTCGCCCATATATATGGGAGACCAGAAAAGTGATGCAGATGCTGAACGCATTGGAAGCAGCTATGTTCCTATGGGTGACAATAAAAGTACTACTGACAATAGGTCCGCGACGAACATGGAAAACAATATCTGCTGACCCTACTATTCAGTTTTGTTTGATATTCGCTATCATCTTTGCATTTGCGGTAGGTATATCTTCCGGTAACTTTGGTGCGTTATCGCGCTATCGTATACCTGCATTACCTTTCTATGGTATTGCCATGATGTTGATATTCTACAAGAACAACAGCCTTGATAAAAATATATTCTCGCTGAGACTGCGTGGGTAGCGGTTAACTGAATAATTTCAGGAAAGTCTTGTATTGAGATTGGGTGCTGTAAGATTGCAACATGTATGCTTGTCCTGCTTTACCCATGTCTGCGCGTTTTGGAGCATCTGTAATCAGTAGTTTGATGTGTTTTTTCCAGTCTGCATAGTTGTTACAGAGATAGCCGTTGATGCCTTCTTGTATAATAACTTTATTGACACCTACGGGGCTTGCAAGTGCAGGTATTGCCAATGATAAGTATTGTATAAGTTTGAAGCCGCATTTACCCTCGCTCCAGGCATCCGCCTGCAGTGGCATAATGCCAATATCCATTCTTAATAAATCCTGAATTTCTGTTGCAGCACTCCATGGTACAAACTGAAAATCCTTGAGTGGTAGTTCAGGATTCTTATCTGCTATTACAAGGAAAGTAAAATCTATTTCGTCCTGCAGTTCCTTGATGATGCTTACAATATTATCAAGGTATTGCAGGGTAGAGTGGCTACCGGTCCAACCAACAACAGGTTTGTGATTACCGTGTTGCTTTGTGCCTTTGTGCATGCGCTCCATGTCTACACATGTAGGCATCAGCACTGTATTGTTGTTGTATTGCAAAGCATAATTGCGGAGGTAATCATTGCCCGCAGCTATCTTGTAAGACCACTTAATAATATGTTTTACTTTCCGGAAGCATTTCAGTTTTGCGGCTATGCTGTTTTCGCTGCTGGTATTGGCAATCCATATCGCATCATCGTAGTCGAAAATCATTTTCTTGCGCCACAGCTTCGCTACTGTCCATTCAAAGATAGGTGGGCCTAATGGTGCAGCCTCGCGATGCACGAATACATAGTCGTAACTGTGTACGTCTATCAATACTATTTTCAGCCTTTTTAGATAGCCTCTTACAATGCCCCATGCTTTCTGAAAAACGGAACCTTGCTTGTATAGGTGTTGCCAAGTAGCATCGTCCATAAAAGGAGCAATGCGATATTGTATGTCTGCCTGTTTTAAATACGGTTCAAACAGCTCGACACGGAAGCGCTGTGAAGGCGCTTTGCCAAGCGGATATGGAACCAGCATTAAAACTTTAGGCGTATTCATTATGATGCAAGTATAGCTTCAAATTCTTGTATAAAATGTTCTTTGCCAAATTTGTTACGAACATACGCTTTGCCCGCTTCAGCATATTCTTTTCTCATAGATGGATTATTAGCCAACGTAAGTATAGCATCTGCCATCGCATCTATATCTGCAACAGGTACTAATAAACCAGTTTGCTTGTCTGCAATCACTTCTTCGGGCCCGCCGCATTTGGTTGCAATTACTGCAGTGCCGTAATAAGCAGCTTCAAGACAAGTCATTGACAGGGATTCGGAATTAGAGAAGTTCAACAGAATGTCTGCAGCTTTTATTTCACTTTCTACATTGCTGTTAAAGTCAGCAAACTGAACAACATTTTCCAATCCATGTTCTTTTACTTTGTCTATCAATGTTTGTTTGAATCCTCTGTTTTTTTCAAGTCCCATGTCTCCTCCTGTGTATTTCAGACTCAGTTGCTTGTTATGTTGATATGCTTTTATAAATGCCTCGAGCGCGTAGTCTTGACCTTTCCCACGAATGTAGTTAGAAAGGTAGAGTAGCTGTATTGAGTTAGTGTCTGTTTTATTTGTTGTTATTGACTCAATAAGATTTGCCGGGTCGTATAAGCGAATGGTATTTTTATTGATTGGCAATTCTTTCAACACAGTATCTGAAACTGCAATAACACGATGACTGTATTTTTGTGCGAAGTATGTCCAGAGCTTTCTGAATGGACCGGGCATAGCCGATGGTACAAAGCGAACATACGTAATCAGTTTGCCTTTGTATCCAAATATTTTAAGGAATGCACCAATGAGATTATAGAAGTCGTTCATCTGCACTACATCTATCTTCTCTTTCTTTATTATGTTGCTTACTCGGTATGTGTTGAGTAGTAGCAAGAAAGGGTAGAGTAGAATAGATGGCGATTTGCGTATCTCCTGCATCTCTATTGTATGATACGGTATGCTGTTAGCTTCAAGGTTATCTCTTACCTTGCTTTCAGGGTGAATGATAAATATAAATTTATGTTTGTCTGATAGTAACATAGCCTCGCTAAGTGCGCATTTGAATGCACCTGTAAAAGCAAGCGAGTTGTCTATAATCAGAATGTTCATCTTAATTATCTATTACATTTTTCCACTGTTGCAGCATAGACTGTAGCGTGAAGCGTTTTGTAAGCATTTCAAATTCATTTTTTGATGGTGCAGTTTGTTGGAGCCATTTTACAATTGCCTCAGTCCACAATTTTAGGGACTTTTCACTTAGATGATTAACCATAGGTAGTAATGTTCCAACAGGAGTATCTATGCTATAGTCTATTGGCTCTTTCGGTAGATCAGGTAAGTTGAGTATTTCTCTTGGTCCTGTCGGACAATCTGTAGATACTACAGGTACGCCGCATATCAATGCTTCTGCCAGTACATTAGGGAAGCCCTCCCAAGAGGAGGTCATTGCGAACAGACGACTATGTTTATAGAATTTGAAAGCATTGTGCTGAAACCCCATGAAGTAAATATCTGCGTCTTCCATTTTTTGGGTACGCCAATCGCACCAAGTTAGGTTAATTTGTGTTGCTAAATTTGTTAATTGGTCTTTCATTTCTCCATCACCAAGTATCATCAATCTGCAATCATATTGTTTCTTTACTTCATGCAGAATACGAATCATTTTGTCAAATTCTTTACCCACATGCAGTCTGCCGGAAGTAATGATAACAGGTTTAGAAAAAATTGTTTTTTCATCTGAAGTAAGCTCTTCCTCTGATTTAGATAAGATTTCACCTATTTCATAGAAATTATAAACGGTTGTAAGTCTGCTTTTTTTTATTCCAAAATGTTCATGCATTTCATCTGCTAGCGCATTTGTCACACAAACTATTTCGTTGGCTTTACGGTAAAGTTGTGGTATAAGCACTTTTTTACGTATTGAGCCTGCTATGCCGCTTATCACTTTGTCATGCATTTTTGAACCGCGAATACTCAGTACTACTTTCTCTTTCCCTTTAGTCAATATATTTACATAATCAGGACCTTCCAGAAAGCTGATGGATGTATCAATTTTTAAATCTTTTTTCAGTTGTTTCAGCTTATGCAGTCGGTATCTCCATGCTTTTATTTTGCCTACTATACCACTATATGCAGGCGGGTCTATGAATACTACGTTTTTACAAGTCTTATAAAACTGCTCCCTGTCTGTACCCGAAAGTATGCAAAGTGTAACATTGTAGCCTTCTTGCTCCAGATAATAACTTAGTAAAGAGATGGAGCGTTCTGCTCCACCCTTGCCTAATTCTGATCCGAGTAGTAATACATTTTTCATTCAGTTATACTTTGCTTTCTAAATAGTCTGCTAATTCCTGCATGAATGATTCCATGCTGTAGTTTTCTATATTGTATCTGGCATATTCCCCGGTCTGTTTGCAATTGTCTCTGTTGTTGTATGCAAATAATATGCGTTCTTTGATAGCACTTTTATCTCTTATTGGAATAACCCAGCATCCAGGATTGTTCCTTATCAATAGTTCGTAAGAACCACAATGATCTGTAATGATGCTGGGTACACTATTATAAGCAGCCTCAAGCGGTGTAGAAGGTCCGGCATCTACAAGGCTTGGTACTACTAGTAAATCAAGTTGTTGCATGAATGCAGGTATATCTGACACGTGTCCATGCCATTTTACATTTACCAAACCTTTGAAGTGCGCATCAATATAATGCTTCATTGGATCATCCAGATTTCCACCAATGTGTAGCGTAATGTTTTTTGTGCCCAATTCATTGATGTCTTGCCATGCAGCTAATAGATAATGCAACCCTTTAAGTAGTACTGTGTGTGCAACATATCCTACATGGAATATTCCATCGTTTTTTGCAATGGTTGGAGTGGGTTTTAAGTCTGGTGTCATATGCCCGACAATAGTTACTATTTCGGCTTTATGTTTTGCTTCTTTGTATGACGCGAGTACTATAGGGTGCGGAGCAATCACTTTATCTACATGCTGAATACTTTGATTATAATAATTCAGCCTTTTTTTATAAGTATAAGCATCTGTTGCAAGAATGCCTGTTTTTTTATTTTCCTCATCTACTATATTGAATATGTAATTTTCTTCAGGTGTACCAGGTAGCAGCACTACAGTCATGACTAGCTTTTTTGCTTTGCTGAATGTGTGTTTCATAAAAGGGTTTGTAGAGAAAAGAACAGATGTTTCTTTTTTCAATCGCCATTGACAAAACCAATCAAATAATACCTCTTGCAAGTAGCGTGATTTATAAGATGGTATTGAGAGTAATGAAACTAGCTTATTTATGATGTACAAGTAATAGCGGGATATGCGTGTTACAGGTTTTGAGGGGAAGTCAGTATTATACTTTCCTTTTGAATGAATGATGAAATGTTGTAACATCCCTCTCTTATACAGTTCGGAAGAAAGCATGTGCCCCAAACGTGCCATACCTGCACCACTGTTACTGGTTAGTGATTGAAATGATATTACTTGTACTTTCTTATCCATCTTTCTGTTACAATTTCTCACACCATTTGTCCCACCACATCATAAAACTCAGAATACGCCACATTTTTTCAATATTATATTCTTTGTTATACTGCTTATTCCATTTGTATTTATTGTACTCATTCAGTACGACAGATGTATTGAATATATCAGTTTTATCTATTTTTTCTTTAGTCAGGTAATAGTCGAATAATACATCCATATTTTGGCTGAACCAGTTGAATATAGGTATAGAGAAACCCATTTTGGGACGAGTAAACATCTCTCTGGGTACATATTCACTTAGTATCTGTTTTAGTATCCACTTGCTTTCGTCATTGCGCCATTTGAGTTCTACCGGCATTTGGCATGCAATCTTTACAAGCCTGTGGTCAAGAAATGGTTCTCGTCCTTCTATGCTGTTGTACATTGTAGCTCTGTCCATTTTTACTAACAGGTCATCCGGCAGGTAGTGGCCTATGTCGTATATCATAAGCCCTGTCATATCGTCTTGTACTAGTTCTGTGTCTTGTGTGTCTTCACCTTTGTTTTTAAGCAAAGACCTCATCTCAAGGTGCCCCTGATTTGCCAGAAAGGAGTTGTAAAAATTACCTAATTCGTTTACGCCTAGCAGTTCATTGAGTACTGCTACACGGTGTTCAGTATTTTTAGTGTATATATATTTCATAAGCCCTGTCTTGTAAAGGGCTGTAGTACTCCATTTCATCACGTTTCTAATGCCAGATGGAATAGCTTTGAAACGTTGATAGTAATTAAGCGTAGTATGGTAGTGTCTGTAGCCTGCAAATAGCTCGTCACCGCCATTGGCTGATAATACGACTTTTATGCCTTGTTGGGCAGCAAGGCGAGACACTATAGTGCTAGGGATACCTGAAGAATCAGCATAGGGTTCATCATATATATCGTAGAATTTTTCTAATATACCGAAAGCCTCTTGGGTATTGAGTGTAAACTCTGTATGGTTGGTGCCCAAATGGTCTGCTACCTGACGAGCATACGGGGCTTCATTGTATCTTTCATGGTCGAAACCGATAGTGAAAGTATTGATTGTGCCATAATGCTTTTGCAAGATGGCAGAAACTAGAGAACTATCAATACCACCGCTAAGAAATACACCTACAGGTACATCAGATACCATGCGAAGCCTGAATGCTTCTATTAGTTCCTTATGCAAGAGCTCTTGCCATTCACCATCTGTAAGTTTGGGGTGTGCTTGTGCTGTTATTAGTTTTGCATCCCAATAGCAATGTATTCGCGCTTTGCCGTCTTTGTATTTCAGGTAATAACCAGAGAGTAGTTTTTTTGCCTCGTTGAAAATGGTCTTTTCTTCAGAGATGTAACCAAACCTGAAATATTCATATACTGCGTCTTTGTTAATAGTGCGTTTAGGTATGAAAGGCAAAATGCTGCGTAGTTCACTGCCAAATGCAAATCCACCGGTTGTAGTATAGTATAAGGGTTTTACACCAAAACGATCTCTTAAAAGATAAATACTGTCTTCTTTTTTATCGAACAGGGCAATGGCAAACATACCTATAAACTTGTGCACTGCTTCAATCCCCCATTTATGGAATGCTTTGATAATAACTTCAGTATCTGAAGTGGATATAAACTGGTATCCTAGCGATGATAATTCAGCCTTGACTTTTTGGAAATTATACACCTCGCCATTGTAAACCATGCTCAGGTGTTCGTAGTGGTAAGGTTGTGCACCGAGTTCACTAAGGTCGATGATGGAAAGCCGGTGATGTATAAGTGTAACATCTTCATGCTTAAAGATGCCATTAGCATCAGGTCCGCGATGCCTTATGCTATCGAAGGACGCGGCTATAGTTTTGTCATCATATTTGCCTCTGCAACCGGCTATGCCACACATGTGTTAGTTGGTGTTTAACTTATTTAAATTATTCTCTAAATAATTAGCAATATCTGTTATCAATTCGTCCATTCTGTATGTGTCCAGATTGTACTTTGCATTCATACCCATTTTTACAGATGCAGAACGGTTATTGTATACTTTATCTATTTCATTTTTTATTGCTGCTGCATCTCTTATAGGTACAATGCTGCATCCTGATTCATTTCTTGACAACAGTTCTGCAGATCCGCAATTTTCAGTAATAATTACCGGCACTGCGTAGTGTGCTGCTTCCAATGCCGTATACGGACCTCCATCTATAAGGCTAGGTACTACAAATAAGTCTAGTTTTTTGTAGAATTCTTTTATATCCGGTATTCTGCCCATTTTTTCTGTTTTGGGCAACGATGGATATTTATTGTTTATATACTGCTCAATAGCCGTATCAACTTTGCCTGCAATCATCAGTTTGATGTCGTATTCAGGATGTTCCTCTATCAACATCTTCCATGCTTCTAACAAATAATGCAGACCCTTTAGTGCTACTGTATGTGCAAGGTAACCGACAATAAAAGTTCCGGTACCTACCTCTTTATTGTCAATTGCTAAAGGAGAGAAGTCGGGCTTCAGGTGACCAATCATTTTTATTACCTGCCCTTTGTAGGCAGATCCTTTGTATGTTTCGTAAACAGTAGGATAGGTGCCAATTACTTTATCTATATAGTTTACAGAGTCATTAAACAACTGTATACGTCTTGGGTATGTATAAGCATCAACAGCATGGATGTTCAGTTTGTTCTGCTCTTCTATTACAATATTGCGGATGTAGTTTTCTTCAGGGTTTGCCGGAATGAATATGATTTCAATTCCCAGTTTTTTTGCTTTTCTGAATGTGCGTGGCAGGTAAGGCTGTGTTACGAAAAGTATACCTGTTTCCTTCGTTATTTTGCTAACACATAGGAAGTCAAATATTAACTCTTGTAAAAGCCTGAACTTGTATGGAGCGAAGTGCATTTTCTTATCCAGAAAATTCAGGATAAATAATATGTGCCTCGACCAGTAAGATACAGGGGATGATTTGAAACTAGTGGTGAATTTGCCTTTTGAATAAACGATAAAATCTTGCAGTATACCTTTTTTGTCAAGCTGCTCTGATAGATAGTAGCCAAGACGTGCCATGCCCGCACCACTGTTTGCAGTAAGCGATTGGAATGATACTACCAGTATTTTCTTTTTAATTTTCAAGCTTTAATGTTTCAATAGTTGTGATAAAGACATTTTTTGTACATCATTGTACTTAGAGATATAATCAAGGAAATCCATCAATACTTGCTTCATGGTTATTTTCTCATCATATACCATCGGGTAGTTAAATTCTACATAATGTGTAGACAGTACAAAGTCACCATTATGCTTACGTACCATCTCGAAGTCATCAATAAGGCTTTTCAGTCTTGTGCCTGGTTGCAGCGGATAATGATATGCAATTTCTGTATGATTACTAAAGTGCAGTACATGTGGGTAATCTGCCTCTTTATTAATCAGTTTAAAAGCTAGTTGCTTTCCAATATTAATAAGCCCTCGCAGGTCTTTTTCCTTTTTATAAAAGGTAATGCCACCACCACACAAGTTCAATCCTGCATTCAATACGCATTCATAGCCTTTTTGTGAAAGTAAATTTTGAGGTGGGGTAAATACAGAAATGTTGGTGTTTAGTAACTTATTAAGGTGCGTCACTTCTGCTTTTATTTCAGTCGTAACATCTCTGTTAGTAAAGTACTCTGCACCACGAACGTAGTTGTTTGACATTTCTTGTGGTAGAGTATTGTCTTCATTTCGATGATATTTTGCATGGTAAGCTATATCGAGTTTACTGTCTTTTATTTTCTCTTTCAGAAATTCAATAAGTTCAGCATTGTTTTCTATAGGGTGTGGTGTATTGTCTGCTGTCCATGCAGCCCAGTTAGTATCTTGCTTGTCTTTATATATCTGATGTACCCACTTTATCCAGTTGCCTTTTACTTTTGATATTAAGCAAAGTGTAGGTGCAAATTCATTCCAAATATCGCCATAGCATTGCTGTAACTCTGCAGGAGTTGTAAAGAAATTAGTATCGTCATCTCTTATTGCAAATCGCATAAGGTTTATTCTTTAGTGTGATGGTTGTTTTTCCAGTTTGTCTAATATTGAGTTATAATAAATGCTGTAGTAAGATGCCACACATTTATCCATATCAAACTGATTGTAGCAAATTGCTGCATTAGCTTTATGCTCTTCGTAAAACTGTTTGTTTGTAAGATACTGCTGCATAGCGTCTTTCACACCGTCAATAGATACGCACCCATCTACTATAGGTATTACAAGACCTGCTTGTTTACCTTCACATTGCAACATGTTTACAATTTCTCCGGCATCAGATGCCACACTTGGTATGCCACAACATAAGTATTCAATAATAATTGTTGGTAAGCTCTCAGATGGATAAGTTGTTGGGAGCAGGCCCACATCCATTATTTTTATCCAATCCAACGGTTTGTCTGAGTGACCTGTGAAATAAATGTTTTTATGGGTTGAGTAAGAATTGCTCAATGCCCTCATGTATTCGCTTTCTCCTACAAGTACCAGATGGGTATTGGGTGCATTCAATTTAATGAAAGCCTCAATTGCTACTTCCCAGCCTTTTTCAGCAATGCCGCGTGAAACCATGCCGAATACAAAATCATTTTCCGGTATACCAAGTACTTTTTTTAAAGAACCTGCATCTACAGAAGGTACACCATCATAACCATTGTAAATCTTGGCAAGTTTACCTCGTACAATAGGCTCAAATTTATCGTTGAAGAACTGTAGTTGTTTATCTGAT
>JADHED010002216.1_pt1 | contig 14042 bp, 14 predicted proteins | sample 8952041 | NCBI WGS metagenome assembly JADHED01 (sample SAMN16124423, study PRJNA663239) | bioreactor sludge metagenome | isolation source: sludge (control) | place: India:Bengaluru | collected 2018-09-08
GATCAGGCTCGACTCGCTCCAATCGTAGGCGTGCAGGATGTAGGCGGGCTCGTCGACAATACGGCGCGTAGCCATGGAGAAGCTATTCTTTCAATAGCTGCTAGCGCTTATTGGATAAGCGCCAGAGGCCGATTTACATGCGCACGCCGCCCGCAACGCCTGAAACCCGCACCCGTGCCACCCGCCAGAAGGCCGCGGAGCAGGCCATGTCAGCGGGCGCCGTGGAGCTGGCTTTGCCAGGCCACCGGCGGCGTCCCCCTGGGGGGAAGGCGCGAAGCGCCTCAGGGGGGTGTCCATCATTCATAGCCGAAGGAACGGACGCGCGCCTCGTCGTCGGCCCAGCCGGAGCGCACCTTGACCCAGACTTCGAGGAACACCTTGGCGTCGAGGAGCTTTTCCAGCTCCTGGCGCGCCTCGGTGCTGATGCGCTTCAGGCGCTCGCCCTTCTCGCCGATCACCATGGCCTTGTGGCCGTCGCGCTCGACGACGATGGTCGCGGCGATGCGGATGAAGCGCTTGTGCTGCTTGCTCTTTTCCTCGTCGAACTTGTCTATGACCACGGTGGAGGTATAGGGCAGCTCGTCGCCGGTAAAGCGGAACAGCTTCTCGCGCACCGTCTCGCTGGCGAGGAATTTCTCGCTGCGGTCGGTCAGCTCGTCCTCGGCGTACCACCAGGCCTGCTCGGGCAGGTATTTTTCGCAGATGCCGTACAGGCGCTCGATGTCGTCACGCTTCTTGGCCGACATGGGCACGAATTCGGCGAACGGGTGCCTCTCCTGCATGCCCTTGAGCCAGGGCGCGATCTCGCCGCGGCGGTGCACGGTGTCGAGCTTGTTGGCGATGAGCAGCGTCGGGATGCCGGGCTTGAACAGGCTCAATACCTTGGCGTCGGCCAGGGTGAAGCTGCCGGCCTCGACCACGAACAGGATCAGATCCACGTCGCCGATGGCGCCCATCACGGTCTTGTTCAGCGACTTGTTCAGCGCCGTGCTGTGCTTGGTCTGAAAACCCGGCGTGTCAACAAAGACGAACTGCGCCGAGCCCCGGGTGTGTATGCCGGTGATGCGGTGGCGCGTGGTCTGGGCCTTGCGGCTGGTGATCGAGATCTTCTGGCCCACGAGCGCGTTCATCAGCGTGGACTTGCCCACATTGGGCTTGCCCACGATGGCGATCAGGCCGCAGCGCTGGCCCGCGGCGTCGCCCGCAGCGCTGCCGCCCGCCCGCGCGGCGGCGAGCATGGATTCAAGGTCATTTTGGCCGCCAGCGCCCGGTTCATCGGCGCTACCAGCTACCACATTCATAGCATTCATGCGTGCTTTGCTTTCAGTTGGGCCAGCATGGCGGCAGCCGCCGCCTGTTCGGCCGCGCGGCGCGACGCGCCGCTGCCGCGCTCGGCCAGCTGCAGCGCCGGGACCTCGCATGCGACGTGGAACACCTGCTTGTGCGCGACCCCCGTGGTCTGCACCACGCGGTACTGCGGCAGGCTCATTTTGCGACCCTGCAGCCACTCCTGCAACGCCGTCTTGGCATCCTTGGCGGCCTCCTGCAGGCGCGGGCTCAGCTCCACGCCCTCGAACAGGCGGTGGACCAGGGCCTGGGCCTGCTCGTAACCCGCGTCCAGGTAGACGGCGCCGATGACGGCCTCCAGCGCATCGGCCAGGATGGAGGGGCGCATCTTGCCGCCGGAGCGCGATTCGCCCTCGCCCAGGCGCAGCACCTGCGGCAGCTGCAGGCGCACGGCGATGCCGTGCAGCGACTCCTGCCGGACCAGCAAGGCGCGCACGCGCGAGAGCTCGCCTTCGGGCAGGCCCTGCATGCGCTTGAACAGCAGGCTGGAGACGGCCAGGTTCAACACCGAGTCGCCGAGGAACTCCAGGCGCTCGTTGTGGTCGGCCGAGAAGCTGCGGTGCGTGACGGCACGCTGCAGCAGCGAGGGATCGGAGAACATGTGCTGCAGCCGCTGCTGCAGCGCCGGGAGGCTGTCGGGCGGCACTACTAATTGGTCGATTCTTTGAAGCGGTAGACCAGGTAGGCCGGCCCCGCCAGCGGTATCTCACGCGAATAGCTGAACGAGACGACGACCTTGTCGTTGCGCTTGGTGATCTCCAGGTCCTGGCCGGAGATGGAGTGGATGTCGTCGATCTGCGCGGCGCGGTCGAACGCGGCGCGGATCTCCGGCACCGTCGAGCCTTCGCGAGCGGCCTTCGTGGCCGCCTTCTTGATGGCCGCGTATTCGATGAAGACGGGGACGGACTGCCCGCCGATGGCGAACGCCGCCACGGCCAGCACGCCCACGAAGATCACGCCGATGAAAGACAGCCCGCGCTGGCGCGAACGTGCTGCCGTGCGTTGCAGACCCATACCCATCTCCCCCTCAGTTGAACGAACCTATGCGCTTGAGATCACCGAAATTCATCCACACGAAGAAGGCCTTGCCGACGATGTTGGCATCCGGCACGAACCCCCAGTAGCGCGAATCGAGCGAATTATCGCGGTTGTCGCCCATCATGAAATAGTGGCCCTCGGGCACCGTGCAGGCCACGCCCTCGACGCTGTAGCGGCACTGGTCGCGGAACTGGTAGTTGCTGGCCCCCTGCACGAAGGCGGGCATCTCGGGGTTGTTGAGGATGCGGTGGCGGTGCGTGCCGAGCTGCTCCTCGAACTGCTTGAAGTAGCGCATCGCATCGCGGTCGAAGAAGTCGGGCAGCGCCGTGGCGGGCACGCTCTGGCCGTTCACGGTGAGGCGCTTGTTCAGGTAGGCCACCTCGTCGCCGGGCAGGCCGACCACGCGCTTGATGTAGTCCATGCTGGGCTGGGGCGGGTAGCGGAACACCACCACGTCGCCGCGCTCGATCGGCTTGCCCTGGGTGATCTTGGTGTTGAGCACGGGCAGGCGCAAGCCGTAGGTGAACTTGTTCACGAGGATCAGGTCGCCCACGAGCAGCGTCGGGATCATCGAGCCCGAGGGGATCTTGAACGGCTCGAACAGGAACGAGCGCAGCAGGAACACCACGGCGATCACCGGGAACAGGCCCGCCGTCCAGTCCAGCCACCAGGGCTGCATGAGGATGCGGCCCTTGGCCTCCTCCACGTCGCCGTCCACCTTCTGGATGCCCATGCGGTCGAGCTCCGCGCGGCGCCGGGCCGCGGCGTCCTCGATGGCCTGGGCCGCGCGGCGGCGCTGGGGCAGGAATACAAACCGCTCGGCCAGCCAGTAGCCGCCCGTGACCACGGTGGCAAGGAACAGCAGCAGCGCGAAATTGCCTTCTATGGCGCCCACGTACCAGGCCCCGATATAGCCCACGAAGGCCGCGAGCACGGCGCCCGTGATGTATTGCATGGCTTGCATCGCGTATCAATCCTCCACTTGCAGGATGGCGAGGAACGCCTCCTGCGGAACTTCCACCGAGCCGATCTGCTTCATGCGCTTCTTGCCCGCCTTCTGCTTCTCCAAGAGCTTCCTCTTGCGCGTGATGTCGCCGCCGTAGCACTTGGCCAGCACGTTCTTGCGCAGCGCCTTGATGGTCTCGCGCGCGATGATGTTGGCGCCGATCGCGGCCTGGATGGCCACGTCGAACATCTGGCGGCTGATGATCTCGCGCATCTTGGCCGCCACGGCGCGGCCCCGGTAGGCGGCCTGCGTGCGGTGCACGATGATGGACAGCGCGTCCACCTTCTCGCCGTTGAGCAGGATGTCCACCTTCACCACGTCGGAGGCGCGGTACTCCTTGAACTCGTAGTCCATGGAGGCGTAGCCGCGCGACACGGACTTGAGCTTGTCGAAGAAGTCCAGCACGATCTCGCCCAGCGGCAGCTCGTAGGTCAGCATGACCTGGCGGCCGTGGTACTGCATGTTCATCTGCACGCCGCGCTTCTGGTTGGCCAGCGTCATCACCGGGCCCACGTAGTCCTGCGGCATGTACAGGTGCACCGTCACGATCGGCTCGCGGATCTCCTGGATGCGGCCCTGGTCCGGCATCTTGGAAGGGTTCTCCACCATGATGACCTCGCCGTCGCCCTTGACCACCTCGTAGACCACGCTGGGCGCGGTGGTGATCAGGTCCTGGTCGAACTCGCGCTCCAGGCGCTCCTGCACGATCTCCATGTGCAGCAGGCCCAGGAAGCCGCAGCGAAAGCCGAAGCCCAGCGCCTGGCTCACCTCGGGCTCGAAGTGCAGCGATGCGTCGTTGAGCTGGAGCTTCTCCAGCGCGTCGCGCAGCGCGTCGTACTGGTTGGCCTCGGTGGGGTAGAGCCCGGCGAACACCTGGGGCTGGATCTCCTTGAAGCCGGGCAGCGCCTCGGTGGCCGGGCCCGCGTTGTTGGGCAGCTTTTTCTCCAGCGTGATGGTGTCGCCCACCTTGGCGGCCTTCAGCTCCTTGATGCCCGCGATGATGTAGCCCACCTCGCCCGCCCTGAGCGCGTCGCGCTGCACGTTGGCGGGGGTGAAGACGCCGAGCTGGTTGGCCTCGTAGGCGGCGCTCGTGGCCATCATCTTGAAGCGCTCGCCCTTCTTCAGCTCGCCATCGACCACGCGCACCAGCATCACCACGCCCACGTAGCTGTCGAACCAGCTGTCGATGATCATGGCGCGCAGCGGCGCGTCGGGCTTGCCGCGCGGCGCCGGCACCTTGGCGACGATCTGCTCGAGCACGTCGTCGATGCCCATGCCGGTCTTGGCAGAGATCGGAAGAGCCTCGCTCGCGTCGATGCCGATCACGTCCTCGATCTCGGCCTTGGCGTTCTCGGGGTCGGCCTGGGGCAGGTCCATCTTGTTGAGCACGGGCAGCACTTCCACGCCCAGGTCGAGGGCCGTGTAGCAGTTGGCCACCGTCTGCGCCTCCACGCCCTGCGAGGCATCCACCACCAGCAGCGCACCCTCGCATGCGGAGAGCGAGCGCGAGACCTCGTACGAGAAGTCCACGTGGCCCGGCGTGTCGATGAGGTTGAGGTTGTAGACCTGCCCGTCCCTGGCCTTGTACTGCAGCGCCGCGGTCTGCGCCTTGATGGTTATCCCACGCTCCTTCTCGATGTCCATCGAGTCGAGCACCTGCGCCTCCATCTCGCGCTCGGCGAGGCCCCCGCAGCGCTGGATGATGCGGTCAGCAAGCGTGGACTTGCCGTGGTCGATGTGCGCAATGATCGAAAAATTTCTGATGTGATTCATCAACGGGATACGACAAATGTTTGAATGGCAAGACCCAGGGCAAGAAAAAAGGGCGCGTCAAACAAGCGACGCGCCCTGAACCAACAATCTTTGGCAACTGCGATGGTTGGAGCCTCATTGTAGGCAAAAAGCCTCCCGCGGGGAGGCCATCCAACGACTGCCGAGGGCCGTTGCCATGGTGCAACGAAATTTTATTAACAGATTATCCACAGAATTTCCGCCCTTTCTGAACAACAAGTGCGCAAACTGTGGAGCAGCTGTGAATTGCGCCATGCGTTTCCGCATGGCGGCGCAGCAGTACTGAGTTTATAGCGAATACTTCTGTATCAAGGATGCATTCTATCGAAATGGGCAAATGGGACTTTGCGGCCAAGCGCCGGACGCCAGGCACAAAGCCCTATTCCCGAGCAGGATGCGGGGTGCCTCAGCGCGCGGGGCGGATCAGCACGTACTGCGCCCACTCGCCGCGCCGCAGCAGCACGTTCACGGGCTTGCTCTTGTCGGCCTTGGCCAACGCGGCCTCGAAGTCCTTGAGGTTGCGGATCTCCAGGTTGGCCAGGGCCACGATCACGTCGTCCGCACGCAGCCCCGCACGCGCGGCCGCATCCTCGGCCGAGACCACGCGCACGCCGCCCTTGATCTTGAGCTCTTTTGCCTGGGCGGGCGTCAGCTCCGCCACCACCAAGCCGAGCTGCTGCGCAGCCACCGACGGCGACTTGCCCTTGCCATTGCCCTCCGCGGCCTTGGCCACGGCCTTCTCGTCGGGCTCGACCTCGGCGATGGTGATCGTCAGGTCCCGCGTGGCGCCCCGGCGGAAGACCGTGATGCTGGTCTTCGTGCCCGGCTTGGTGTTGCCCACCAGGCGCGGCAGGTCGGCCACCTTCTCCACCGTCTTGCCGTCGTAGCGGGTGATGATGTCGCCCGCCTCGATGCCAGCCTTCTCCGCGGGCGAGCCCGGCTCGACGCCGCGCACCAGCGCGCCCTGCGACTTGCCCAGGCCGATCGATTCGGCCACCTCCTTGGACACGGATTCGATCTGCACGCCGATGCGGCCGCGCGTCACGCGCCCGCTGGTGCGCAGTTGCTCGCTCACGCGCATGGCCTCGTCGATGGGGATGGCGAACGAGATGCCCATGAAGCCGCCGGAGCGCGAGTAGATCTGGCTGTTGATGCCCACCACCTCGCCGCGCATGTTGATCAGGGGCCCGCCCGAATTGCCAGGGTTGATGGCCACGTCGGTCTGGATGAAGGGCAGGTAGTCGCCCGTGTCGCGCTGCTTGGCGCTGACAATGCCCGCCGTCACCGTGTTCTCCAGCCCGAAGGGCGAGCCGATGGCCATGACCCATTCACCGGCCTTCAGGCGGCTCACGTCGCCCACGCGCACGGCTGGCAGGCCAGTGGCGTCGATCTTCACCACGGCCACGTCGGTGCGCTTGTCGGCGCCGACGATCTTGGCCTTGAATTCACGCTTGTCAGTCAGGGTCACGACCACCTCGTCCGCGCCCTCGACCACATGGGCATTCGTCATCACGTAGCCGTCGCTGCTGAGGATGAAGCCCGAGCCCACGCCGCGCGGCTGCTCCTCGGGCTGCTGGCGCCTGGGCCCCTGCTGGCGCGGGATGTTGGGAACGGGCAGGCCGAAGCGCTTGAAGAACTCCAGCATGTCCTCGTCCATGCCATCGATCGACGGGCGTGCCGCCACCTTCTCCATGGTGCGGATGTTCACGACCGAAGGCCCCACCTGCTCCACCAGCTCGGTGAAATCGGGCAGCCCCCTCAGCGCAGGCGCCGACTGGGCGTGCGCCGCGGATGCGCCCGCCAGCAGGCCCGTTCCCCCGGCCAGCACCACCACCACCGCCAGGACGCAGGACTGCAGCCCCTGTTTCCACTCGATCCTCGACATCATCGGTCTTTCCCATTCCTCAAAGAGTTGCCCCGTCACCCACGGGGAATGCAGTATGTGAAGTTGCGCGGCGCCATTGGTTCCCCGCCATCGCCGCGCCCGGCGCGCAGCCTCAGCGCCCGCGCCGCATGGTTTGCATGAAGTACCGCAGCGTCCGCTGGGGCACCTCGCCCACGACGGTGACCCAGGTGTCGCCCGAAACCTTCTGCGCCAGCACCTGCGTGGCGCCCATGCTGGCCACCTGCTCCGTCAACGGGTGGCGCCGCACGCTGTAGGGCTCCATGAAAACCGACAGGGTCGCCATGCCGTCGGAATAAATGCATTGCACGACCGGCCGCGCCGGTTCCGCCGTCGCGAGGCCGTGCCGCCTGTAGCACCCCTGCGGCGCGAAGCCGGCCACGTTCTCGTCCAGGGCCCAGCCCTCGGCCTGCGCGGTGGTCGGCTGCGTGGGCACGGTCACCAGGCGGTAGCCGGCCACGTCGGCCATCATGCGCGCCATCGATTGCAGGCCCAGGGGCACCCCCATGGTCAGTTCCGAGAACGCCGACTGCTCCAGCACGTGCCCGTCGCCATCGATGGTCTGCATCTTCATGAGCAGCCCGGATGCCCGGTCGATCCAGACACGGTAGCCAAAGCGCCAGGCATCGCGCGGCACGAAATCCAGCATGTCGGCGTCGAGCCCCGCCACGCGCTCCGGCCGGCCCATCCGCACCATATAGTGCCGTGCCGGCTGGGCGCCGCTGGCGGCAGGCACGCCCGGGAAGGAGCCGGGAGCCTGCCGCATCTCGCTGCGCACGACGCGCTCCTGCGGCAGGAAGGTGCGGACCTCGCCATCACGGCGGAAGACGATGCGGGGCGTGCCGCTCAGCGCCTCCACCCGTTCGATCTGGCGCTGCCCGTCGCAGGCATGCCAGATGCGGTAGCTCGCCATGGCACCGTGCGCCGACAGGACCACGAAGGTGCCGCTGTAATTGCGCTCGAGCGCGGCCTGGCGCATGCGGCCGATCCAGGCGGCCACGTCCATGGACTCGCGCGCCTCTCCTGGCGCCGCCGCGCCCGCCTCGTGCGCGCGGGTAGCAGGTGCTGCAGCCATGAGCATGCAGCCCACCACGGCCACGCACCGCGCCGCCCGGCGAAGGCAGGCACGGTGCTTCGGCGGCAACCGGTTCCCATACACCCTCATGCGCCCGCTCGACTGCCGGACATGCGCCCGCCCCGCGCTCAGCGCGCCGGGGCCTCGAAAGTCGCGTTGCGCAGGAAGCCCGCGGGCATCTGCAGCGCGGAGGTACTGCCGAACTGCTTGTGCGCGGCCAGCAACTCGTCCAGGCGCGGGTCGCGGATCATGATCTGCTGCCCCTGCGGCCCACCCGCCGTTGCCACGAACGCGGGCGCCACGGCCTCTGCAGGCGGCTGCGCCGCGGCAAGCTGCGCCCCCTGGGGCGCGGTGCCGCCCAGACCCAGGTAGGCGTTCCAGCCCAGGGCCGCCACCGCGGCCAGCGAAGCGAAGCCCGCCGCAAGCTTCCAGCGGAAGACGGAGGCGTTGGCCGCCGCATCCTGCGCATGGGGCGCGGCTTCGCGCGGCGCGGGCGCCACCTGGACCAGCGGCTGGGCCGTGGCCACGCCGGCGTGCCGGGGCTCCAGCGCCAGTTGTTCGCGCAGGCGCCCCAGAAACGCCGGATCGGCGACATACGTCACCTCGGAGCTGCGCAGGGTGTCGCCGATCAGGTGGTAGATACGCCAGGCCGATTCGCCCTCCTCGGTCGCGGCATAGGCCACCGCCTGGGCAAACGCCTCGCCCTGCAACTCGCCATCGGCCAGGGCCGACAGATGTTCACGCATCCTCGCATCGTCGTTCATGGAATCACCTGCCATAGTGCGCAATCTCCGACCTTCCTGCTACCACCGCTTGCCCGACTGCTTTTCGAGCAAGGGCTTGACCTTCGCCGATATGGCCTCGCGGGCCCGGAAGATCCGCGACCGCACGGTCCCGATCGGGCACGCCATTGCCACGGAAATCTCCTCATAACTCAAACCCTCGATCTCCCTGAGCGTCACGGCCTGGCGCAAATCTTCGGGCAAGGCCTCCATGGCAGCGTTCACCGCCGCCGCCACTTCCTGGGCCGCGAGCACGGTTTCGGGGGTTTCGTCGCTGGTTAGTTCGCGGTCCAGCAGGGAAGTTTCATCTTCCTCGTCGCCGCCGCCGCGCAAGCTGCTTTCCGAGATCACGGGGTCGCGCTTGATGTCCACCAGGGCCTTCTTGGCGGTGTTCACGGCAATGCGGTACAGCCATGTATAGAACTGGGCCTCGCCGCGGAACTGGTGCAGCGCGCGATACGCCCGCAGAAAGGTTTCCTGCGTGATGTCGGGTATCAGGTCCACGTCGCGCACCATGCGCCCCACCAGGCGTTCGATGCGGCGCTGGTACTTGATGACCAGCAGCTCGTAGGCCCGCTGGTCGCCGGCGACCGTGCGCTCGACCAGGCGCAGATCGCTGTCGGCGGAATCGGGTGGCGCGGGCGAGGGTGCTGTCATGTCTTGGTGGTTACTCCGCCATCCAGCGCGGGGGGCGCTGCGTCGGTTGCTTCTGCCGGATCCGGCGCTTTGCTACGGGCGGGCGAATATACCGCACGCCGCAGCGCCGCCCATTGAACCGGATCGCTGCGCCGTTCGAGCCAGAGCCACGACGGCCGCCCCCGCAGGAGCCTGACGGACAGCAGCAGGCAGCCCTGCAGATCCAGATGGACATGCGGCTTGCCTTGCACGGGGTCCGGCCCGGGTGCGCCGCAGTCGAGCAGCCATTGGCCGCCATCCCAGGCCAGGTGCCCCATGGGCATGCGCCGCCACCAGAGCCAGGCCGCAGCGGCACACGAAAGCCAGAGCCCCAGGCCGGCCGCGGCCTTGACGGCCATGTCCGCATCTGCGGTGCCCAGCGCCAGCCAGGCAGCCATGCCTGCCAGAGCGGCGGCGGCCACGATGGCCAAAGCCCAGCCCACGGCCGGCGAGCGGCCACAGGGATAGCGTACGGCCGGCGCATGCGGTGGGGCGCGCATGGTCGCAAGGACTGGGCTATGCCCGGCTCAGGCCGCGCACGGCTGCGCCGGGAGCTCGCGGCTCAGACGCGCTGGAACACCAGCGTGCCGTTGGTGCCGCCAAAGCCGAAATTGTTCTTGAGGGCGACATCCATCTTCATGTCGCGCGCGGTGTTGGCGCAGTAGTCCAGATCGCACTCCGGGTCCTGCGTGAAGATGTTGGTGGTGGGCGGCACCTTCTGGTGGTGCAGCGCCAGCACGGTGAACACGCTCTCTATGCCACCGGCCCCGCCCAGCAGATGCCCGGTCATGGACTTTGTTGAGCTCACCACCATCTTCTTCGCATGGTCGCCCAGGGCGGCCTTGATGGCATTGGTCTCGTTCAGGTCGCCCAGCGGCGTGGAGGTGCCATGGGCGTTGAGATAGTCCACCTGGTCGGCATTCAGGCGCGCATTGCGCAGCGCGGCCTGCATGGCGCGGCGCGGACCGTCCATGTTGGGTGCCGTCATGTGGCCCGCGTCGGCGCTCATGCCATAGCCGGTGATCTCGGCATAGATGCGCGCTCCGCGCGCCTTGGCGTGCTCGTATTCCTCGAGCACGAGGACGCCGGCGCCCTCGCCCAGCACGAAGCCGTCGCGGTCCTTGTCCCAGGGGCGCGAGGCGGTCTTGGGATCGTCGTTGCGCGTGGACAGGGCGCGCATGGCGGCAAAGCCACCCACCCCCAGCGGGGACACGGTGGACTCGGTGCCGCCGGCCACGATCACGTCGGCATCACCGTACTCGATCTTGCGCGCGCCCTCGCCGATGCAGTGCAGGCCGGTGGTGCACGCCGTCACCACCGAAAGATTCGGGCCCTTGAAGCCGAAACGCATGGACACATGGCCCGCCACCATGTTGATGATCGACGCCGGCACGAAGAACGGCGTGATGCGGCGCGGGCCGCGGTTGGTCAGTTCCGCGTGCGTGTTCTCGATCAGCGGCAGGCCGCCGATGCCGGAGCCGATGATGCAGCCGATGCGGGTGGCCAGTTCCTCATCCAGCGCCTCGCCCGTGGGCAGGCCCGCATCGCGCACCGCCTCCTGGGCAGCGGCAATGCCGTAGTGGATGAAGCTGTCCATGGTGCGCGCATCCTTGGCGCTGATGTAGGACTCCAGGTCAAAACCCTTGACCTCGCCTGCGATCCTGCAGGCAAAGTTCGTTGTGTCGAACTTGGTGATGAGGTCGATGCCGGATTTTCCGGCGAGGATGTTGGCCCAGGCATCGGCCACCGTGTTACCCACGGGGGTGATGCAACCCAGGCCGGTCACGACAACGCGACGACGGCTCATGCGTTAAACCTTTTGCTGATCGGATGCCGCACCCCGGTACACGCGGGGCTGCAGCGGCTTAGGCCTTCTGATGGGTATTGGCGTAGTCGATGGCGTTCTGCACCGTCGTGATCTTCTCTGCGTCCTCGTCAGGGATCTCGATGCCGAATTCGTCTTCCAGCGCCATCACCAGCTCCACCGTGTCCAGCGAGTCGGCACCCAGGTCGGCCACGAAGGCCTTTTCGTTGGTGACTTGAGACTCTTCCACGCCGAGTTGCTCGGCAATGATTTTTTTGACACGTGCTTCGATATCGCTCATGGTTTCCCTCGGGGGGTTGTGAATGAATCCGCGATTCTAGCTGCTTCGGGCAAAGCTCCCTAGCAACCCGCCGCACGGACGATCCGGCGTCAACTTGCTTCAACTACATGTACATGCCGCCATTGACGTGCAACTCCTGCCCCGTCACATAGCCGGCGCCCGCCGAGGCGAGGTACGCCACGGCATGCGCGATGTCGCTGGGCTGGCCCAGGTCGCCCATGGCGATCTGAGACTTGAGCGCTTTTTTCTGCTCTTCGGGCAGATCTGCCGTCATGTCGGTGGCGATGAAGCCGGGCGCCACGCAGTTCACGGTGATGCCGCGGCTGCCGAGTTCGCGCGCCAGCGCGCGCGTCATGCCTGCCACGCCCGCCTTGGCGGCCGCGTAGTTGGCCTGGCCGGGGTTGCCCGAGGCGCCCACCACGCTGGTGATGCTGATGATGCGCCCGAAGCGCTGCTTCATCATGGGGCGGATGGCGGCGCGGCTCACGCGGAACACGGCCTTGAGGTTGGTGTCGAGCACGGCGTCCCAGTCGTCGTCCTTCATGCGCATGGCCAGCGTGTCGCGCGTGATGCCGGCGTTGTTCACCAGCACGTGCAAGCCGCCATGCTCCTTGACGATGGCGTCCACCAGCGCGTCCACGGCCGCGCCGTCGGTCACGTTCAGCTTGACGCCCTTGCCGCCCCAGGCCGCCAGGGCCTGGGTGATGCGCTCGGCGCCCTCGTCGGTGGTGGCCGTGCCGATCACGCGCAGGCCGCGCCCGGCCAGCTCGGCCGCAATCGCGGCACCGATGCCGCGCGTGGCGCCGGTGACCAGCGCAATCTGGGGAGTGGTCTCGCTCATGCCAGCAGCTCCTTGGTTTCGGCCAGCGTGGCCGGGTCGGACAAAGAGGCCCCGATGAGTTCGGGGGAGATGCGCTTGGTCATGCCGGCCAGCACCTTGCCCGGGCCGCATTCGATCACGTGGGTCACGCCGCGGGCCTTGAGGGCCTGCACGCATTCGACCCAGCGCACGGGACCGAAGGCCTGACGGTACAAGGCGTCGCGGATGGCGTCGGCGTCTTGCTGCACGGCCACGTCCACGTTGTTGATCACGGGGATCTGCGGCGCGGCCAGTTCCAGCGCAGCCAGGGCCGTGCGCAGCTTCTCGGCCGCCGACTTCATCAGGCTGGAGTGGAACGGCGCGGACACGGGCAGCGGCAGCGCGCGCTTGGCACCGGCTGCCTTGAGCACCTCACAGGCCTTGTCCACGCCGGCCTTGGTGCCGGCGATCACGGTCTGGGCCGGGTCGTTGAAGTTCACGGCCTCGACCACCTCGGGCGAACCCGCCCCGAAGCTGGCCGTGGCCTCGGCGCAGCCGGCAATGACCTTGGCGGCATCCAGCCCCAGGATGGCGGCCATGGCGCCGGCGCCCACGGGCACGGCCTCCTGCATGGCGGCGGCCCGCAGGCGCACCAGGGGCGCGGCCTGCGCCAGCGTCAGCGCGCCCGACGCCACGAGCGCGGAGTATTCGCCCAACGAGTGTCCGGCCACGGCCGCAGGCAGCGCGCCGCCCTCGGCGCGCCACGCGCGCCACGCGGCTACGCCCGCGACGAGCATCACGGGCTGGGTGTTGGTGGTCAGGGCCAGGGCCTCCTTGGGGCCGGAGTGGATCAGCGCGCCCACGTCCTCGCCAAGGGCGTCCGAGGCCTCGCGCAGCGTTTCGGCCACCACGGGGTGGTCGCCCCAGGCGTCCAGCATGCCCACCGACTGGGAGCCCTGGCCGGGGAAAACGAATGCAAAGGTTTTAGCCATTGTCTCTTCTTGGAATACGAACGAAATCAGGCTCCAGCGCTTGCCAGGCAAGCGCCAGCAGCTACATTTTCAGGAGTACGGCACCCCAGGTGAAGCCGCCGCCCACGCCTTCGAGCATGACGGTCTGGCCGGGCCGGACCTGGCCGCTGCGCACGGCATGGTCCAGGGCCAGCGGGATGGAGGCCGCCGAGGTGTTGCCATGCTGGTCCACCGTCACCACCACCTTGTCCATGGACATCTTCAGCTTGCGCGCCGTGCTCTGCATGATGCGGATGTTGGCCTGGTGCGGAATCAGCCAGTCGATGTCGGCGTCCGTGAGCCCGGCCTTGTCCAGGGCGGCGCGCGCGGCCTTCTCCAGCACGCCCACGGCCAGCTTGAACACGGCCTGGCCATCCATCTTGAGCAGCGGGTCACCCAGGACCTGCCCGCCGCAGACGTTGCCCGGCACGCACAGGATGCCCACGTGGCTGCCGTCGGCATGCAGCTCGCTCGCCAGGATGCCCGGCGTGTCGGAGGCCTCCAGCACCAC
>JADHED010002217.1_pt1 | contig 14026 bp, 12 predicted proteins | sample 8952041 | NCBI WGS metagenome assembly JADHED01 (sample SAMN16124423, study PRJNA663239) | bioreactor sludge metagenome | isolation source: sludge (control) | place: India:Bengaluru | collected 2018-09-08
TTCCCCATAAAAAATGCCCCTAAAAAGTGTCTAACTTTTTGGGGGCAGTCCAAAACTGAACGGTTTAATTTTATCTATTTAAGTCCAAAAGCGGTTCTATGTATTGTCTATCGTTGCAAAGACGTGGCACTTTGTTCTGTCCGCCCAATTTTCCTCTAGATTCCATCCATTTGTAGAAAAGTTGAGGTTTTGCAGTATGAATAATTGGAGGATTCAAGGTGATATTTTGATAACGTTTAGCTTCGTAATCAGAATTTAAAGATTTTAGAGTTTCGTCAAAAATTTTAGAGAATTCATCAAAATTGGTAGGATGTTTTGCAAATTCTAACAACCATTCGTGGGCGCCAGATTTTCCTTCGCACATAAAAACAGGAGCACCAGTGTAATCTGAAATTTGAGCTTCAGTAGCATCGCAAGCCTTTTTTAGAGCTGTTTCCACATTGTCAATCATCAATTCTTCACCAAAAGCATTGATGTAATGTTTGGTTCTGCCAGAAATTTGAATTCTATGAGGAGAAAGAGATGTAAATCTTACGGTATCGCCAATTAAATAGCGCCAAAGTCCGCCATTTGTAGAAATTACCATGGCATAATTTTTCCCCAATTCTACTTCTTCTAAAGGAATTGCTTTGAGATTATTTCTGTCAAATTTATCCATTGGAATAAATTCGTAGAAAATTCCGTAATCTAGCATTAGCAACATTTCGTCGCTTCCGCTTCTGTCTTGAATTCCGAAAAAGCCTTCCGAAGCGTTGTAAATTTCATAATAATTGATGCCTTTGCCAATAATTTTTCGGTATTGTTCTTTGTAAGGTTTAAAACTAATTCCACCATGAAAAAACACTTCCAAATTAGGAAAAACATCTGAGATGCTTCCTTTTCCGGTTTCGGTTAAAATTCTTTGGAGCAAAACCAACATCCAACTTGGCACTCCGGTTAAGCTTCCTACGTCTTGGTTTTTAACCTCAGAAACAATGGCTTTCAATTTGGTTTCCCATTCGGATAAGAGAGAGGTTTTTTTGCTTGGTACAGTGGTTATTTCTATCCAAAAAGGTAAATTTTCGATTAAAATTGCAGACAAATCTCCAAATTTTGTATTGAAGGTTTCATACAACTCTGCACTTCCTCCCAATCTTAAATTTTTATTTAAAAATAGTTGATTTTCAGGATGGTTATTGGCGTAAATTGAAATAAGGTCTTTGCCAGCTTTGTAATGACAATCTTCTAAACTTTCATCAGAAATTGGGATGTACTTGCTTTTGGCATTAGTAGTTCCTGAGGATTTTGCGAATTGACGGATATAACCTGGCCAAATAATATCTTTTTGTCCTTGTCTTGCCTTTTCTATATAAGGTTCGAAGTCTTCGTAATTTACGATGGGAACTTGTTGCTGAAAATCTCTGTAAGAAGAAATGTCTTTGAAACCGTATTTTCTGCCATATTTTGTCTCGTCAGCATGAAAAAGTTGAGAAAAAAGTACGCCTTTTTGTGTTTCAATAGGATGATTCATAAAATTTTGAATTTGGTCTATTCTCTGTCGAATAAACCAATTAACAGCCATATTGAAAAGTGCCATTGTTGCCATAGCCCAAATTTAATAAAAAACTAATTTAAAAATTAATTTTAGAGAAAATAAAAATCCGTTCTGAAAAAATTCAAAACGGATTGAAGTATAAAGTTGAAAGATTTTAACAAAATTCTTCGTAAGCAGCTTGTAAATTAGCTGCAATAGCACCTGCAGGATTTCCTTCGATGTGGTGTCTTTCTAGCATGTGTACCAATTCTCCGTCTTTAAAAAGAGCCACACAAGGAGAACTTGGAGGGAACGGCGCAAAATGTTTTCTTGCTTCTGCTACAGCTTCAGTATCAAAACCTGCAAAAACAGTGGTTAAATGGTCTGGTTTTTTGTCTCCAGTTAAAGAGAAAATTACACCTGGTCTTGCTGCTCCTGCTGCGCAACCACATACCGAATTTACCATAACTAGAGTAGTTCCTGATTGTTTTAGAGCGTCATTTACTTGCTCTGGAGTTGTAAGGTCTTGGAAACCTTTATCTGTAAGTTCTGCCTTCATTGGCATTACTAGTTCTGCTGGATACATAATATATAAAGTTTAAGGTTTAACGTTTCGAGTTGTATTCAAAATGCAGTGCAAATTTACTACTAAAATTTTGAAAATTTTATCTAAATATTTTATCAAAAATATGCCAAAAATCTATTAAGACATTTTGACTCTCTTTTGTAATAAAAACAGCCAAAGACATCTTTGGCTGTTTTGGGTAAAAATGTACTGAAAAAAATTAACTATGATAATAGTTTTTTAACCATTTCGGAGATAGATTTACCATCAGATTTTCCAGCTAAAGCTTTGGATGCTATACCCATTACTTTGCCTAAATCTTTTAGAGATTCTGCTCCTACTTCAGTAATTATTTTTTTAATTTCTGCTTCTAATTCTTCTGAAGAAAGCTGTGCCGGGAGAAATTTTTCTATTACCTTCATTTGTGCTTCTTCTACTTCTGCCAAGTCTGCTCTGTTTTGAGCAACAAATTGTTGATGAGAATCTTTGCGCTGTTTTATCATTCTTTGCAAGATTGCAATTTCCTGTTCGGCAGAAACTTCTGCTCCTTTGCTTTCTGTTTTTGCAAGCAAAATTTGAGATTTTACAGCTCTTAGAGAGTCAAGCGCAACTTTGTCTTTTTCTCTCATGGCAGTTTTAATCGCTTCGTTGATTGTAAGTTCTAAACTCATAATTTAATATTTTAGTTGCTGGTTTTTAGTTGCTGATTAATAGTTTTTAATGCTATTTGCATTTTATTAACCAACAATTGCCAACTAAATTAATCTACATCTTTGTTTAAAAATTTATTTTCTCTAAGGCTAACTCTTCCGTTGTTGTCTGATAGAAAACTAGAAATTTGTTGCTGAGAAGGATTTTCGTGTCCTATATTGATGTTTTTTCTTTTGAAAGCAGGAATAGATTCAAATTCATTTTCGTTTTCGATTACTTGATAACGAGAATTGAACTCTTTTAATTTATTTCTTCTTTCTTGAACTTTATCATTAGAAGGAGCTTTTTCAATAAATTTAAAATCTTCTGAAGTATTTATTTTAGACTCATTTTTATGTGTTTCTAAGATTTTTTCTTCTTTAATTGTAGTTTTAAAACTTGGTTTTATTTCTTCTGCTTCTTTAGTAAAAGAAAACGTAAATTCTACTGGTCTTTCTTCAACGAATGTTTTCGTTTCGGTAATATTTTCTTTTACTTCTGGTAATTTTTCTTCAACCTGAAATTTAATTTCTTCTTTCTTTTTTTCAACAAAAAACGTTTTTTCTTCAACAATTGGAGTAGCTATTTTCTTTTCTTCTGTTTCGAATGAAAATGATTGAGATTCTATAACTTCTTCATCTTCAAATTAAAACAATTCTAAAACACCGGTTTCTCTTTCTTCAATTTCAAAAGTTTCATTAAATCTTTCAATAGCAGGATTTTCGTCTTCAAAATATTGAATTTCTTCTATTTTTTCTTGAACCGCTACTTCTTCCGTTTCAAAATTTTGATAAAAATGATTGGTAGGGAAATCTGGTTTTACAGCATCATTATCATCATCAAGAATAAAATGATTTTTAGCTTCTTTATTGGTATTGTTTTGAGAAGTTTCTGTATTAAGATTGCTTTTACCAAATGGAGATTCTCTTCTTGGTTTTTCTGATGGAGTATCTTCTAACGTATATTTTATTTTTTCTGTTGGGCCGGCATATTTTTGATCGTCTGCAGCAAAACCTGTAGCAATAACCAAAACGCTGATTGCATCACCTAATTCTTCGTCTGTTCCCACCCCGAAAATAATATCTGCAGTGTTGCCAGCTTCACGTTGAATATGGTCGTTAATTGTACCAATTTCGTCCATTGTAGCTTCTTCGTTGCCACTTCTAATAAGGAGAAGTACGTTTTTAGCGCCTGTGATTTTATTGTCATTCAATAGAGGAGAATCTAGTGCTTTTTTCACAGCTTCTTCCGCTTTGTTTTCTCCAGAAGCGGTACCGGTAGACATTAAAGCAGTACCAGAATTTTGAAGAACCGAACGAGCATCTCTAAAGTCTATATTTACATCAAAATAACCGGTAATTACTTCTGCCATTCCTTTTGCGGCATTGGCTAAAACTTCATCTGCTTTGGAGAAACCAGATTTGAATCCTAAGTTTCCAAACTGTTGACGAAGTTTGTCGTTATTAATTACAATAAGAGAATCTACATTATTACGAAGTTTTTCGAGACCAAGTTCAGCTTGTTCTAATCTTCTTTTTCCTTCAAAACTAAAAGGAACGGTTACAATACCAATGGTAAGAATGCCCATTTCTTTGGCAATTTTTGCAATAACAGGAGCAGCACCAGTACCAGTACCACCGCCCATTCCTGCGGTAATGAAAACCATTTTTGTACTGTGAGAAAGTACGGCTTTTATCTCGTCTATACTTTCCAGAGCAGATTTTTCTCCCACTTCTGGGTCTGCACCAGCTCCCAAACCTTCGGTAATGGTAGCTCCCAATTGAACTTTTGTAGAAATAGGGTTGTTATCTAGCGTTTGGGCATCAGTATTACAAATGATGAAATCTACGCCGTGAATTCCTTTTTCGTACATGTGTTTTAGTGCGTTATTACCACCGCCACCAACACCGATAACTTTGATGATAGATGAGGTTCCCTTTGGTAAGTCAAATGAAAATCCTGTATTTAATGTATTTTCCATATATATTTTTTTATAATTGATAATCGATAATTGATGGTTTAATTTTCTACAATTAAAGGCTCATCTTTTATCATTTATATTTACTCTACTTCTTCGAAGAATTTTTTTACTTTTTCTAAAATGGTTTGTCCGAAAGTTAGTTTGCTACTTTTAACTTTTTGAGGCTGAACTTTTGGTTCTTCTTTTACTTGAACAATCGTTTCTTCTTCTTCTATTTTAATTTCAGCTTTTGGAGTTTCTTGCATTGGTTTTGGTGCAGGAATTTCCTCAATTAAAGCTTCTTCTGCTTGTTTTTTATCTCTAATTTTCAAACTTTCCATTAGCAAACCAATAGAAGTTGCAAATTCTGGAGACTTAAGATATTGGTTTTTATCATTAGCAATGTATTCATTAGCAAAACCGATTCTTGCATCAAAACCTGTAATAAAATTGGCTAATTGACGAAGATTTTTTAGATTAGAACCACCACCTGTAAGTACAATGCCAGCAATTAATTTACGTTTTTGTTCATAAGCTCCATAAGCTTTCAATTCTGTATTTACCATTTCTAGAATTTCTTCTACTCTTGCATTAATAATGCTTGCAAGTGATTTCAAAGAGATTTCTTTGTCTGGCCTTCCGTGTAAACCTGGGATGGTAACAAACGTAGAATCTTTTTCTAAATCTGGAACTGCAGAACCAAATTTAACCTTCAATTGTTCTGCATGTTTTTCTATAATAGAGCAACCTTCTTTAATATCATCTGTAATAATGCCTCCACCATAAGGAATTACACAAGTATGACGAATGATGTTGTCTTTAAAAATTGCAATATCAGTAGTTCCACCACCAATATCAACAATGGCAACACCAGCTTCTTTTTCTTCTTTGGTAAGAACAGCTTCAGAAGAAGCCAAAGGTTCTAGAGTAAGAGCTTCCATTTCTAAACCTGCTTCTCTTACACATCTTGCAATGTTTCTAATACTTCCCATTTGCCCTACAACAACGTGGAAATTTGCTTCCAAACGTTTGCCGTGCATGCCAATAGGTTCTTGAATTTCTCCTTCAGAATCTACTTTGTATTCTTGAGGAAGAACGTGTATAATTTCTTCACCAGGAAGCATTACTAATTTTTTTACCTGATCTTTCAGTGCTTCTATATCATCTTCTGTAATGTAAGCTTCAGGATTTTCTCGCATAATGTAATCTGAATGTTGCAGACTTCTGATGTGTTTCCCAGCAATACCCACGGTAACTTTTTTAATGGGTACGCCAGCAGATTTTTCTGCTTCTGAAACGGCAGCCGTAATAGAGCTAATAGTCTGAGAAATATTGTTCACAATACCTTTGTGAACTCCCAAACTTTTACTTTTTCCAACGCCTAAAACTTCAATTTTGCCATGCGAATTTTTTCTACCAACAATGGCTACTATTTTGGTAGTTCCTATGTCTAGTCCTACTGAATAATCTTGTGTTTCCATATATTGCTGTTCTTCTTTTTACTGTTTTTTCTTTTCTTTTTCTGCTAACTTTTTATTATCCTCTTTTTCTAGAGGTTTTTCCAAAATTTCTTTTGGCTTTTCTTCACTTATTGTGTCTTTTTCTGGTTTGTAGCCATCCTTAAGTGTAGTTACAATTTGATTGTCATATTTTACCGAAATTTTAGAATATTTTTCTGGATTTTGGTCAATTAAATATTTCTCTACGAAGGCTTTAAAACCTTTAATTTTAAATTCTATATTGTCTAGATCGCCAATTTCTACTTTGTAATAACCTTCATTAGTAACGAGATTATAATTGTTTTTTTCTTTGCTAATTCCAACAAAGAAATTTTTGCAGAAGTTGTCTTTATCTATTTTCTCTATTAATTCTACTAATTTTAAGTAATCTTTTTTCTTTACATCACCCGAAACCAACATACATGGATGCGAATAATTTTTGGAAATAGGAAATTCAATGCCTTTTTTGTCTACATAGAATCCTTTTCCACCATTGTTTAGTCTGAAAACAGGAACTCTTTGCAAAATATCAACATGCAATTTTCCATCTAAAGTAAGATATACATTTGCGCTATCAACAGCTGGGAGTTGATTGAGTTTTTTCTCTAAATTTGGAATGTCTATGTCGCCAACTTTTTTGGTAGAATTATATTTTTCTACAATGGTTTTGATGTCTTTTTCATCTACAAAATAGACTGGAGATTTATCAGACATTTTCACTGAAATATTGTCCAAAGGTTTTTCGTTGAATCTCTTCAAAGAGAAACTCAATAGAAATCCGAAGACTGCTACAGTTACTAATATTTTAAGAATTCTCCACTTGTTTTTCATCTTTTCTTTAAAAATGTATGATGATTTTTGTTTTTTAAATATTTTCTAACAAATTCATTATTGGATCTTACAACGTATCAATATTTCCAGCGCCTACTGTTAATAAAACATCAAAATCTTTTTCTTTGATTTTATCAAAAGCTTGGCTTAAACTACAAACTTCTTTTTTATCTAAATTCACTTTTTCTAACAGCCAATCTGAAGTAATGTCTTCAAAATCTTTTTGCAATTCTCTGGCAGGATAGATGTCTAGAAGCAACAATTCATCTGCTTGAGCCAAACTTTCTGCAAATCCATCAGCAAAATCTCTGGTTCTGCTAAACAAATGCGGCTGAAAAGCCACTAATAATTTTTTGCCAGGATTGAATGTTCTGATAGAACCAATTACCGCATTCAATTCGGTAGGATGATGTGCATAATCATCTACATAGATTTTTCCGTTGGCAAAAGAATGTTTTGTATATCTTCTTTTAATGCCTTTGAAGGTGGAAATTCCTTTCTTAATAGTTTCAAAATCAACGTTTAAGCTATGTAATATAGAAATTGCTGCCGTAGCATTTTCAACATTGTGAATTCCCGGAATTTCCCAAGAAAATTCTTCAGTTTTTCCGTCAAAATTAAAATCGAAGAACATGTTTTCGCCTTCAATTCTTAAATTATCAGAGTAGAAATCTGCCTCTTCGTTTACCGCATACGTTTTACAAGGTCTGCCAATTTTTACACCTTTTCTCACAAAAAGTTGATTGTTTTCTGGCACTAAATCTGCAAAATCTCTAAAACTTTGTTCTATGGTTTCGGTGTCGCCATAAATATCGAGATGGTCTGCATCAATAGAAGTTACAATTGCCCAATCTGGTGAGAGATTAAGGAAACTTCTGTCGTATTCATCGGCTTCTAAAACAGACATTTCTGTACCGTTGTAGATAAAATTCGATTTATAATTCTCTGAAATTCCTCCCAAAAACCCTGAAAAAGGAAGATTAGCAACTTTGCAAAGATGGGCTACCAAACTAGAAGTTGTTGTTTTACCATGAGTTCCCGCTACAGCAATACATTCTGTATTTTCGGTAATTAACCCTAAAACTTTGGCACGTTTTAAAACTTCAAAACCATTTTGATTAAAATAATCTAAAATTCCTAAAATTTTAATTGCAGGAGTATAAATAACTAAGGTTTCTTCTTTATTTAACTCTTTAATTTTTTCATTAATAATATCTTCAAAAACAATATCAATTCCTTCTGAAATTAATGCCGTTGTTAGTTTGGTTTCGGTTTTATCATAACCCAAAACATTTTTACCAGCAGCGTGGAAATACCTTGCCAAAGCAGACATCCCAATGCCGCCAATTCCTACGAAGTAGAAGTTTTTGTATGTGTTTAGGTTTTGCATTTTTTATAATTTTTATCTATTTAATACTTTAAAAATCTCATTTACAATGTCTTCTGAAGCTTTTGGCTTTGCAAAAAATTCAAGATTCTGAGACATTTCTTTTCTTAGATTTTCATTTTCACAAATTTCTGAAAGTGTATTCCAAAATTTTTCTCTCATTTCGGTGTCTTTTACCATTTTCGCTGCATTTTTTTCAACCAAAGTCATCGCATTTTTCGTTTGATGGTCTTCTGCTGCAAACGGAAAAGGAACCAATAAAACAGGTTTTTTAGTTACCGCTAATTCTGAAATTGCAATTGCGCCTGCTCTGGAAACAATGATGTCTGCTGCAGAATAAGCGGTTGCCATATCGCTGATGAATTCTTTGATTTGGATGGATGTTGGATGTTGGATGTTGGATGAAATTTCCGCAAAATCCAATTTCCCTGTTTGCCAAATCAGTTGATAACCTTTTTGTTTTATGCTTTCTAAATTTTCTTTCCAGCCGTTGTTCAGGGTTCTAGAACCTAATGAACCGCCTACGGAAAGTATCGTTAATTTATCTTTTTCTAAACCTAATTTTTCTTTTGCTAAGTCACTGTCAGTTAAATCAGTAATCAAATTTTCACGAATAGGATTTCCTAAAAAATGAACTTTTGAATTCGGGAAAAACTTTTCCATTTCTGGGTATGCGGTGAAAACAGCTTTTGCTTTCTTTCCGTTGAAAATATTGGTTTTTCCAGGTAAAGAATTCTGTTCTTGTATAAAAGTTGGGATTCCCATTCTTGCTGCAATAAATAAAGCTGGTCCACTTGCGAAACCGCCAGTTCCCACGGCAAAATCTGGTTTGAATTCTTTAATGATTTTTTTCGCTTTAATTAAACTTGAAATTAATTTGAATGGCAAACCAATATTTTTCAATAAATTACCTCTATCAAAGCCAGCAATGTTCAATCCTTCAATTCTGAAGCCTGCTTGTGGCACTTTTTCCATCTCCATTTTTCCATTCGCACCAATGAACAAAAATTCTGCATCTGGGAAACGTTTTTTTATCTCCTGTGCAATTGCAACAGCAGGGAAGATGTGTCCGCCAGTTCCACCACCACTCATTAAAACTTTCAATTTTTTGCTCATATTTTTTTATGATTGATGAATGATAAGTGATGATTAATTTTTACGTTGTGCTCTAATCATTTATCATTCATGAATTATTAATTATTTTTACGCTATATCATTAATTTCTTCAATATTTTGTTTTTTGCCCATTCCATCTTCATCAAAAACCTGAATTCTGGAGCTTACATTTAAGATGATTCCTAACTGCAAATAGGTAACTAACATGGATGTTCCTCCGTAACTTATCAGCGGTAATGGTTGTCCAGTAACAGGAATTAGGTTGACAGCAACAGCAATATTTACAGCTAATTGTATAAAAATCATTATTCCTAAACTCAATACCAATAAACTCCCGAAAAAAGCAGGCATTTTACTGGCAATCATTACAATTCTTATCATCATTATGAGATAGGCTGTAATGAGAAAAAATGCACCTATAAAACCATATTCTTCTACAATAATTGCAAAAATAAAATCCGACGCAGACTGTGGAAGCATCTGTTTAAGAGCAGATTTTCCGGGGCCTTGTCCGGTAATTCCACCGTGAACGATAGCTGCTTTTGCTTGGTTTACCTGATAGTTTTTTGCTTTTACGCTTTCGTCTTCTACTTCTGTATTTTTCTTAGAATTGGTGAAAGTTTCTATCCTACTTACCCATGTGTGTACACGCGAACTGCCTATTACATCTGTTTTCAGCGCTAGAAATAGAAAAATTCCTATAAAAATGCTCGAAATTCCTAAAAATCCTAAAATATATTTTGAAGACAATTGCCCAATTATCATCACAATTAAAGAAACCATCAAAATCATTAAAGCAGTAGAACCGTTGTCTTTTGCTACCAATCCGAAAACCAATAAAACTGGTCCGAAAATGTAAATAATGTTCTCTATTGGAAGTCTTTCTCTGGTAATTCTTTTGGTTAAATATCTACATAAGTAAATGATTAACATTAAATAAGCAAAACTTGACGGCTGAAAAGAAATGGGCGTTCCCGGAATTTTCAACCATCTTGAAGCGGAAGCTCCATCAATCTGCTGACCTGCAAACATGGTGATTACCAGTAAAATAACCATAATTGCTAATAGAATGCTACTCAACTTACCAATATATTCGTATTTGAAAGCACCAGCAATAAATCTCATAATTCCTAAGCCAAGAAATACAAAAATCATGTGTTTCACAACGTGACCTGTAGTAGTACCATTGTGAACAATGTATTCTAGATTAGAACTAGCCGAATAAACGGGAAATACTGAGAATAGGGAGATTAATATAATCACCATCCAAAGTACTTTATCGCCTTTTAGTAGTTCAAATTTGCTTTCTTGTTCTTCCATTCTTTTGTTATTTGCTAATTGCCAAAGGTTTTTAGCTTTTTAAAACTTCTTCTTTAAATAATTTGCCTCTGTGTTCGTAACTGTTGAATAAATCAAAACTAGCACAACACGGAGAAAGTAGCACTGCATCTCCTTTTTCTGCGATAGATTTTGCAGCTTTCACGGCATCTTCTATACTTGCTGTATCTACAATAATATCTTTTTTGTCTTTGAAGAAATCTATAATTTTAGCATTGTCTAGTCCCATACAAATAATGGCTTTTACTTTCTTTTTTACCAATTCTTCAATTTCAGAATAATCGTTTCCTTTGTCTTTTCCACCAACAATCCAAACTGTTGGTTGTTTCATGCTTTCTAATGCGTAATAAGTTGCATTAACGTTGGTTGCTTTGCTATCGTTGATGTATTTTACGCCATCAATTTCTGCAAAAGTTTCTAATCTGTGCTCTACTGCCTGAAAAGTCATTAAAGAATGTCTAATGCTTTCGTTACTGATATTCAATAATTTACCAGCTATTGAAGCCGCTAAGCTGTTTGCAACGTTGTGAGTTCCCATTAGAGAAAGTTCATCAATTCTCATCGAAAACTCGTCTTGCAGTTTTACATATAGTTTTTCTCCTTCTGTATAAGCACCTTCATTTAGTTTTTCCTTCATTGAGAAAGGAATTTGCTTCACTTTAAAATCTAATTGTTGAAGCAATTTCTGGCTCATTTCATCGTCTTTGTTGTAGATGAAATAATTATCGTTTTCTTGATTTTCGGCAATTCTGAATTTTGCAAAAGCATATTCTTCATAGTTGTAATTGTATTGGTCTAAATGATCTGGACTCAAATTCAATAACAATGAAATATAAGGTCTAAAATTCTGAATATCATCTAATTGAAAGCTGCTTACTTCTAATACATAATATTCGAAGTTTTCTTTGGCAACTTGCAAAGCAAAACTTTTACCAATATTTCCTCCTAAACCTACATTCATATTATCATTTTTCAAAATATGATAAATAAGCGAAGTCGTGGTGGTTTTTCCGTTACTTCCAGTAATGGCAATAATTTTAGCATCAGTAAATTCTGCCCCAAATTCAATCTCAGAAGAAAGTCTAATTCCTTTAGCTTTGATTTTTTGAATCATTTCAGCTTTCTTAGGAATGCCAGGAGATTTGATAATCCAATCTGCAGCCAAAATTCTTTCTTCATCGTGGTTTTTTTCCTCAAATTCGATGGCGTTTTCTTCTAAAATCTTTTTGTAATTCTCTTTAATTTCTCCTTTATCCGAAAGAAAAACTTCCAGACCTTTGGTTTTAGCCAAAATAGCAGCTCCAACACCGCTTTCGCCACCACCTAGAATTACAACTTTTAAATTTTCTTTGTTCATTTTAATTGGTTAATGCTTTCGCATTATTATTGTGATTGATTTTGATTTGTCTTAATAATTATCTGATTTTTAGTGTTATTAAACAGATAATTGCTAACATTACACCTAGAATAATCATTCTATTTACAATTTTACTCTCGTGGAAACCATTTAATTGATAATGGTGATGAAGAGGAGACATTTTAAAAAGTCTGTTATTCTGAGCGTATTCTAAGCCATATTTTCTTTTTCTATATTTAAATACCAATACTTGTAGCATTACCGATAGATTTTCGATTAAGAAAATTCCACATAGAACAGGTATTAAAAGTTCTTTTCTTAAGATAATTGCCAATACAGCAATTACACCTCCAAGCATTAAACTACCAGTATCTCCCATAAAAACCTGTGCCGGATAAGTATTGTACCAAAAGAAGCCAATTGTTGCTCCAATTAAAGCGACAGCAAAAATGGTGGTTTCGCCCATATTGGGTAGGAACATAATGTTAAGGTAATCAGCGAAAACAATATTACCAGAAAGGTATGCAAAAAGAGCTAATGTCCCTAAAATGACTACACTTGTTCCCGAAGCGAGACCGTCTATTCCGTCTGTTATATTTGCACCATTAGAAACTGCGGTTACAATAAAAATAACTAAAGGAATAAAAACCAACCAAGCCCATTCGTCTTGTTGCTTTTCGTCCATCCAAAAAAGAATTTTACTATAATCGAACTCGTTATTTTTCATAAATGGAACGGTTGAAATGGTTTCTTTTTTTGCAGGAGCAAAGTTTTGAGCCACATTATTTCTGTTTACAACTTGTGCATCTGCGTATTTTCTTTTGATGGTAATATCTGGATGATAATACATGGTAACGCCAACAATTAATCCTAAACCAATTTGACCAATTACTTTGAAAATTCCACTTAAACCATCTTTGTTCTTTTTTATTTTCTTTAAATAATCGTCTATAAAACCTATTGCGCCCATCCAAATCATAGAAACCAAAAGCAAAACAATATAGATATTGGTAATTCTGGTAAATAGTAAAACCGGAATAACAGTAGCAAAAATAATGATGAGACCACCCATTGTAGGAGTTCCTTCTTTTTGTTTTTGTCCTTCTAATCCTAAGTCTCTTACCAATTCTCCCATTTGTTTGTTCCTAAGGAAATTGATGATTCTTTTGCCATAAAGAAGAGCAATAAACAATGATAACAAAACCGCCATTGCAGCTCTAAAAGAGATGTATTTTAGTAATTGCAATCCTGGAATGTCTATTCCGTGAGATGTAAGGTATTCGTATAGATAGTATAACATAATTAGTTCATATTTATTATTAAAGTTCTATTCCTGTCGCAAAAACCATATTTCTGTATTTGCAGATAGAATCTACTTTGTATTTTGGATTTTTATAAATCGCATCCGGAATTATTGTTATGGCTTTATAATTTTCAAAAAGGTTTAATATTTCTTTTTTGTACGCAGTATCTTTATTTTTCATGTATTTTTCACAAAGGCAATTTGCAACATCTACTTTAGCATTACTTTGCGAAAAATCTAAATATCCTGGTTTTGGTTTTTCAAATAATTTTTGGTGATAAACTCCTTCACAATCTAAAACTTTGATTTTTCTTTCAAATGAATGATTTAAAACAATATAAATCAAACCTCCCAAAAGTGTTAATAATAAAAAAAGCGATATGATTTTAGATTTTTTCATTATCAAATTACTTTGACATTAATTTATATAATTCTACAATTGTTTCCTTGTCATCAAAATGATGTCT
>JADHED010002218.1_pt1 | contig 14019 bp, 6 predicted proteins | sample 8952041 | NCBI WGS metagenome assembly JADHED01 (sample SAMN16124423, study PRJNA663239) | bioreactor sludge metagenome | isolation source: sludge (control) | place: India:Bengaluru | collected 2018-09-08
CGCGTTGAACGACTATCTGGCAAGGGCGAGTTCCTGAACGATTACTGAAGATGACTACCGATTTTACACACAGTGAAAGACGAGGGCTAACGTCATGAGCATTAAAACCAAATTCCTCTCCATTCTCTCGTTCAGCTTGCTCGGCATTGTCGTGTTTGGGGGCTTAGCTTGGAATACGATTGAGGTCGTAAAGATAAATGGGGATCTCTACAACAGAATAGTTCTGGGCAAGGATTTGGTTGCTGATGTGCTGCCTCCCCCCGAGTACATCATAGAGCCATACCTGGTTCTGCACCAGTTAATGGAGGAGAAGGAACCCGCCAAGATACAGCTGCTGATAGACAAGGGCATAGCGCTGCGCAAGGAATATGAGGCCAGGCATGCGTTTTGGCAGCAGAATCTTTCGGATGGGCGCCTAAAAACCGAAATGATTGTCCGCGCCCACGAACCGGCAATGGCGTTCCTGGAAATTCGGGACAAGCAGTTTCTGCCGGCATTAAAGGCCGGGGAGGTGGAGAAAGCGGAGCACCTGCTGGCAGGTCCAATGCGGGCGAAGTACGATGAGCATCGGGTTGCAATCGATACTGTGGCGCAGTTAGCCGACCAGGATCTAAAACAATTGGAAAAGTCCGCATCGGAGCTCGTTACCTCCAGGGCGATTTGGTTAATCGGTGTTGGTGCAGGACTCCTTCTGATCATTGGGTTTGTAGGGTATTTCTTCACGGATCGCAATATCGTCCGCCGGGTCAAACAGGTGGTTGCTTCCATCAAGGATATTGCTGAAGGGGATGGTGATCTCACGGCTCGTCTGCCCGAAGACAGCCGGGATGAGCTGGGATCGCTGGCGCGTTACTTCAACAAATTCGTGGGCCAGCTTGGCAGCATAATGTCAGAGATTAGAAGCAACTCCGGGAACCTGGCCTCGTCTTCGACGGAGATGTCGGCGATCGCGGGTCAGATGTCGAGCGGGGCGCAGGGGACGAGCGCGAAGGCGGCGACGGTGGCGACGGCGGCCGAGGAGATGAGCGCCAACACGGCCTCGGTGGCGGCCGGGATGGAGCAGGCGACCACCAACCTCAGCTCGGTGGCGACCGCCACCGAGGAGATGAGCGCCACCATCGGCGACATCGCCGCCAACTCCGAGCGAGCTCGCAGCATCAGCTCCGAAGCCGGGGCCCAGACCCAAGGGGTGGCCGGGCTGATGAAGCAGCTGGGGGCCGCAGCGCAGGAGATCGGCAAGGTGACCGAGACGATCACGAGCATCTCCTCGCAGACCAACCTGCTGGCGCTGAACGCGACGATCGAGGCGGCGCGGGCGGGCGCAGCGGGCAAGGGGTTTGCCGTTGTGGCCAACGAGATCAAGGAGCTCGCCCAGCAGACGGCGACGGCGACCGAGGAGATCAAGGGGCGCATTGGCGGCATCCAGAGCTCGACGGGCGCGGCGATCGCCGACGTGGACAAGATCACCGGGGTGATCCGGGAGGTGGGCGAGATCGTGGCGACGATCGCGACGGCGATCGAGGAGCAGGCCTCAGTGACGCGCGACATGGCGCGCAACATCGCGGAGGCGACCAGCGGGGTGAAGGACGCCAACCAGCGGGTGGCGCAGACCGCGGGGGTCTCGCAGGAGATCGCGCGCGACATCGCGGCGGTGAACACCTCTTCGGCGGAGATGACCTCGGCCAGCCAGCAGGTGCAGGCCTCCTCGATGGATCTCTCGCAGCTGGCCGAGCAGCTGCGCGCGATGGTCGGGCGGTTCAAGCTGGACGACGGCGGCTCGGCCGGCGGCAGCTACGCGCCGGTCTCCAAGGGCCGGGCCTTCGTCGAGTGGAGCGATGCGCTCTCGGTCGAGGTGTCCGCGATGGACGAGCAGCACAAGCGCTTTTTCGTCCTGATCAACGAACTGCACCAGGGGTTGAAGCAGGGCAAGGGCGCCGACGTGCTCGGCGGCATCCTGGACGAGCTCGCCCGCTACACCGAGTACCACTTCGCGGCCGAGGAGTCGCTGCTCGAGCAGTCCGGCTACCCGGAGCTGCCGCAGCAGCAGGAAGCGCATCGGCGCTTCGTGAACAAGGTGCACGAGTTCCAGAGCCGCTTTGCCGCGGGCGACCGCACGGTGCCGGTCGAGGCGATGAACGCCGTGCGCGACTGGCTGATCAGCCACATCCAGAAGATGGACAAGAAGTACGCCGGGTGCGTCAACGGCGGCGGGACGATCGGCCGCTCGGCCGGGCGGCGCGTGAGCCACACGGCGGGCAGCGCGTCGGTGTGACGGCTCGAAGACTCCCCTGCCGGTGCGTCCGCTCCGGCAGCAGGGTAACCCGAAACCAAGAGGTCGGAACGGAATGAAGCTGAAGCTGAAAATCGCACACAAGATCCTGATGGTCGGTCTGATCCCGCTCCTGGCCTGCTTAGGCGCGGTAGGGGTCACCCTGAATCAGCAACTGGATGAGCACGCCGTCTTCAGCGAGATGGGCGGCAACATCGGCATGTTTCAAGCCTCTACCGCGCTGATCGGCCACCTGCAGCGCGAGCGGGGCCGGACGGCCCTGTTCCTGTCGGGCGGCTCCACGCTGGAGGAGGTCCGGGCGTTGCGCGACGCGACCGACCGGTCGGTCCCTGGATTCCTCGGCGCGTTACCGGCCGCTGCTCTTCCGGCCGATAAAAAGGCCGCGTGTCGCGACGTGGGCGACCGCCTGAAGGCCATGCGCGCGCAGTTCAACCAGCCTGACCTCACCTTGCGCGATCGGCAGATCGCCGATTACACGGGCCTGATCCAGGACCTGCTGGGGCTCGAGAGCGCGGTCGCCAACGCCCGCACCACGCGCGGTTTCGGCAAGGTGCTCAACAGCCTCATGATCCTGGAGGTCGCCAAGGAAAGCGCGGGCCGTCTGCGCGCCAATGCTTCTAGCCTCCTGGCGGCGAATGCGGCGCTCAGCTCCGAGCAGTTCAGCCTGGTGCTCAAACTCAAATCCGAGGTGGATGCGAACCTGTCGTCCCCCGCCTTGGTGCTGAGCAAGGAATCCAAGGAGAAGCTCGCGTCGTACCCGAAGGGACCGGCCTGGACCGAAACCGAGCAGACCCTGAAAACGCTCCTGATCAAGGCCGGCGAGGGCGCTTACGGGGTGGCCGGAGACCGCTTTTTCACCGTGATGACCCAGAAGATCGACGACTTGGCCGCACTGATCGACGCAGAAACAACGTACCTGTCCGGCCGGTTGAACACCGAACAGACTTCGTTCCAGCGGACCTTTTACGTCACCATCGGCGCGATCCTCCTGCTGACGGTGATTACCGTTTTCCTGACGCTCGCGGTCACCCGTAACATCGTGCGCCGCCTCAACCGCGCGGTTTCGTCCTTGAAAGACATCGCCGAAGGGGAGGGCAACCTGGCGCTGCGGCTCCCGCCCGGCGACGACGAATTGGGGGCTCTGGCCACCTATTTCAACCGTTTCGCGTCGCGTCTTCAAACCATGATGCTGGACATCCGGGGGACGTCGGCGCAGCTCTCCGGCGCCTCCACCGAAATGTCGTCTCTGTCGCGGCGGGTCGCCGGCGGAGCGCAGGACACGAGCGCGAAGGCGGCGACGGTGGCGACGGCGGCCGAGGAGATGAGCGCCAACACGGCCTCGGTGGCGGCCGGGATGGAGCAGGCGACCACCAACCTCAGCTCGGTGGCGACCGCCACCGAGGAGATGAGCGCCACCATCGGCGACATCGCCGCCAACTCCGAGCGAGCTCGCAGCATCAGCTCCGAAGCCGGGGCCCAGACCCAAGGGGTGGCCGGGCTGATGAAGCAGCTGGGGGCCGCAGCGCAGGAGATCGGCAAGGTGACCGAGACGATCACGAGCATCTCCTCGCAGACCAACCTGCTGGCGCTGAACGCGACGATCGAGGCGGCGCGGGCGGGCGCAGCGGGCAAGGGGTTTGCCGTTGTGGCCAACGAGATCAAGGAGCTCGCCCAGCAGACGGCGACGGCGACCGAGGAGATCAAGGGGCGCATCGCGGGCATCCAGAGCTCGACCGGGGCGGCCATCGCCGACGTGGACAAGATAGCCGGGGTGATCGGTGAGGTGGGCGAGATCGTGGCGACGATCGCGACCGCGATCGAGGAGCAGGCCTCGGTGACGCGCGACATGGCACGCAACATCGCGGAGGCGACCAGCGGGGTGAAGGACGCCAACCAGCGTGTGGCGCAGACCGCGGCGGTGTCGCAGGAGATCGCGCGCGACATCGCATCAGTGAACGCCTCCTCGTCGGAGATGACCTTGGCCAGCCAGCAGGTGCAGGCCGGCTCCATGGACCTCTCGCAGCTGGCCGAGCAACTGGATTCCATGGTCGGTCGCTTTAAGCTCGAGGACGGTACCTCGCACACCCCGGCCTCCGGATACCGCCAGGCACCGGTGCCGGCGGTGGCCGCGCAGGTGGTCGCTTCGGTCGGTGCGACCGCGCATCCGGTGAGGGCGCCCCTGCGGCCGGAATCCGGTTCCTTCCGGTGGGATGATGCCTACTCGGTCGGGGTCGTCACGATGGACGAGCAGCACAAGCGCTTCTTTGTGATGATCAACGACCTGCACCAGGCCATGAAGCAGGCGCGGGGCGCCGACGTGCTCGGTCGGATTCTGAACGAGCTCGCTTCCTATACCGAGTACCACTTCTCGGCCGAGGAGGCCGCCATGGAGGCGGCTGCCTACCCCGACCTGGCGGCCCACAAGGAGCTTCACAACCAGTTCATCGCCAAGGTGGCAGAATTCCAGCAGCGGTTCAATGCCGGCGACCGTTCAATCATTCTCGACGCCATGAATACGGTAAAGGAGTGGCTGGTCCACCACATCCAAAAGGTGGACAAGAAATACGGTCCCTTCGTCAGCCGCAGCGGCAGTCTGCCGGTCGGCTCGCCCCGCGGGCAACGACCGGCAGCCAACCCCGGGTGATGCCGGGGCCGCTGTCGGAGGGGGAACGAAATCGGAACCTCGGGAAAGGATCCGAGCAATGCCAGAAACGGTTCAATTCGGTGAAGACGGCCAGCGGCTGGCGGTGTCTTGCGTCGTCCGCAACACGCTTTGCGGCGTGGACACCGAACCGGTGCAGGAGATCGTCAAGGTCGGTCAGATCACCCCGGTCCACCATGCCCCCGCCTACGTGGTGGGCATCATGAACCTGCGGGGTCGGGTGGTGACCGTGATCGACCTGGGGTTGAAGCTCGACCTCGGGGCGACTCCGCTCACTCCGGACAGCCGCATCCTGATCGTCGCCTGGCAGGGCGAGGCGCTGGGCCTGCTGATCGACACGGTGGTGGGCGTCGTGCCGATCGACCGGGCGGAGATGAAACCGCCGCCGGAGAACGTGCGCGGGGTGCAGAGCGACATGGTCGAAGGCGTCTGCCGGGTGGACGACCGGCTGATGGCCCTGCTGGACCTGCGCTCCGTGCTGGCAGCGGACGGCGACCCCGCGAGGAACTGATCCATGCGCGCCGTTGTGGTGGACGATTCCGTGGTCTTCCGGCGCGTGGTCTCCGAGGCCCTCGAGCGCATCCCGGGAGTCCAGGTGGCCGGCACGGCCTCGAACGGCCGCCAGGCCGTGCAGCGCGTGCTGGAGCTGTCGCCCGACCTGGTGACCCTGGACATCGAGATGCCGGAGCTGGACGGCCTGCAGGTGCTCGAAGCCTTGCGCGACGCGCGCAGCGACGCGAGCGTGATCGTCCTGAGCGGGCTCACGGCGCGCGCGAGCAGCCTGACGGTCAAGGCGCTCGAGCGGGGGGCCTTCGATTTCATCACCAAGCCGGCAGCCGACAGCATCGAGCAGAGCCGAGAGATGGTGGTCGAAGCGCTGCGACCGCGGGTGAATGCTCTCGCGCGGCGGCGCGAGATCCAGACGCTGCTGCGCAAGCCTGGAGCTCCTGCGCCGGCGCCGAAGCCACCGGGGCTCAAGTCCCAGGCGACCGCGCCGGCCATCGAATCCGCGGCACAGGCGATGCCGGGTCGCAAGCCGGACATGGTGCTGATCGGGGTGTCCACCGGCGGGCCCAACGCCTTGGCCCAGCTCCTGCCGGGCCTCCCGGCGGACATCGGGGTGCCCGTGGTGATCGTGCAGCACATGCCGCCCATGTTCACGGCTTCGCTCGCCGAAAGCCTGGTCCCCAAGTGCCGGATCCGCGTGCGCGAAGCGAAGAGCGGCGAAGTGCTGGAGCCGAACACGGCCTACATCGCGCCCGGCGGCCGGCAGATGCGGGTGGCCAAGGGAGACACGAACCCGGTCCTTCATGTCACCGACGACCCGCCCGAGAACAACTGCCGGCCGGCCGTGGACTACCTCTTCCGATCGGTGGCGAACAGTTGCCCTGGCCGAGCTATGGCCGTGATTCTGACCGGGATGGGCAGCGACGGGGTCCTCGGGTTGCGGCTGCTCAAGCGCCACGGGTGCCACGTGGTCGCCCAGGACGAGGCGAGCTGCGTCGTCTACGGCATGCCGCGCGCAGCAGTCGAGGCCGGCGTCGTGGACGCGGTCCTGCCGCTCGACCAGATCGCCGCCCGCATCACGGCCCAGGTGCGGGGGAGGATGTTCTGATGGCGGTGTCGCTCGACGAGCTCCGCGCCTGGTCGCGCTACATCCAGTCCCTGACCGGGATCACCCTGGACGACACCAAGGGCTATCTGGTCGAGACCCGCTTCGCGGGGTTGCTGCGCGAGACCGGGAGCGCGGGCTATGCCGAGCTGCTGCACAAGGTTAAGGCAGACGCGACCGGGACGCTGCGGCGCAAGGTGGTGGATGCCATCACGACCGGCGAGACCTCCTTTTTCCGCGACACTTCGCCCTTCGAACTGCTGCAGCACAAGGTGCTTCCCGAGCTGATCGACCGCCGCCGCAAGACGCACGGGTCTGCGCGCGTGCCGTTGCGCATCTGGAGCGCGGCCTGTTCGACCGGCCAGGAGCTCTACAGCACGGCGATCGTGCTCAAGGAGCTGCTGGGCCACTTCGGGAATTTCGACATCCGCCTGCTGGGCACCGACATCTCGGACAAGGCCGTGGCCGCCGCGAGCCGCGGGTACTTCAACAAGCTCGAGCTCGAGCGCGGGATGCCGGGGGACAAGCTCGCGAAATACTTCGTCGCGGAAAGCGGGAGCTGGAAGGTCCGCGACGAGCTGCGGGCGCTCGCGACCTTCCGCACCATGAACCTGCTCGAGCCGATGGCATTCCCCGTCAAGCACGACGTCATCTTCTGCCGCAACGTCGCGATCTATTTCACCGAGCAGGACCGGGCGCGGCTGTTCACGGCCATCGGCAACGTGCTCGCCCCGGACGGCTGCCTCATCATCGGGTCCACCGAGTCGCTGACCGGCCTCTGCCCCCAGTACGAGGCCAAGCGCTACCTGCGCAGCGTGTTCTACCAGCTGAAGGGAGAGGCGGAGAGGTTCAAGCATGCTGCCTGAGTGGGTTGCGGCAAGGCCGGACCTCCTGCTCCTCGGGATCGCCGGACCGGCGCTGGTCCTCCTCGCGGTGCGCCGGACGCGGCGGTCGTCCCGGACCGAGCGGTACGGGGCGCCGCTGCTCGTCGTGTTCGTCCTGGCGTGCGGCTGGGCGGCCGCGGAATGGCGGGGCAGCCTCGCCGAAAGCCGGGCCCGCCAGGGGCTGCTGCAGCACACCGTAGCCGTGGCGCGATCGCTCGACCCCGAGCTGGTGAAGGCATTGCTGTTCGATGTCCGGGACCGGGAAGCACCCGCCTTCGGCCGAATCCGCCGGCTGATGGCCGGCTACGCCCACGCAGCCGGCCTGCGCTCGCTCTACAGCATGGCATTGCGCGGCGAAAGAGTGGTCTTCGGGCCGGAGAGCCTGGACGAGAATGACCCCCTGGCCTCCCCGCCCGGGACGGTGTACGCACAGTGCCCGCCAGAGTTCCGCAGTGCGCTGGTCTCCGGCCAGCGCGGCACGACCGGGCCGTACCGGGACGAGTACGGCGCCTTCATCTCGGCGTTTGCGCCCATGCTGGACCCCCGCACGGGCGAGGTGCTGGTTCTGGTCGGGGCGGACATCGAATACAGCCAGTGGACGCAAGGCCAGTCGGTTTACCGGTTGTTTCCAGCCGCCTTGGCAGTCGCCATGGCAGTGTTCGTCGGACTGGCCCATTCCCTGAGGCAGTGGCGCGCCGATCGGAAGGCCGCCGGCCGGGGCCTGCTGAGGCACATCGAGACCGGTTTCACCCTGGCGATCGGGGTGTACCTGACCGTGATGACGGCGCTGGTGCTGCAGGACGTCGAATCGCGACAGAACGAGGACGACTTCATGCGGCTGGCCGAGGTCCAGGCCCGGATGGTGAGCCATGCCATGGGCGAGCTGCGCAAGGACCTCGCCGCGCTCGCCCGCTTCTTCGAAGCGAGCGATGGCGTCAACGTCCAGGAGTTCTTCGCCTACGCAGGTCCGCTGGCCTGGTCGTCGGGTATCGCGCAGGCCTGGGAGTGGGCGCCGGTCGTTCCCGCCGCCGGTCGCGCGGATTTCGAATCCTGGATGCGCCGCCAGGGCTACACCGATTTTTGGATCTTCGAGCGCGACCCGCAGGGGAACGCCGTAGCCGCGGGCGGGCGCGAGGCCTACTTCCCGGTTGCATACCTGGCCCCGGTTGCAAGTAACAGCTCGGCCATGGGGTTCGACCTCGGGTCGGAGACCGTGCGCCGGTCGGCTCTGATCGAAGCCATGTCCTCCTTGCTTCCGACCGCCACCGCGCCGGTCACGCTCGTGCAGGAGACGGGCCGTCAAAAGGGGATAGCGATCTATCACCCGATCCTCACCGCTGGCCCCGAGCGGGTGTCGGGCTTCGCGGTCTGCGTGCTGCGCCTGCAGTCCGCTCTGCAGGTGGCGCTCACCGGCGTCAGGGACCGCGAGCACATGATCCGGATGCGCCTGCTCGACCTGGGCGGCGCCGGTCCTGAAGACTGTCTGGCCGAATTCCCGAAGATGGAAGGCGATGAGCCGCCCGAGGTCGACCCCGACCGTCGCCTCTTTCCGGTGTTCGTGTTCAACAACGCCTGGGCGCTCAGCGCTCAGCCCACCGCGGAGTACGTCCGGGCCCACCGAACCTGGGCCTGGCAGGCGACCGCCGCGGCCATGCTGGTGCTCACCCTGGCGGTGGCCGGACTGGTCGGCTCGGCTCGCAGCCGCGAGGACGAATTGGAACGGAAGGTGCGCAGCCGCACGAGGGCGCTGCGCCGGCAGAACGCCGAGCTGGACGCGGTGCTCGAAAACGCTCCGGCCATCATGATCCTGGTCGACGAGCAGGTGCAGGTCGTGCGGGCCAACCATGCGGCGGCCCGGCTGACCGGCCGGCCGCCCACCGACCTGAAGGGCCTTCTGGCCGGACAGGCGATCGCCTGCATCAACGCCTGTCGCGGGGAAGGGTGCGGCCGCAACCCGGAGTGCGGGAGCTGCTGCATTCGCTCGTCGATCGTGCAGGCCTTCCGCACCAACCTCGGGGTACGGGACCGCTCGGGTCGGATCCGCCTGAACGTGCACGCGACTTCCCTCGACCGCGACATCGAGCTGTCGGCCTCGCCGCTCAGGGTGGAGAACGCGCGTTGGGTCCTGCTCACGATCGATGACGTCACTGAGCGCCGGGCCGCGGAAGCCGCCTTGCGGGAGTCGGAGACGCGCTACCGCATCGTCGCCGACAACACCCACGACTGGGAGTACTGGTCCAGCCCGGAGGGCCGCTTCCTGTACGTGTCCCCCTCCTGTCTGCGCATCAGCGGAGTGCCGGCCGAGGACTTCATCGCCTTCCCGGAGATCTGGGAGAAGCTCATCCTGCTCGAGGACAGCCCGGTGTGGGACGCACACCGCTGCCGGGCCGTCGACCACCGCGCGGCCGAGGAAATCGAGTTCCGCATCCGCCGGCCGGACGGCGAGGTGCGCTGGATCGGACACGTGTGCCGTCCGGTGTACGGCCCGAACGGCGAGTTCCTGGGCACGCGCGGCGGCAACCGCGACATCACCGAGCGCAAGCAGGTCGAGCTGGAGCTGCAGCGGCAGCACCAGTTCCTGCAGGTGGTGATCGATGCCATGCCCGCACCGGTCGTCTTCAAAGGAACCGATGGGGTCTATCTCGGCTGCAACCAGGGGTACATCGACTTCCTGGGCAGGTCCAAATCCGAGATCGTGGGCAAGACCGTCGACGACCTGTTCCCGGCCGACCAGGCGGCCGGCTTCAAGGCAAAAAACCTGGAGATCATTCGGGCGCCGGGCCGGCTGAGCTACGAGACGTGCATGCGGCACGCGGACGGCAAGGACCATGACATCATCGCGTGCCTGGCCACGTTCAACGACAGCCGGGGCCGGGTGGCCGGGCTGGTGGGCGTGCTGCTCGACATCACGGACCGCAAGCGGGCCGAGGACGCCCTGCGCGAGAGCGAGGCGAAGGCGCGCGCGATCCACGACTCCGCCCAGGACGCGATCATCACCATCGACGACAGCGGTGCCGTCACCTACTGGAATCCGGCGGCCGAGCGCATCTTCGGCTGCTCCGCGGCCGAGGTGCTCGGCCGGGACCTGCACGCGATGATCACCCCCGAGCGTTTTCACGCCGCCCAGCGGGCTGCCTTCGCTCGCTTCCGAGAAACCGGACGGGGACACGGCGTCGGGCGGATCGTGGAGATGACCGCCTGCCGCCGCAGCGGAGAGGAGTTCCCGGTGGAGCTCTCGCTCTCCGCCTTCCAGCTGGGCGACGGGTGGCACGCGGCCGGGCTCATCCGGGACATATCGGAACGCAAGCTTGCCGAGCAGGCATTGGCCGAAAGCGAAAGCCGCTACCGGGCCATGTTCGAGGAAGCGGGAGACGGGATTATCATCCGTGACATGGACTTCCGGTATCTAGACGCCAACCCGCGCCTGCTCACGATGTTGGGCTACACCCTCGACGAGTTCCGGAAGCTCGGGAGGGACGATCTCGTTCACCCCGAGGACGTTGCGTCCTATCCGTTCGACCTCGTGTCGGCACGGCTGCGGTCGGACGAAACGGTGGCCATCGAGCGCCGCTATCGTCGCAAGGACGGGACTTATGTCCCGGTGCAGCTGAGCATCCGGATGGTCGACCCGGTCAACGGAATCGTCCAGACTCTGGTGCGCGATATCACCGCACGCAAGCAGGAGGAGGAGGAGCTGCGGGTCCGCATGGCCCGCCTCGACCGGGTCGTCCGGCTGCAGCAAACGGTCGCATCCATCGCCGTGTCGCCGCTCATGTCACAGGGCGACGTGGCCGGGCTCGCGCAGGAGCTGACGCGCATGGCGGCCGAGGCCATGGAGGTCGAGCGGGTGAGCGTGTGGTGGTTCCAGGACGAAGGCCGGGAGCTGCGCTGCCTGGACGCGTATGAAAAGAGCACGGCGGCCCACAGCTGGGGCATGATTCTCGGGGAGGAGGAGTGCTGCCGGGAGTTCGAGATCTTCAAGACCTCCAAGTACCTCGCCGCTGCTCCGGACGTCGCCGCCGACCCCCGCCTGTCCGAGGACTTCAGATTTCGCCTGCGGAAACGCGGCATCGGTTCCCTGCTCGATGCGACCATATCTCTGTCGTCGAAGGCCATCGGGGTGATCGGCTTCGCCCACATGGGCGGCCCGCGGGAATGGGAGCCCGACGAAATCGCGTTCGCCTGTCAGCTGGCCGACCAGGTCGCGCTCGCCCAGGCCAACTTGGAGCGTCGCCGGGCGGAGGCGGAGCTGGTCAAGAGCAAGGAGGAGCTCGAGATCTCCAACCGGCAGCTGGAGGAAGCCATCTGCCGCGCGAACCAGATGGCGGTCGAGGCCGAGATCGCCAGCATCGCCAAGGGGCAGTTTCTCGCCAACATGAGCCACGAGATCCGCACGCCGATGAACGGCGTGATCGGCATGACCGGGCTGCTGCAGGACACCGACCTCGACCCCGAGCAACGCGAGTACGCCGATCTGGTGCGGTCCAGCGCCGACGCGCTGCTCACCATCGTCAACGACATCCTGGACTACTCCAAGATCGAGGCGAAGAAGCTCGAGCTGGAGAAGATCGAGTTCGACGTGCGTGCCACGCTCGAGGACGCTGCCGAGATCGCGGCCGTCAAGGCGGCCGAGAAGGGGCTCGAGCTGACCTGCCTGGTCGAGCCGGAGGTCCCGCTCCGGCTGGTGGGCGACCCGGGCCGCCTGCGCCAGGTCGTCCTCAACCTGACGGGGAACGCCGTCAAGTTCACGCACCGCGGGGAGGTGGGCATCCGCGTGGGCGTGGAGCAGGCGGGGTCCGACCGCGTCACGCTGCGATTCGCCGTCCGGGACACGGGCATCGGCATCCCGGCCGGCCGGGTCGACATGCTGTTCTCTCCGTTCACCCAGGTGGACGGCTCCACCACGCGCAAGTACGGCGGCACCGGCCTGGGGCTGGCGATTTCGAAAGATCTGGTGGAGCTGATGGGCGGCCGGATCGCGGTCGAGAGCCGGGAAGGCCGGGGGGCGGTCTTCACGTTCACCGCCGTCTTCGGCGCGCCGGCCGCGGGGCGTGTGGCGGCATCGGAGAGGCGGGCGGTTCTCGACGGGCAGCGCGTGCTGGTGGTGGACGACAACGCGACCAGCCGGCTGCTGCTGGCCACCCTGCTGCAGGCATGGGGCTGTCGATGCCAGGAGGCGGCCGGCGGGGGCGAGGCGCTGGAGGCGCTGCTGCAGGCGGTTCGCTCGGGGGACCCCTTCCGGGCGGCGCTGGTGGACCTGGACATGCCGGGGATGAGCGGGGAGGAGCTCGGCCGCAGAATCAAGGGAAACGCCGAAACCGCCGACACGCGCCTGGTTCTGATGACCGCTTTCGGCCAGCGCGGGGATGCCGCCCGGTTCGAACAGGCCGGCTTCTCTGCGTACCTGACCAAGCCCCTGCGGCAGACCCAGCTGCACGACTGCCTGGCGCTGGTCATGGGGCGCGAGGAGCCTCCGAGGGCCGGGGGGATGCGTCTGGTGACACGCCACACCCTGCCCGAGTCGACCCGCCGCAGCGAGCGCATCCTGCTCGTGGAGGACAACCTCACGAACCGGAAGGTGGCTCTGGCGATGCTGCAGAAGCTCGGCTGGGGCGCCGACGTCGCGGTAAACGGCCTGGAGGCGGTCCGGGCCGTGACACACGCGCGATACGACCTGGTGCTCATGGACTGCCAGATGCCGGAGATGGACGGCTATGCCGCCGCCCGCAGAATCAGGGCGCTGGAAGCCGAGGGCGCGCAGCTGTCAGCCGGGCATCCCGGAGCTTCGGCCAGCCCAACGCCTCGGGCTTCGCGCCTCCCCATCGTTGCGATGACCGCCAACGCCATGCAGGAAGACCGGGAGCGTTGCCTGGCGGCCGGAATGGACGACTACGTCGCCAAACCGATCCAGGCGGAGGAGCTGGCGCGAACGGTCAACCGCTGGCTCTGCGGGGCTGGGACGCCGGACGCTGAGCCCACCCCGCCGCCGAAGGGGACCGTGGAGATCGACGGCCCGGAGGGTGGGCCGCCCGACGTGTTCCGCCGCTCCGAGCTCCTGGACCGGCTGATGGGGGACAGCGAGCTGGCACACGCCCTCGTCGAGGGGTTTTTGGAGGACATCCCCGTGCAGATCTCCCGGCTGAAGGGGTTCGTGCAGGCCGGGGACGGGGCGTCTGCCGCGCGGCAGGCGCACACGGTCAAAGGGGCCGCCGCCAACATCGGGGCCGCCGCGTTGCAGCAGATCGCGGGCGAGTTGGAGGAAACCGCCCGGGCCGGCAGCCTGCGCGGGGTCGAGCACGGATTGCCGAGGCTTGCGGCCGAGTTCGATAAACTGAAGGATGCGCTGACGGAGTTCGCAAACCACCCCTGAACGGGAAAGGACCCAGACCATGAGAGCGCTGATCGCGGAGGACGATTTCACGAGCCGGCTGCTGATGCAGAAGCTGCTGGCGCCTTACGGCGAGAGCCATGTGGCCATCAACGGACGGGAGGCACTCGAGGCATTCAAGGCTGCCCGGCTGAAACGACGGCCGTACGACCTGATCTGCCTGGACATCATGATGCCCGAGAT